>Ga0302236_1001110_pt1 | contig 19950 bp, 23 predicted proteins | sample AAG_UR_Gly_MG_FD_193509 | JGI IMG/M metagenome (GOLD analysis project Ga0302236, IMG submission 193509) | Enriched activated sludge microbial communities from anaerobic digester in WTTP, New Holstein, Wisconsin, United States - AAG_UR_Gly | ecosystem: Engineered > Bioreactor > Anaerobic >...
AAGGATACGCTTGAGAACATCACTTGTGCAAACACAGACCCCTGCTGATCTCCTTCAGTTGATGGGTAATCTTCCTGTCGGGAGCATTCTGGCTGTAGTTGACCAGGTCCTGGCTGAGAAGGACTTCTCCCAATTTGTTCGTCAGGCCTGGGATGTAGTGGAGCCTGGTCGTCCCCTAGTATGGGGTTGGCATTTACAGGCCAAGTGTGATCATCTCCAGGCAGTTTATAACTTCTCAGTTCCTGAAGAGATCGACCCAGAAGCAAAGAAGCAGGTTCAGATTCAACGTCTAATCATCAACGAGCCCCCCAGATGTTCTAAATCCCTTTTCACCTCTGTGATGTTTCCAGCCTGGGTGTGGACCAGATGGCCTGGTGCCCGCTTCCTCTGTATTACCTATGCTGATGACCTTGCTCAGAGGGATGCTCTGAAGACCCGGATGCTCATCGAGTCGGAGTGGTATAGGACCAGATGGCCTGGCCTAGATCTTTCTGAGGACCAAAGGGCCAAGAGCCGATACAACGTTGGTTCTAGTGGTGGTTTCCGTGTTTCTACGACCATTTTAGGCATGGCCACAGGAGAGGGCGGGGACTTCCGGATCATAGATGATCCTCACAATGTGAAGAAAGCTCTGTCTGATGTAGAGCGCAAACAGGCGAATACCTTCTACGATTTGACCCTGCCAACTCGTGTTGTCAATCCTGAAAGGTCTTCTACTATCATCTGCATGCAAAGACTCCATGAGGATGATCTTACAGGGCATGCACTCCAGAGTGAAAATAAGTTTGATCATCTTTGCCTGCCTATGGAATACGAGGAGGAGGTAGGCAATAGGTGCCATACATCCTTAGGATTCCAAGATCCTAGGAAAGAAGAAGGCCAACTTCTTCATCCGGAAAGATGGACTAGGAAATCCGTAGACGAACTGAAAAATGACCTCCGTCTAGAATTGGGTGATTTTGGAATAAGCAGTCAGCTTCAGCAGCGTCCCACTCCCCTGGGCGGAGGGATGTTCAAGCCCGAGAATCTTATTGAAGTCAGTATTTGGCCACCATCAGACGACCTTCTTCGTGTTGTTCGCTACTGGGACAAGGCTGCTACTCCAGGAGGTGGAGCTTTTACTGCAGGAGCCTTGATGGCTCTCCGGAAGTCCACCCAACGCACTATCATCCTGGACATAGTCCGTGGTCAGTGGGGTACAGACAAGCGGGAGCAGATCATCAGGGACACCGCCTACGCCGATCTCAGAAGACTCCAGATCCCAATAGGGAAGTTCACAGTCAAGGTGGAGCAGGAGCCTGGTTCTGGGGGCAAGGACTCGGCCCTCTTCACCTGCACCAAGACCTTGGCTGGGTTCAATGCCCTAAAGGTTCCCAAGACCTCCGATAAGATCACAGAGTGGAACCCGTTCTCAGCTCAGGTGAATCTCGGTGCGGTGGAGATATTTACGGCTCCTTGGAATGCTGCCCTGAAAGCCGAGATGAGAGGTGCCCCATTCGGGAAATACAAAGATCAGCTGGATGCCTGCGCTGGAGGCTTTAAGCACATCTGGATAGGGCCACGAGCTGGAGTGCTCGGGTGATAGAACTTCAGAGCTTTGATGAGAGGAGCTTGGGGATGCCGCAAAATTCAATTTCTGTTGATTCTTCAGTTGTTGGCTGGCTGATGGCTGCATGTGGCACTCTGGTTATGTTCCTGTTGGGTTTGGGTGCCAAAGATCTCAAGGACAGGCTGAAAAAGAGTGAGCAATTATGCTTGGAGATTGAACGAGTCAGGGGTGAATTGCTCAAACAGATAGCAAAACTGAACGGCGAGATACAACGCCTTGAGCAACGAATCGAAGACTTTATAGGAGATTAGAGCCATGAAACGTATCGCCATAACTGTGCTACTGAGTCTATTGCTCAAACAGATAGCAGAACTGAACGGCGAGATACAACGCCTTGAGCAACGAATCGAAGACTTTATAGGAGATTAGAGCCATGAAACGTATCGCCATAACTGTGCTACTGAGTCTGCTGATAGTGGGCTGCTCGACATTCCAAAGCTACCAGGCCGGAGAGCGCGGCTGGCAGGAGCTTGCCGTTGCCTCGTGCCAAGACTTGCAGCTTGCGGGACTTGGGGCGTCGGCGGCAGTGGCCTGGACCCGGATCTATTTCCCAAACCAGCAGGAGGCTTTCGTCAACACCATTGAGCCTCTGCTGTGCCAGATCGTTGCCGGGGTAGATGCCTACTGCGCTGCGGTCGAACTGGTCAAGGATGCAAGCGGATTCGTCGATGTCTTGAAGAAAAAGAGCGAGCTGCTGACCCTAGTTGAGCGGCTGGAAACATTGATCGCGGTGGTGAAGGGGCAGGCGTGATGGGACCAATGATTATCACGGCTGGCAAAAAACCGCCCACGGGCGGACTCATCTATGATTGGGAGCGTGGTCTGGATCCATGGCATTGTGATGCTTTCCCTGACGAGTTAAAAGACCAAGCCCTCCATTCTGGTAATCGGACCACTGGATGGTTCGGCCTGGACTGGTGCGGGAATCAGATTGTGTTCGCTCCTGACGGGAGCGAGTGGAGCATAAAATCATGATTGAGAGCAAAGGTGCACTCACAAGCAAGATCAATTGGCTTGGCATCCTGATCCTGGTCGTTACGGTCCTCCAAGATCCGGTGTTTGCGGATCTGTTCGGTAGTCTGTTCCCTGCGGGCATGATTGACCGTCTGGGCTACGCTCTAGGGATACTTGTTTTGTATTTCCGCAGCAATGGGGAGGTCAACCTGCCAGTGGATTGGAAGCAGCCATTGAAGAAAGCTCTTTTAGCCCTTCTCTTCCTCCCATTCCTGACAGCTTATGCTAATGCAGGTCCTGTGATAGGTGGTGGAGCTGGTGGTGGAGCTGGCACTGGAGATATGGCTGAAGCAATATACTCCACAGACGGCAAAATTAAAACTTCAAAAGGCGGCACGGGCAAGGATTCGTCCGCCTGGGATGGCTGCTATCCCAGCCTCGATGCCGGCATATGGAGCTGTGATGACAACGACACACGAATGCAGCGCCTGATCGGTTTGGTGATCGGGACGAACGTGCTGGCTCCGAATGGTGATGGAAGTGGGTTGACTGGTGTCACGAAACCCGGCGACCTTGCTGCCTACGAAACCGCTACCGGCTGTACGCATGATGGAGCTGGGAATATCACGTGTGCCAGCTACACGACGACCAAGGTCAATAACACCGCTTCTCAGCAGCTTCTCTACGGCGACAACGGCACGCAGACCCTTGGCGCAGGCTGGATGGGACCGCACGACACAACAGCCAGAACAGCCAACTATTATGTCAGAATGCCGACTGAAGAACCCACGGATGGTCAAGTGATTGCTGCTGGCACTCCGAGCGAGCATATTGCTGGCGCAACATGGGTTACTCCTATCCGGGCTGGCGTAACTGAAATCACCAAGTACCAGTACCTTCCTGCTGCCTGGTTCGAGGACAATGCAACGTCTCCTCCTGCAGCCGCTGCGGTAATCTCCGGCGAGGAAACCAAGGCGCGGCTCTTTGCCGATAACGAAACGTCCATTGTGCTCTGGCAGGTTGATCCTGAGTGGTCGGCGGGGCTCAAGTTTCGGGTCTACTACTCCCTGGTGGCGAATGGCGAAGCCAACGACACGGCCATTTTTCGACTCAAAGGTTGCACTATCGGCAATAGTGAGGCACTGACCTGCACGGCTGGCGATCCCATTGGGGTAAGTGACGAGATTGGGACCGACGACGAAATCAACGAATTGATGATTACCGGATGGTCTGATGCCGTGACGATCACCAATATTGCCGCGAATGAGTTGGCCAGACTCACATTCTACAGGGGTTCCGACGACGAGGCTGGAGAGCTGAACGTGATCGGCATCGAGATCAAGTACCAGGCGAAAATCAGCGCTGCCAGCGACTACTAGGAGACCACCCATGAAACGACTGCTCATAGCGTTACTGTTGCTGGCCGCTCCCGCCTGGGCCGAGGAACCTGTTCAGCTTGCAAGGATGAACCCGGCTGTGCTCGGCGCGGGGGGGAGTGTGGCTCCAAGCTGTGTTACTCCCGCCCAAGAATGCGGTAGTGGAACAACTGCTGGCGCAAATGTCAACTGGTTTTATTTGGCCTCACCGTTTATCGCTTCTGAATCTGTTACGATATGTTCGGTTGATGTAACCCTAAAAAAGGTTGGTACTCCAGAAGGAACACATAAAGCTGGAATATATACAAACAATGCGGCTGGATGTTCAGGGGTCGATTGTCCTGGGACATTGGTCGGGAGTTGGTCAGATGACTATAATAATTCCGACCTATCAATAGATTATGCTGTGTTGAACAGAACGAAAGCTGCTGGTGGATTAGAGGCATCCGTAACCGCCGATGAAAAATATTGGCTTGTTATGTATTCATCTCTTGGGTCTTTTAACGCAGCTCCTTATCCTCTAGGAGATTTAGCTTGCGGAAACACAGTTCAACAATCAGATAATGGGAACACTTGGACTTCTGCAGCAGTTTATTCATTGAAATTTCAATTCTATAAGTAGAAAAGTAATGTATTGGATAATAATATTTTTCATTCTTTGTTTTCCATTAAATAGTTTCGCAGCTGAAACATATTGGGTGAGCCCAACCGGTGCGGCGGCAGATATGGCTTCTTGCTCTGGGTCTACTCCATTGAGTGGGACCGATGCCTGCACGCGCACAAAGGCAATGGCTTTCGCGCTCCAGCCGGGAGATGTTGTCTATTTCCGGGCCGGAACCTATACGGTCGCCAGTTCCGGCCTCGACTATGAGGGCATAAAGCTAGCCGCGAAGTGTGGAGGTGGATCAGATCCTTGCAATGGTTCTTCCGGCAATCCTATTATTTTTTCGTCATACAACGATGAGGAAGTGATAATTGACGGGGGTGCCTATTCCTACGGTATCGCTCTTACCAGTAGAGACTATGTAAAAATAGACGGCATTACATTCCGAAATATCGCCTCTTGGGGACATGTCAGCGGCAGTGATTATGTGGAGATCACCAACTGTACCTTTGGACCAGCAACGACAGAAGTCTCACAGACTGGGTTAGGCATATCTAATGGTAGCACTCACGCCTGGATTCATGGCAACACGTTTGAGGCTGCATTAAGTCCAAGTGGGGCTTGCGCTGAGGGGTCTGATCTGCTGCGGATTGGGAGTGGCTATGCTATTGGCAAAGTAGATCCAGGGAATAATTATCACACGATTGAAGATAATGTATTTGCTCATGCTGCACATACGAATTTTGATAATTATGGCATGTACAACATCGTCAGAAATAATGTATCACACAATGAGCCGTGGATTACTGGATGCACAACCGGGCAGTCTGGGAAAGAGCCTAAATACGACACTTCCGAAACGTCCCTAGCCCTGGGGACGGGATCAAAATCCCTGACCGTCTCAACAGGGAAAACCTACAGGGCAGGCTCACCTATCGGAATTATCTCCACAGCTTCCCCGCAGAATGCCATGAGCGGAACTGTGTCGAGCTACAACAGCGGAACCGGGGCGCTCGTGGTCAACGTAACGTACTCGACTGGATCAGGGACAATCTCAAGTTGGACCATCTCGAAAGGGAACTACCCGTATTACGAAACCGCATCCTATAACGACAAGTACGGCCATCGAAACTTCCAGGTTTCGGACGATTATGCTAGAGATGGTTTATTCAACCTTTATGAGGGCAATCGTCTCGGGCATGCCTCGAACAACCCCGGCAACGGTGGTCCGATGGGTTTCGATGTGGCTGGGCCTAAGAATCTGGTGCGCTACAATGCGATCTATAACGGCATGAGTGCCGGAATATACTTCAAATATGCACATTCAAGTTTGACGTCTCCGATCACATCCACATCATCTGTAGAAATCGGGGAGGGAGAGAAAACCTTCACTATCGCTTCTGGACTGGTCATTTATGACGGGCAGACATTAAGAATTTGGAACGTAGCAGACAAAACAAAGGCGATGACGGGTACGGTTGCGAGTTACAACGAGGGGACCGGCGAGCTTGTGGCAAACATAACTGCAACTAATGGGTCTGGAACCCTCGACGCATGGCAAGTATTCTGGAATGGGGCATCTGGAGGAATCAATAACCGAATATATAATAATACCCTGTATCACAATGGGGAGGGCTACGACTGGAGAGCGTATGGCAACATGAATGTTGCCTATAGCGGAGTTGGAATATGTCAAGCAAACAGTGCCGGAATCGGTTCAACAAGCAATGTGATTAAGAATAATATCGTCTATGACAATAAGGAAGGGGCTATATGCTCAATAAGACTCTACGATGGAGATAGCACTACCACCCAATGTAGCGCGAGAGATTGGGATACAATTTCAAACAATCTATCGGGTGGCACTGGTGACTTGCCAACAAACGACCCGCTTTTCGTCAACCCTGACTTGACTGATCCGACGAGCACGACCTTGCCAAATCTATCCCTGCAATCCTCATCCCCTGCAATCGACGGCGGAACATTTCTCACTCTTGCCAACGGTGCAGGTGACAACAACGCCACCATACATGTTGACGATGCGCTCTATTTTCAGGACGGCACTTGGGGGTCGTCGCTCTCGAACATCCAGGCCGACTGGATAGCCATCGGCACCGTAACTAACGTGGTCCAGATCAGTTCCATCGACTACCAGACCAATACAATCACCCTGGCCGAGGCCAAGACCTGGGCCGACGATGCACCCATTTGGCTCTACAAGAAGAGCGATGGTGAGCGAGTGCTCTATGGGTCGGCTCCAGACTATGGCGCGTATGAGTACGATCCAGGAGCCGCCCCCCAGGTCACCGGCAGCTTCGGAGGGATTCTGCATTGAGGAAAAAGTGAGGCGCTGAAATCCCTCATCGAGGAGCAGGTGAAATGACCTACTACAGACACTACGATGATTGTGAGACCGTTTCAACGAGTAGTATCAATGTCGGTTGCTCCTTTTGTGGGCGCGATCTGTCGAATTATTATGTAGTGACCTATTTGGATGGGCGGCCGATTTGTGATGAGTGTCTGGCCAAAGTGCAATTGTCGGTACAGTGATCTGGAACTATGGGAAGCAGGTGAAGTGAGCAATCGTTGGCAAATATATCTCGGCTGGTCAGATGGACGATGTTTTCGTTATGGCAGCGCCAAGACGGAACGTGGAGTAACAGATATACTCAAGTTGGCACTCAAGAACAGTTACTTTCGTGAGGAAGGGCTCTGCATCGGCAAGATAGTTCATCCGTCTGGTTGGGTAAGCTATTTTTCATGATGAGGATACCCGCCAATGGCGGGAGGAGATCGGGGCCTGCAAGGAGGTAAGCTCTGAAGAATATCACAAATGTGGAGCTTTAGCTGATGGCAAACTGGAGAGATATCATCGGCCTAATCAGGAACTCGGTCCCAGACCTGCTCCTAAGGTCCCGCTCTGAACTTATGAGCAAGGTTGGGACCACCTTTGGTGGAGGCAGGAAGCATTACGAGATATTCGGCTGGCCGGTGTCTCTTGACTGGGACTACTATGAGCATTTGTACAAGCGTGGAGGAATTGCCCGAAGGATTGTGGTTGCTTATCCTCAGGCAACATGGCACTCTGCCCCCGTTGTCTCCGAGATTGACAAAGCTGGTGATCCAAAAGGTCTGTCTCCATTTGAAGAGGCGTGGAAGACTCTGGTTGGGGCTTTGAACCTGTTCCATTACCTGGAGCGGGCAGATAGATTGGCCCGACTTGGGACCTTCTCGCTGCTTTTCATGGGCTACAGCGATGCCAAACGGCAGGAAGACCTGGCGGAGCCTGTCGGTGTTCTCTCAGGTAAGACTCCCCCGATACTGTACCTCCAGGCTTACGGCCAGAACAAGATCCAGGTGAATTCCTGGGAAGATGACTACTCCTCCCCGAGGTATGGACTCCCAAAGATATACCAGATAACTTTCGAGGTAGCTTCTTCTGGGAGTTCATCGGCAAGACCAGCCACTCGGTCTGTTCTGGTCCATCACACCAGAACCTTGCACGTAGCAGAGGACCAGTTTGATTGTGACTCAGAAGGTACTCCTTGTCTGGAACCGGTGTTGAACTATCTCCTGGATCTGGAGAAAGTCCACGGCTCCTCAGCTGAGTCCTTCTTCCAGCAAAGTCCGCCTCTGCTGATGCTGAATGCCGATAAGGAAGCTACCATAGACTCGCTGGATGACGATGACACCCAGGACAAGATAGAGTCATTCATACACGGCTACAAGAGGTGGCTGTCTACCCAGGGGATGACCGCAACGATGCTTGCCCCCCAGCTGGGAGACCCATCGTCCATCAAGGAGATGCTGTTGGAGCTCATCGCAGGAACTACCGGCATTCCGAAAAGAATCTTGGTCGGTAGCGAGAGAGGAGAGCTGGCCAGCACCCAGGATGAGACTGCTTGGAACAGTAGGGTCGAGGAACGCCAGATGAACTGGGCAGAGCCCATGGTCCTGAGAAAGCTGATCGATATCTGGATAGATCTGGGTATCCTTCCTAAGCCTGCTGGCGGGTATGATGTTGTCTGGACTGCCAATCAGTCTATAGGAGAGGAAGCCCAGTCAAAGATAGCGACAAATCTATCCTCGGCGCTGGCCAGCTATGCCTCAGCCTCCACCGCCCAGGAAATACTGCCCCCAGATGTATTCCTTGAGACCATCCTGATGCTAGATCCGGAGGTTGTTGATAAGATTCGGGGGATGCGCGAGGAACTGTGGGAGCTTGAGTACGAGGGGATGAAGGAGGCAGCTGCAGCCGTCGATGGGGAAGGAAGAACAGAGGGTGAGTTAGGTCCTTTCGTCCACAAGAAAACAGGGAAGAAATCTGCTGTAGGTAAGGCAGGAAAACCGTTCTCAGAGGTTGAACACCCCAGGGGAAAGGCTGGGAAGTTCAGGGAAAAGGGAGCAGGCCTTTCGGAAAAAGCCAAGCGGGCAAAAGCTTCTCACGTTACTGCTACCAGGGAGATGCAACGTGCCGCAATCAAGAACGAGAGGGACCTGGCCAAGCGCATCAAGGCCAAGCACCTCCCAGACAACGAGCCTTTTGATGTAATGACTACGGCTCATGCTTTTGAGGTCAAGACCATCCTGGTCGGAAAGCATGACAAGATCACCATGCGCAAGGAGTGCCGAGAGAGGAAGATAGATTTCGCCTCTAAGAATAAGCTGAAGATGCACACAGTGGTGTTTGACAACCGGAGCGATGTGGTGTATTATTCCAAGGGAGTCGGGAGCTTTCGCTTGGGAAGCATGGAGAGGCTGGGAACGATAAACTCGTATGGCAATGCTCTCAAGCGAAAGCTCAAGGAGGAGTGACTGATGTCCTACTATGCCTATGATTCAAACGGATACGTAGGAGATTTGGGAACAAATACGGGCTGGAAGTCCCTGTGCGACTACCTTATGGATAACGGAAATCCAGCATCCAAGTCCCTTTGTCGGGATGGATGGTCAGATGGGATAGATTTCAGGGATATCCCAGAGCCTGAAGACAAAGTGCTCCTGGGGCTGTACAGCAACCTGAAGGAGTTAGCCAGCAGGTGCGAGGAGGTTCTCATCGTGTCCCAGGGGTTTGAGGAAGAGCTAAATGAAGATTAGTCCCCGTGGGATAGACCTAATCAAGAAGTGCGAGGGCTTCCGTTCCCGATCTTACCTGTGTCCATCAGGAGTCCCGACCATAGGCTGGGGCCACACCAGGGACATCTATCTTGGGATGGTCTGCACTGAGGCCGAAGCCCAGGAAGGGCTGGAGGAGGATCTGGCCTATTTTTCCAAGATAGTTGAGGACCATGTTCAGGTCCCTCTTAATGAGAACCAGTTCTCGGCTCTGGTGTCCTTCGCATTCAATGTAGGTGCTTTGAACTTCATCTCCAGCACCCTGCTCAAGCTTCTGAACCAGGGAGATTATAGCGCTGTTCCCGATCAACTCAGGAGGTGGGTGTTTGGACGAGACCGAAAGACCAAGGCCAAGATTAAATTGGGTGGCCTGGTGAGAAGACGAGAGCTGGAAGCGGCCCTCTGGGAAAGCAAATGACTGATTACAGAGCCTTACTGCTGAACTCGGTCGCCTCAGATCCAACCCGCACCCTGACTCTTAGGAATAAGTGGGTTGCGGACTGGAACAGACGGATCAAGGCTCTGAAGTCAGTGGTGCTGAAGGCCATAGTCGAGCAGGATGTGTTTGGCTTAAAGGAGCAGGAGCACTTCCTACAGGTTCAGGAAGATCTGCCTGTCCCAGAGCCCAGGAAGTTTGCTTATCGGTACAGTCAGCAGAAGGTTGAGGCGTTCATGGCGTGGCTGAAGGAGATGGAATCCAGAAGTCTACTGGAGATCATCCAACGACCGGGCACCCTACGGCCTGAGGGCGAGCCTTGGTCTAACCTATATGTTCGCTCGGCCTACCAGCGTGGCCTGGAATATGCCCGGACGAACATAGCTTCCCGGAGTGCTGAGATTGCGGCTGGTATGGGTTTGAAGGTTCCCCTTCCTCCTTCCTTCAAGTCTACCGGTGCGGCAATCTCAGCACTACTACATCAGCCCTTTCATGCCGATAGACTGGCTTTGGCCTACACCAGGGTGTTCGATGAGCTCAAGGGCGTCACTGCAGCGATGGATCAGCAGATCAGTAGGGAGCTGGCCAAGGGGATCATGGAGGGTCTGAATCCTAGGGACATCGGGGAGAGGATCGGGGACAGGATTGAGGCCATTGGCGCTACCAGGGGCAGACTCATAGCCAGGACCGAGGTCATCAATGTCCACGCCCAGGCTGCACTGAATGAGTACTATTCCGCTGAGAAGACCACCGGAGAGGTGGTGCTGGTACAGTGGAAAGCTACCCACGATAGCAGGGTCCGAGAGAAGCACCTAGACAGGGACATGGGGGTATACACCAAGGAAGAAGCCTATGCACTGATAGGCGAGCCGAACTGCAGATGTGCCTTGTTGCCATACATACCGGCTGTCCAGGGGATGCCTGCTAAGGCCACTGCTGCTGCCAGGAAGGTCTGCAAGTCTGCTATTGAGGATCTGGATGAGCGGGAGAAGAAGCTGCTGGAGAAGAAGGCTGAGCTGAAAAAGCTAACTTGGAATCCTCCTGAAAAGTTTAGTGAAGACTGGTGCTTGGCTAAATTTAAGGAGTTTGGGTTTCATTCAATTGCTAATCATCGAGTGAATAAAGAGGTATTTCAGAAAGCTGTAAACGGATGTGGAGAAGATTTAGTGGGTTTATTTAATCGTTATCCTGGGTTGAGAGTGGTGCTTGAGAATTTAGACAGACAGGTTTCCGGGTATGTAACAAGGAGTCTAGATTTTTATCCAGGAGACACACTTCCAGCAGCCTTAGTTTCTAATGCAAGTGGTTTGTATTCTGTAGGTTCTATTAGCCTTTCCACCAGATATAAGGATTTTCACAAGGGTCCTGGTCCCTATAGCGTTGGGAGAGGAGATGCAGGAGATCCTTATAATGGAATATCTATTCTAAGGCATGAGTTTGGGCATTTTCTTCACGATTTTATATCAAAAGAAATGAAGCAGGAGTGGGAGAGTATTTTTTCTTCTCTTGGCGGCATTGTTACAGAGGATAGGCGAAGACAAACTGCTAATAATCCAATAACGACTTTGATATCTCCCTATGCAGCCACTAACCACTCGGAAGGTTTCGCTGAATCATTTGCAATCTATGTGAATGAGGAGTATGGAACTGGTAACAGAAAGAGGTTACCAGACCAAGTCGAGAAATTTTTTAAGAAAGTTTTAGACCGATGAGGATTCGTTGTAAGTGTGAAATAAGAGAGTGCAAGAATTTTCTTGGAGTAATTTTAGAGGACCCAAAAGCTGAGGAAACTGGGCAAATTTATTATTGCTTGGCTTTTCCTAACGGGATTCCAAATGAGATTGCATATGGCAATAACTTCCACACCGATCCTTACTCGGGAGACAACGGCATTCAGTTTGAGCCAAAGGAGAAATAACCATGCCAATTCCAAAACCCAAGAAGGGTGAGAAGGAGAAGGACTTCATCAGTCGTTGTATGGGTGCCATAGGGGACGAGTACAAGGACAAGGACCAGGCTGTTGCTGTCTGTTACCAGTCCTGGAAGGACAAGTCCAAGCCCAAGGCAAATGGTGCGGTGGTCCTGGCGGCTAACATCGATCCTGATCTCGTTCGGGAGGAGGTCCTAGAGGGCACGGCTTACAAGGTTGCCCCAGTGGTGATGGCGGTTGAAGGAGTTATGAATGATATCTTCTACCCAGCTGAGGAGCTCGGTAAGTTTGTCTCCTCCTGGGATGGTCGCCCTGTCACCCTCTATCACCCCAAGGACGAGCAGGGTGAGTTCATTTCGGCTAACAGCCCATCTGTGGCGGAAAGGACCAAGCTTGGCCAGCTCTACCATACCAGATTTGAGGAGGAGACTCTTAAATCAGAGGTCTGGATTAACATCCCGAAAACAAGCCGAGTCCGACCGGAGGTGCTTGAGTACCTTGGAGGCACAAAGGACCGACTGGAAGTGTCCACCGGCCTGTGGGGGGAAGTCGAGAAGAATCCTGGGGAATTTAATGGGACCAAGTACAGCTACGTTATGCGTAACATTAGGCCAGACCACCTGGCACTTCTCCCAGGTGGAGAAGGAGCCTGCAGCTGGAAGGACGGGTGTGGGCTGAGGGCCAATGAGTGTGTGGTTGCCAACATAACTGACACTCAGCTCAGAGAGGCTTTGGTAAAGGCTCTAACATCTCTACCATCCAGATCCAAGCTGTGTTATATAGTGGAAATCGACCTGAGCAAGAAGCAGGTCATTTATGAGGAGTACCTTTCAACCGACGGAAGCTCCAAGCTTTATCGTCGTGGGTATACAATGGAGAATGGAGTGGCTACCCTCTCCAACGATCCAGTAGAAGTAGTCAGGGTGGTCTCTTATGAAACAGTTAAGACGAATGAGAAAGGAGTACAGAAGATGGACAAAAAAGAGGAGATGGTCCAGAAGATCATCGATGATCCGAGGACCAAGTTTGAGGAAGGCTGTCGTGGGTTTCTGAACGCACTGGAGGAGGATCAGCTGGATCGGCTCATCCCTCCGGACAATGTCATCGTGAAGCCCGCCGAGGAGCCCAAGACCAATCTCCAGCAAACCGTGGATAAGGCGACCAAGGACTCCTTCCAGCCTAACCAGGACGATAAGAAACCTGTCCCACCGGCTACTGCTGAGGAATGGCTGGCAACTCAGGAGCAGATGCCCAAGGAAGTCCGGGACAGCATCCTGGAGGGGATCGCGCTCAACACTATGCAGAGGACAGAGATCATCGAGTCCATCTCCAAAGATCCTCGCAACACTTTCACCAACGAGCAGCTCCAGGCCAAACCCACTTCTGAGCTCAAGGCTCTGGCTGCTTTCGTGAAGCCGCTGAAGGAGGGCGAAGAATCTGCCGGATTCTTTGGTATGCGCGCAACCCCATCTGCCAATGGAAATAAGGACAAGGAGCCGGACCCTTTGCTGGTCCCTGATTTGGCTGAGATCTTTCAGAAAAACCACAACAGCAAGTAAGGAGGTGAACAAACATGGCCTACAAAACCATTTTCCTGCGTAATGCCGAGTTCTGCCCCAGGGAAGAGGCCGTTGCGGCAGAGGCTGGGATCTATCCGGGAATGTTCCTGGACATCGACAGCAACGGCAAGTTTGAGCTCCAGGATGAGTCTGAGACGGTCGGTCCCCTTCTGGTGGCGGATGTTGATGTCCTTCAGGGTAAGACCATCTCGGATGCCTACCCCGTCAGCACCCAGGTGTTGGCTCGTTGGGTTGGGATCGGGGCTGAGATTTACGCCTATGTTGCCCCCGGCCACAACGTTGCCAAGGGAGCACTGCTGACCTTCGCAGGCTATGAGTCTCCTGGGGCTTTGGGCAACGCCCAGCAGTCTTCGGCCCAGCTTGGCACTGGTGTCCACTTCAAGGCTCTGGAAGCCAAGGACAACAGCTCCGCATCTGCTGCTGCTCGTATCCGCGTTCAGCGCATTCGCTAAGAGAGGAGGTGATACAACATGAAGCAAAAACCGTCTTTGGTAACTGCTCCGTTCACTGTTAACGCCAGCACCGGGGAGGTTGTGCACGGCACCCAGCACCTTATGAGCAATATGAGTGCGGGCGCCATGTCGGCTTTTATGAACATGGGCATGAATCCTCAGGCTCTTCGGCCTTGGGTGAATCTGGACCGCTCTTCCATGGCTGTCCGGGCCAATCTCATGGATCTGGCTCTTCAGGCCAATGACGCTGGACTCAATGTTGACCAGTTTCTCGGGAACATCGATGCCTATGTCACCGTCAATGGCAAGAACTACCGAGTCAACGCTGCCACCCTCCTGAAGGACGAGTGGAAGCAGTACGACGATGTGGTGCTCCGGGTGGCCCAAGAGCGTCTGGTCGGCGTCGGTGACCTCCTCTCTCGTGGGCTGGTCTACAACGTCCCCAATGCTCTCGGCACCACCGTGCTTGAGTATGAGCATGTGTCTGATGTTGAGGCTGCGCAGATGAGCATGGATGCGATGACTCGTGGAAGGGCAGATCTTCCCGAGTTCACCATCAACTATCTGCCCCTGCCCATCGTCCACGATGACTTCTACCTCACCATTCGTCACCTGACCGCCAGCCGCAAGCGTGGTACTCCCCTGGACACTCTCCGAGCGGAGATGGGCACCAGGAATGTTACTGAGTATATCGAGAACATGCTGTTCAACGGTCCTGGTGGTGCTGCTTCGGCCACTACCTTTGTCTATGGCGGCGGGACCATCTACGGCTACCGCAACTTCACCTCCGTCAACACCTACACCACTATGGCAGACTGGGGTTCCAGCGGCATTACTGGGGAGGAGGTCCTGAAGGACGTCCTCAACATGAAGCAGGCCCTCATTGATGACAACCACTACGGCCCTTACATGATCTATATCCCAACGGCCTACGAGACTGTGTTGGACGATGACTTCAAGTCCAACAGCGACAAGTCCATCCGCCAGAGGATCATGGAGATCAGTGGTATTGAGGGGGTCAAGGTCGCAGACAAGCTCTATGATGACAACGTCATCATGGTGGAGATGCGTCCCGAGAATGTCCGGATGGTTGTTGGCTTCCAGCCCATGATGATCGAATGGAATAGCATGGGTGGGATGCAGTTCGAGTACAAGATCATGGCCATCATGGTTCCTCAGTTCCGGGCGGACGCCAACGGTAACTGCGGCATCATCGTTGGTACCACCAGCTAGAGCCAGCTGCTGAGTGTGCTCCAAGTATGGAGGAGCGGTTCCCTACCCTAGGACTGGCGAGAGTGCCCAGCCCTAGGATCAACTCCTTCGCCTACAGAAAAGGATAATACATGTTGACTTACAGACGGAAGATCGGTAGCGGAAAGTTGATTATGCAGCGGAGAGAAGGTGGCCACAAAGCTCGTATGGCCAGCCGCAAGGTGCTGTATCCTGGGGATGAGCTCACGGTGGCCTGTAAAGAGGAGCTCCCGGGCTGGCCCTCCCAGATCCACGGATGGGAGCTGGTGGAGGGTTATCCCGAGAAGGAAAGGGTCCCGAAACCCAGCAAAGCATTCCAGGGAGTGACCGAAGCTCTGCCAAATGCCAAACTGCAATGCCTTCGCCAAGGCTCCAGCAACCGTTGGAAGGTGGTCATTCAGGAGCCGGGACTCAACTACACTGACGGAGATGTGGTCCTCCCAGTAGGAACAAAGGTCCATCCCGGTTTCCTCACCCAGGAACGTGCTGAAGCCTGGGCAGCCAATGGGCGGGACGCTCTCGGTGGAGAATAGAGAAAGATGTCGCTGGAGTGGGAGAAAATACCCAAACCATGGCCAGGGGAGAGGGTCTTTGTAGTAGGAGGTGGGCCCAGTCTTGAAAACATGCCCTGGGGCATTCTACGTGGCAAAAACGTGGTGGCCTGCAATGCTTCGGCCTTCCTCATCCCGGAAGGGATTGCCCAGTGGGGGATCTTTGGGGACAAGCTTTTTTTGCGTCACTTCCGCAAGGAGCTGAGAAGCTATGTCTCAAAAGGAGGACAGCTCATCAATGCCACAGGCAGAAGGCCCACAGAGGAAAACCACTGGATGCTGCAGGTCAAACGCTTAAACGGTCGAAAGGCCTGGGGGCTGGATACAGATCCCTGGGTTCTTCGCTGGAATCGTTCTACTGGCGGGTGTGCCATAGATGCTGCCTTCCATCTTGGTGCTTCGGAGATAGTGCTGCTGGGGTATGACATGTCGATGAATGGGGAGAAGCACAATTGGCACCAGGCTTATGATCCTCATTATGTTGAACGCAACAAGAAGACAGATTCCATCTGGATGCCCAGACCTTCTCCCACCATCTACAGGGAGATGATGTCCAGGGCTTTCAACGACATCAAGCGGGATGCAGACAAGTATGGGCTGAAGATATGGAATGCTAATCCAAAAAGTAAACTTACCACATTCGAGTTTACTGCTGTGGACGAGATGCTGGAGTAGGACATGGGTGGAGTGATCAAAGTTGGAAAGTCTGATGGTAAGTATGGGAAGTGGCTTGACTGGTTCAAGCCCGAGATTCGAGAGGAATATGACTCTCTTCCAAGGGTATTCCACAACCAGACGGTATTTGTCCTAGGAGGAGGTCCAAGCCTGAACCACACCAAGCTGGACCTCATAAAGAAGCGTCCCGTGGTGGGGTGCAACGATGCCTTTCGTCTTGGTACATGGGTTGACTGGTGTGTATTTGCAGACAGGCGCTGGTTCGGCTGGAATGAGATTGAACTAGCAAAGTGGCCAAACCGAGAAAGGGTGGTGTGCTGTGTACCCCAGCTACTGGAGAAGAGAAACACAGACTGGCCATGGCTCAAGATCCTCCGCAGGGATGAGGCACGCTTCGGCCTATCGGTGGAGCAGGACACTCTCTGCTGGAATCGGGGATGCGGCGGCACTGCTATTAACGTTGCTTATCTTCTTGGTGCTGCCCGTATTGTACTGCTTGGCTTTGATATGCGGGTGGTTGATGGATCGCACAACTGGCACAACTACCACCAGAAGGAAGAGCGGGCGAGGATCTACCAAAGCAGCATGATGCCCTTTCTGAAGCCCATGAGTGATGCTATGAAGGTCACCGGACTTCAGATCGTAAATGCCACCCCTAAGAGCGCCCTCAATATCTTCACTCACCTATCCCTTGAAGAAGTCCTGGCGATGGGGTGGTGACTATGAAATTCATTTCCAGGACATACCGAGAGATGATGCAGGAGGAAGCCCGAAGGAGGGCTGAGAGGGAGCGCTTGGCCCAAGGTCTTCCCCCAAGGGTGAAGGTTCTGTCGGAGTGGAAAACTTTGGATGAACTTATCCGAGGCAAGTCCATAGCAAGGTTTGGGGATGGAGAGATAAAGCATATGGATGGTAGGAGGAATGTGAGCCAAGTCCATCATCCAGAGCTGACTCGTAGGCTGAATGAGGTGTTCAGGAGCCGAGTACCAAACCTGCTGATAGGTATTCCTAATGTGTACAATGGCAGGGAATTCACCGAGGTAAACCAGGACTATATCTACAACATGTATAGGAGGTTTCGCAAGATTGCGGACAAGACCTACACATACGCCAGCTCCTACATCACCAGGGGGGATCTCTGCGGGTATTTGTCCTGGCCATCCTACTGGAACCGAGTGTTTAAGCTGTGGGAAGACAGGCCAATAACTCTGGTCAGAGGACACGAGAAGAGGGCCACCGGCGGGGGAATGTTTGCCAAGGCCAGATCAGTCCACCACATACAAACTCCAGCTAGTGGAGCGTGGAAGGAATATGAAAGAATCTTCGGGGAATGCCTCCAGCGACCTAAAGATGATCTGTTTCTGCTTTGTGTTGGGCCAACTGCTACTGTTCTTGCTCATGATCTGGCTGTGAATGGCAGGCAGGCTGTTGACATAGGGCATCTGGGGATGTTCTACAGCAGAAATTGGGGGATAGAGGACGACAGGGACAGGCAGGTCTGGCATCATCGCCCTACGGACCCCGGATATGTCCCGGGATCGGAGTATTAAACCATGTTGACCGTTGCTTGTGTTTGGGTAAGGAGCGAGATTTTTGACTCTGTTGATTGGGTCTGGAAGCTTTATCGCATGGTTGATAGGCGTATGGGGATGGTCCATCGACCCTTCAAGTTTGTTTGCATAACTCCCCACGTAGAAGAGTTCAGCGGGTATGACTGGGTGGTAGCCTTTCCTCCTTCGATGGTGATTCCTCCCAAGGAGGTGAAGAAACATTGGTGGAAGCTGAATCTGTTTGCCCTGCCTGGTGATCAGGTTCTGTACTTTGACCTCGATGTGGTGATAATGAAGAGCATCGTTCCGCTGATAGAGTTTCCGAGCGACTTCTGCGTGGCTCCTTCTTCGGGAGTTCCGATGAGAGGACACGACTTCAACAGCTCGGTGATGTCTTGGAAACCGAAGAGTGAGGTTGTTCTTCGGATCAATACTCTCATTACTGAGCACTTTGGCCGCAAGCCTGTGTATGAGCAGTTTGCCGGAGATCAGCAATGGCTGTCCTCATTGCCGATCAGGGTAGACCTGTTCCCCTCTAAGTGGATAAGCAAGTATCTCCCCAAAGGAGGAATCAGGCATCCAGATCCCGATGTCATCGTTTCTCTCCTTATCCAAGGAGGTAAGAATCGTCAGCTCATTGAGAATGGACATACTTGGATAGCGGATTATTGGCGATGAACAAACTGACCTTGATCTACCCATACTACAACTCGGCAGGCATCCTTCAGAAGCAGCTGGATGGGTGGAATGCCCTACCGCCGGATTTGATCGCTAATTTGGTCGTTATCCTTGTTGATGACGGTAGCCCAGTATTCCCTGCCCTGCCCGTGATTCAACGGCAGGAAAGCATAAAATTCGAGCTCAGGCTGTACTGTGTTAAGGTAGACATTCCCTGGAACCAGCATGGGGCGAGAAATCTTGGGGCCAGGGTGGCGGATGACGGCTGGCTCTTCATGTCTGATATTGATCACCAGCTCCCAGAAGATTCTATTCGAGGGCTGATGACCAGGAAACTGAACGAGAAGTGCTATTACACCCTCCAGCGGGTCACAGCGGTAAAGAAGGAAGATGGGAATCTGAAGTATGATCTTATGACTGATGCCTTCGGGAAGCCAAAGCCTCATCCCAATACCTTCCTGGTCACCAAGGATATGTTCTGGAAGACTGGAGGATATGACGAGGATTACTGTGGGGTGTATGGGGGAGATGGACCATTCATGCGCTGGCTGAACAAGGCTGCAGAAAAGAGGCATTTCGTAGATCTTATCCTTGTTAGATGGACCAGGGACTTGATTCCAGATGCCAGCCAGCCTCCAGAGTACAGGGAGAAATACAGGGCCTTGTACCGCACCAAGTTTGAGAAGAAGGGCGGGGGAGGAAAGAATCTTCAATTTCCCAAAGACCCAGTAAGGTTTCCGTGGGAGCGGCTGATATGATCACAACGGTGGTGTGCTGGAAGTGGAAACCTGAGGCGGGAGCCAAGCACGAGGAGAAGAGGAGAGGCTTTTCTGCCGTTCATGTAAACAAGCTTAGAGCTGCAATAGAAAAGAATACCTCCACTCCCCATGAGTTTGTCTGCGTTACTGATGATTGGGTCGGCCTCCACAGCTCCGTCCGGGTGGTGAATATAGACCGACATTTCAGCGAATTTGTTGAGTTAGGAGGATGCTATCGACGACTTCGGGCTTTTGATTACACTGCTGGTCTTGCTCTTTTTGGCCCCAGATTCATCTCCATAGATCTGGATGTGGTGGTGACTGGAAACCTGGATTCCATATTGGGATGCGAGGATGACTTCCGCATCTGGTATGACAAGGCCAAGAGGAGAACGCCTTACTGCGGGAGTCTTTGGGGGATGAGAGCTGGG
>Ga0302236_1001115_pt1 | contig 19857 bp, 19 predicted proteins | sample AAG_UR_Gly_MG_FD_193509 | JGI IMG/M metagenome (GOLD analysis project Ga0302236, IMG submission 193509) | Enriched activated sludge microbial communities from anaerobic digester in WTTP, New Holstein, Wisconsin, United States - AAG_UR_Gly | ecosystem: Engineered > Bioreactor > Anaerobic >...
TGAGCAAAAGAACTTATTTTATTCTCAGTGTCAAGATTAGTAGACAAATGAGTAATAGAAAGATAATCTTCAATATTGTAATCTATTTTTTTTACCGGCTTTATATATAGATTATTATTTATAACAATACTTTTATCCAATAATATATCGGGAGTAAAAACACAAAATTTATTAGTAGTTATATTGTTTATAAACGATTTTTGCCCTGCAGTCCACCTTGCTGGCTCTATTATATGATAACCCAATGGGTTAGCAAATAAAATATATTCTGATAATGATTGATTGTATGTTATCAATTCTGATTTAGGCATAACTAATAATTCTGAAATTGAATCTTCTTCCATTCTCCAATAAGCTTTACCGGACCATCTGCCACGTGTCATCTTAATTACCGGAAACATTCTATAATCAGAACCACCAAATATAGGAAAAGCAATATCATTCTCGTTATTTCCCAATTTAGATGTTTGAGTAATATTTATCATACGTGAATCATGCGGATAATTTAATTTTGTTCCTGCCTCATTAATTGAAAATCCTACAGCCTCTACAGCAGCAACGCTAAAACCTTGTGTAACCACATTCTTTTTCCTTTCACCCTGTACAATATAGATGCCTGTTATTTTGGGCATATAAGCCTCGTTAGCGACATAATACGTTTTGGCATACTCATACATCATTTCTACACCTAACTTGTGAAAATGAAGCTCATTTGAAGCCACAGAGCCTTTATTGATTGCCTCTTTTGACGGGAACTGATAAAGACCAAGATTATCTCCTATTTCATAAGGATTAACATGCTCTTCTACTATATCATCATAAGTTAATGGTAAGTATATTTCTGATGGGTAAGCATAAGGTGGTAAGACTTCCCATTTGGATGGGTCGGTTGATGGTGATTGTCCGGGCATAGTAACAACTAATGCTTTGTAATAGTCACCACTGAACATCACCGCGGAATCTATCTTGTAACTTATTCCGGAATCCCAATTACCTTTATATATATATGTTGTCATAATTATGTTGCTGTATAAACGTGATACCTATAATTCTCGTATGTTGATGGCTGTATATCATAAATAAAGTGGTTTTCAGTTTCAGCGCCAACATCTTCTGACGCTGATGCATCTCCGGATAGAATATTAATGAGAATATTTTGATAAGGGTATCCTGACACAATATCATATTGAACTTCTACTGTTATTTGCGTGTTAGTGTCTATAGAGTTTGCGCTTAAGGTATTAGCATCATAACAATCAAGGTTTATATAAGCTCCTGCGGATGATACCTTAATATAAACATCAACATAAGAAGCCGCCGTTGTGAATGTTTTATCGTCGCCATACCATGTCCCGTATGCAGTTATCACGTAAGCTCTTACATGGTAGGATGTATTAGCTGTCAACCCTGTAATTTGCCCCGTAAACGGATCTGTTCCCGTTGCTTTTTCAGTAAAGTTGCCTATACCTTTTTCAGGATTTAGAGATTCCCCCCAGCATATACCACGAGCAATAATTTCCGCATCTCCCGGATTAGATATATTAAATCCTCCCGATTCCGCTGTCTCAACACCGACATTATTAGGTGTAACAGTTTCCAATGTTATTTTACCATCATGGGTCGTTATTGTTATCTCGTTACTGTAATATGCCGGTTCGCTATAAGCATTAATAACATAAGCCCGAATATAATATGTTGTTTCAGGAGTAAGTACTTTTGCAATAGATGTAAGTACCCCTGAAGATGTTCCCTGAGTTGTCTTAGTATTTGCTATTGTCGGCGATGGACTTGTACTCCAACAAATACCTCTTTCTGTAATCGGAGTACCCCCGGTATCAGAAACATTAGAGGAAACATATATCATTTCTGCATAGGTACTTATATGCGTAAGTGATATTGCAGGAATACCACTTTTTGTAGTAACACTTTTAACCTCCGAATATATATAGTGATTACCTGCCAATTTAATATATACCCTATATTTGTATGTTGAACCTGGAGACAATTCAGTTGCATGACCTAAATCTATTCCATAACCCGGACCAAATGAATGCATACGATCATTATCATCAGCAGTAGGATTTGTATTTTTTTTCCACATTATACCCCTATCAAGAACTTCTATATCTGTAGAATAACCAGTCTCAAACACAACACTGAAACTTGAAGCGTATCTGTCTGATTCTTCTACATCTTCAATACTCATTGAAGGTATATCAGGAACTTTAATAACATTCGTTTTTACATTTCCCTCTTGCCATCCGCATATAGGGAAGACAGGTGTTTTATACCTTCCATCAATAAGGAATGATACGCCAAAAGGGTATATCTCATTCTCCATGTATTCATTCTCTGACGTGTTCTGGTCATGGACTTTATCAAAGTTATTATCAGGATGTATGACAGCCCTTGGCATGATACGTCTTGCCATTTCTTTAAGGTAATTATAATCAATTTCACCACCTTTCCAGTTAGCCCCGTAATACCTGTTATTAAGTTGTATTTGCGATTCACTCACATTATACTGTATATTGTCAGCAATTATTTCTTCAACCAGTATAGAACGTATATCATTATCACCATCAAATACTATATTGGCTGCATCATCAACCAACACGTATGATTTATTGATAAGGAAATTCTCCCTTGACAATATTCCATCAACACCAAAATAATATACTACTGCAACTGAAACACGTTTGTATAGTGGATCGGCATCAGTAACATTAAGTGTGATATTCTTGGATACTCTTATATCTCCTGTATTGGCAACACCAACAGCATTGTTTGATTCGGTTGAACCTGCATGTATTGTTATCGGACCGACTTCTTTAATGAAAGGAGTAGCATTTAATATTTCATCTTCATAACGTACATAAAAGAAATAAGTGCCGGGCTTCATATTCCCTACACTTCCTATTGATGTTGATATTTCAGGAGCTTTAGTGATAGATTTATGAAAAGCAAATTGAACCTTGCTTGTGAACTCTGTATACTGCCTGTCCGTACTCTTACCATTCCTGTCAAGTCCTGTGTTGATAACAGCATTGGGACTAAGCCCATCACAAAGATATAAATCTACCGAACCATCATGACTTTCCTTTGCTATCACTTCAAGTAACTTATCCCTGCTAAATCCTAATAACTCTGCCGGTATAGACAGTTTAGATGGACTGCCCGGACCATTAGGAATAATTCTAATATCACTTACCCATGTAGTACCATCACTGCCTTTATATGACCAGACGTTAATAAATGCCTCAGAACCGACGATCCTATGCGTGATGATATAAACTATACCATTGAACACAATAGAGCCAATAGGAACCTCGTTAGTATCAAATTCGGCTATCTTGGTAGTACCCTTTATTGACGTTACAACAAAACCTTTATCATCCCTGGATATTAAACAGCCGTTAAGCATATACAGATACGATGATTGTGGTATGATTGTATAGTCAATACCCCTTGTCATTCCTTTATTGAAAGTGTTTATGTGCTGCATAGTGTCAATTATAAACTGTAAATATCTCCACCACTTAACGTAGGCGATTGAATACCATATACCATTTCAAGATAATCACGGCTGATGATATAGTTATGTATATCCCTCAGCTCATTATCAGTCATACCATCCCAGCTTCTATGAGCAGCTTCTATCTCCCATTCCTTACTCTCGCATATCTGCAACCATCTCCATTGTGGTACTTTAGGAGGTATAACTGTTGCATCCTCTTCAAACATCTTATATACACAATAAGCGTAACAAGCCGGTTCATAACCTTTCTTGATAAGAGGATATCCTGTCTGTTCATCAACAGGAAGAGAATAATAATCTATATAGACCTTTGACGGCTGATTAGTATCTCCGAATATAAGGTAATCACCCTGATATACATATCCGGATAATAGATTGCCATCACTATCAAATACACCTTCAAGTTTAAATATATCAGCAGGCAATGTAGCCCTGCCATCAACTATCTTCTTTGTATCCCCATCAACAACACAATACCTTTTGTTAGGCACTAAACCAACAGGGTCTTTAAGGTAGTCGGTAATAACCTCGCTGCACCATCTTACCACTTCTACACGGCTTATCTCCGATGCTTTACTCTTGTATGTGGATACTATACGCATGTAGATATCCATTGCTGTTACATATTTATTTCGTGTATTCATTTTGCTATATTATTTCTTGTTTATATACTTATCAACGTATTCTTTTTTCCATGCTAATGAATCTTGTGGAGTTCCAATAAATCTAAAATTTTTTTTCAACTCTTTATCATAATCAAGAGGGTTAAAATTACTATGTATATATTTTATTTCATCTGATCTTCCAGGCGCATAAGAAACCAAATGTTTATTGTGTATAGTTACAGCATGATACGGTGTATTTTGTATATCTCCCGGTTCTGCATTATCTACTTCTTTAAAACCATATTTTGTTGGATTTTTTCTTAGTTCCATATTTGAAACAACAGGTTCAGATAACCCTTTTAAGTAACCAATATCCTTATAATTACATGATGCAGATGTTATGCAATTATTTCTATAAAGCCCTTTTGTATTTACAAAATTACTATAAATTTCTTTGTCTATTTTTTCTAAATGTATTTTTTCGTTTAAATAATCTATACGATCTTTATCTTTTTTTGATAATTCTCTAGGTCGTGTTTTTAATTCTATTTTTGATTTAAATATAGGTAATAGATTATTTATGTTTTTATCTGCCCAAGGAATATCTTTGCCTTCATATTTAGAAATAATATTATTTATTTCTCTTTCATATAATTTTATATTTTTATCTGCATCATCAATAAAGCTTTTATATAAATTTATTATATCATGATCTATAAGCCTTTCAGGCAATGGCGAACCTTTTGTCCTTTTACTTGCATATTCTACAGCCATTTTTCTTGCTTCTGCAATACGACTGGTAATATATTCTTCTTCTGATGGTATTGTTGGAGTCATTTTACAGATGATTTAAAGTAGTTATAGTTATTAAGAACCTTTGTAACATATTGCTGTGTTTCTGCATAAGGGGGAATACCATCTTTAGTCTTTCTTCTTCTGGGGTTACGTCCTGTCTTATTAGTACCGTACAAGAAATCATTGACAGTACCCGGTCCGGCATTATAAGCGGCAAGAGCAAGCCTAATATCACCGTTAAAACGTTCCATCATCTGTTTCAAATATCTTGCGCCACCACTGATATTCTGGTTGACATCGTAAATATCTGTTACACCCAGTTCTTTTGCTGTTGCAGGCATAAGCTGCATAAGACCTTTTGCAAGAACTTTTGTACCTTTCCTGCTTGTTGCATCAGGTTTGAAACCACTTTCCTGTTTGATAACGGAAGCTATAAGCAATGAATCAATACCATGTTCATCAGCAGCGGCATTAATCTCGTCAGCGTACTGTCCTGTATAGCTTTGACGCGGATGATTTTCCCTCTGTCGTACAGGTTCTTTAGAAATGCTAAAAGGGTCTTGCCTGAAGCTGTAATCGCTCTTTGGCATACCCTTGCTGTTTACATAAAGACTATTGGGCATGATAGATGAATTTAATCTCTCCACATGTTTGCTGTACAGCCCATAATCCTCTTCCGTCATATTGTATCTTGGCAATCCCATCTTAGTTAGTATTTTATTCCGTTATCTTCATTTTTTTGAACTCTCTTCTTAAATGTAGGACCTAAAGAAAAATATGGTTCACCATATCTGAACTTATTATATAAAATCTGCCAGTCCACTTCTATACCTGTATATATACCTTTTTCTTTCGAACGCTTTCTATCCTTTGCATAACCTTTGAACTTGGTACTCCATACCCTTGTCCGGAGAAAGATAGTGCCTATTTTATTCAACTCTACTCTATTGCCTTTGATAAGCTCCTCGATCACTATCTTTGAATATTCAAAGAGAACCTGTACAGCCATTCCGTAAATGATGTGGCTCTTGGGATGCGTATTGACCTTATAGTCCACATGTTTGATTCTCTTTTTAAGTACTCTCTCGGCATAAGGTATGGATGATTGAGTAAACTTACACTCCATATCAACAATGTCCTTATAGTCGTATTCTTCAATCTTAATCGTTTTTACTCTCTTGTTTATTCTCGACTTCTTCTCTTTAATTACCATCTTTAAATGGGTTCTTGCCATCACGAAATTGTGGGGCATAGTTATCTTTCATATCTATATTATACGCCTTTTTAACAGCACCAAAATAATCTGTTGTCTTATCATTACGCTTTTGAGATGCATACATATCATAAGAGATGTTTTCAAAACGTGTAGGACGTGTTGTTCTGATTACGTACATAGGCTGGATATGATAAGTGTTTCCTTCATATTCTACTATATACAAATCATTCATGGCATCGTACACGTACTCGAAACAAACACCTTCATAAAATGATTGTCCGTTAATCACAAACGTATCAATAAGAACTATATACATTATTCTTCCTCCTGTTCTTTACTTTGTTTTTGTTTGGGTACATTTGCATTCTTAGTCTCATCATATCCATTGTTTATAACATCTACAGGCATACCAAACTTACTTGCTATATGCTGAAACGTTACTATTTCAAGCTGACGAAGATTATTAGCACCGATAGGATACATCGATGTTTTATAATCATAATCCGTAACCATCTCCGGATATTCAAATATACCACGTAATATTAAATCAACCTCTTCTTGACTGTTTAATGATTCATGTTTTACCAGCAACATGTTGCCCTGGTCACAAACAATAAAATTATTCTTACCGTAAATATGATGTTCATAAGCCATAAACTCTTCATAAGAACAATAATGCATGGTTAGATTGCTAAAGGTGAGATTCTCTTTTGATATATTCTGTATGTTCTTGCGACCACATCCATTCATAAGTGATGTCGGTAATTCAATATCGGAATACATATACACTTCATCTTCACCCGAACCTTCGAAATATGCCAATGCCTTTACATCTATCTGTTGATAGAATTGCGTTAGAGCATCATTAGAGACGTATAGCGCCTTTATCATAGCTGCTCTGGTATCATTGACCATTCTGATAATAAACTCGTCATACAGCTTTATATCATCATTTAAATGAGGTCTGAGCTGTAGCTTGATACTTTCGACTATACTTTCAAGTGTTACCATTAGAATAAATTAATAAGTTGATTCTTTAACATTATATGATACAAAACTGTCAGTACTAAATATGCTGCTATCTCTACCCACCATGTTATGTTCTCTCTAAGGTACTTTACAGCCACCACAACAAGAGATAATATAACAAATGATACTGACATATACCAATAGCCTACAACAGCCATAAAAGCCAGCATAGCACCTATCCCGACAATAGCACCAACCATATGAACAGTCCTCTCCATTCCTAACTTATGAAATGCAGGAGATGCACCGACAAAACATATTCCTGCTCCTGACAAGAATACCAATCCGTTACCAGTCAAATCAAGTCCTATTATCATTGCAGGTATGGCATAACCCCATGTAGCAACAGTAAACAACCATTGCATATTCCTGGGCAACCTGTAATAACTCTCACTTACTGATGATTGAACACCATAAACCAATGTTATAAAAGCTATATAACCAAAGAAACATATATTCATCAATAAATATAAACCATCCATATCAATTCGTTTTAAAGTAAAAAAGGGCAGGTAGATAATCTCCACCTACCCTTTGATTAATATTCAAGTACTAAATTATGGTACTGTAACAGCACATACAAACGTCTTTGCACCATCAACGGTTGTAGCCGTGATATTGGTATTACCCGCAGCCTTACCGGTAACAAGACCAGCATCACTAACAGTAGCCTTAGTAGCATCACTTGATGTATAAGTAATACCCTGATTAGCTTCAGCAGGAAGAATAGTCAAGGTAGCACGGAAATCAAATGTTCCGGTTGTACTTGCAAGTGTCTTGGCAGCCAAAGTACCATTGATACTCTGAACACGTACAGGATACTTAACAATTTCAAGATAATCTTCCAATGAAGCATTAGTACTTCCGGCAGCATCAGTCATTGATGGTACAGCCAAAGGATCACCGGTAGGAACTGCCAATGCAGTAAAGATATCATCATCAATCAACGCTTTAGGGATATACAGATTGTAAATCTGTTCTCTAACATTGTACGCTGATGCACTTGTATTATCATAACCCGGAGTCTTCTGAATAAGCTGAATCTTCACATACTCGGTAGACGGAAGAGGCTGTTGAACAATCTGTCCTTCGTTTTCAGCCTTGATAGCAAACAAACGGGCAATCTCTTCGTAAGTAAGCGTATTCTTTTTGAACGCTACATTCTCAACCTGCGTGAAGTCATCAAATGTACGAACGGTAAATTGAACACCTACTTCTTTAGCTTCCAGTACCAATGTCTGGTCTGTTCTTGATGCTACAACAGCAGCACCTATATTAACAGCATTGCGGTTAAGCTGAACATCAGCATTGATAGCAGCAACAAGACCGTTAACGATAGTTTCCTTATCGGTATTGTGAAGAGTTCCTACGGTGTTTGTAACAAAAGCAGGAATCTTATACTGATATGATTTTGATACCGGGAATTGCTCATGCCCAAAACCACTGTACAATGGCTGACGAGTAATCTCAATCTCAAATACTTTAGAACCACGACCATCCCACAGCCATGCTATGGATAAAGTCTTTTTCTGTTTAGTGCCTGTAACGGCTTCAAGTACCTTAACATCTACTGTTCCCGCAGGAATGTCGATGCCAGGCTCTTTGATCACAAGATGCGGACGACCGGTAGCCACCCCACCTTCATAATACATACCGAAATCTTTCGTCGATAATGTGTTGAATAAAAAGTCCTGACGACCTCTAATTAAATTGCTCATAATATCAATTATTTAATTTTATTTGTTGTTCAGTCAAAAAGCTTTGATAACGCGGGTCTGCATTACCCTCTATATACATCCTTGCTGCTGCGTTAATAACCGATACTGACATCTCCTTACTAAACTGGAAATATTTTGTATTATCAGTAACATCAGCAACAGGAACAACATCAGGATTAACATAAATATCAAAATTCGATGTTATCCCTGTTGTATATCCTGATGGTATAAAGATGCGTAATTTCTGTGATGAAGAATCAACAACAGGAATATAGTAACATTTGTATTTTGACGGCTTGGAGTAGTAACCATTTAAAACTTCCGTTTTCTCAGCAGAAGAAAGAAGATGACACTTCACGTTCTTTATTGTTGCTGACAGGTTAATACTCACCGATGCTATACGCCTGTAACCAGATGTGCTGTTGATAGTACATATACATGATGTAAAGTTATCATTGGTATCAATTGTCATAGTCTGGGATTTAAGAGTCTTTCTCAATGGAGATAAATCATCATAAACCTTTTTGCTCATTTCCAATGTCGATAACCGTGTATTGACAACTTCTTCAATAGCAAGGTTGAGAACACGTGTGAACTCTTCCGGTACTACTGTTCCTACCCTGGCTTTCTTAACCAAGGTAAGGAAGTCTTTATACATGTCTATATACTTAGGCTTTTCCATCACTAATTACTTTAATGCTGTCGCTTTATCAAGCTGATCCTTTAAAGGAATAAATATCTTTTCGTTTTTATCGTCAAATAGGAACGCGGCTGCTTCCATCTCTCCTGCTCCAAGCATAACGTCACCATAGAACAAGTATCCGTTTGTCTGCTTCTTTATCAATGAATAATAAATAAGCTTCTTAACAAATACCAATTTACGGCTCGATTCTGCTTTCTCGAAGTACTCTACTACCTCTTTAGGACTCTTTTCTACCAATTCATATATCTTAGCCTCTGCCCTCTTGTGAGATGCATTAGCGGCTGTTTCACCGAAGTAAAACAACATATCAGACATATCAGTCAGCGCAACAAGACTATCCACCTTTGCATAAGCCTTAGCTCTTACCTTTGAAATATCAATAAGCTTTTCGGCTTCTTTTTCAAGGTTCTGCATGTAGAAGAAATGTGTGCCATTGATAGCTTCATCCTTAGACTTAGCGATTTCCGGAACAACCATATAAAGACAATACAGTGCGTAGTCACGTGTAAGTAAATACTTACCACCTTTCTTTTGTAGAACGAGTTCATCGTTATTACGCAACATGTAATTCTCTTTATACGATATGATCAATTCCGACTTTGACAATTCATCCTCTGATAAATGTTCCTGACCTGTTACAAACTTCCTGTTTACAGGGTCTGTTACTGCGGTCACTAAAAACGGCTTTTCTTTATATTTCTTGTTGATAGCGTATATTTTTACTCTTTCCTCCACTATCTCTGCTTGTGTCTTTGCCATTACTCTTTTTTATTTAAATATTAATACTTAATACGCTACAGGACGGTACATCTCGGCAATACCGTTAATATCCATCAAAGCAGCTCCTGTTTCCCACAATACATGGTGGTGACGACCGTCAACAGAGTTAGCCATATCACCGCCTTTGTTGATACCGTTAACATCACCTTCCAACCATGAACGTTTACCAAGGGCAAGCAATTCGATAGCAGGTTGATTGATTTCAACATCACCCAAAGATACGAAGATAGCATTGTGAGATGTATTACGTGTTCCATCAGGACCGTAAGAGGTAGCTCTCATAGGAGAATCAAACCATGGCACGACAGTCGGGATAATCTTAACACCACCGAACTTGTAGTACTCGTAGTCAAGGTTGATACCTTTCTTCATTCCTTCAATTTCAACTGTCTTAGGATCAATACCGGCTTCTTCTTTCATCAGACGCGCAAACTCTTTGTACCATTGCATACCGCAGATAACAGCAACTTCAGTTCCCCATGAAGAAGAATAGATGGATATGTTTTCCATGATATTGTCAATAGTACGTGTAGTCATCACGTTGTAAGGTAAGCGCCATGCACCATCACCCTGGTTGAGGATACCATCACCGGCCATAACTTCAAAGCCTTCTACTGTACGAAGAACAACTTTATCATCAGGAGTAACGGTTGATTTACCATTCAGAATCTGACGTTCACGGTACATCGCTGCACGTTCCATCATTTTAAGCTGTGCATGGTCAACCCACATCTTAACACCATTGTGCTCTACCCAAACAGCATTAGGACGATATTCTTCGGCTGTACCGGAGATAGACCATTTCAAACGCTGAATCGTCATGTGGGTGAAAGCTGCTTCATCGAAAGTATATTTTTCGTAAGCAGTTTCAGACATTTCTTCAAATGCAGTGTGCGAGATACTTACTTCCTGACCAATACTAAGCAGATTAGGATTAACGTAATCAGCTGCATTGTTGGTCATAACTTTTACACGATACAGATATACACCACCTTCAATCTCTTGTGGCAGCATGGTATCACTAACGTGTACATAAGTTAAGTTATCTGCAAGTTCCAGTACATCTTTAGGAGAAAACCAGTTCGTATCAAGATACAGGTCAATCCATGTCTGGTTCTTACCGGGCATTGTCGGGAAAGCATCACATTTAAAACCTACATTGTTGAAACCGATGATACGTGCTTTACGGTCAGGATAACCCTTAACCTTCCACATTACCTTACGATTACCAACAACTTTGTATTTTCCTGATTTAGGATTCAAGGGATCGGCTAATTTGCCGGAGAACATATTTCTGCGCGCTAACAGCGAAGTAAAAGCCGATATATTCTTATCGAATAAGGTTGTTACTTGCGGTAAAATCTCAGGCGCTGAAATCAGGTATTGCGACATATGTTTCGATGTCGGCGTTTCATTAGCAAACTCTTTAGGAGTTCCGGGCAAAATTCTCATGATTATATGAATTTAATTTTGTTATTGTCCAGCAGGACGCCTTAACAGTTCAAGCTCTGCTTCTAAACTATTAGGCTCTTGCTCTCTACTTCTGGTTCCGGTTACTGAAGGAGTTATTTTGAGTTTCTTCATTAACTCTTCTTTACCGGATTCCTTACCTTTAGTGATTAATTCCATCACTTTATCTTCTCCAAATTTTGTAGCTAACAGAAACATCTTGTATAATGTAATATCGTTTGACAATATTTCATCAATACCCCTCAGCCCTGTTGACTTGTCTGGTGTTGTAAGCTTTTTAAACTCTTCAAGATATGCTTTATGATCTTCCTGATTGACAGGAATGCCATATACATTTTCTATCTTGGATACATCCAATTCGAGTTTAGTATATGCTTTGTTTAAATTTTCAATTATCGAGTCATATTGAGTTTCAAACTGTTTTTGACGGTCAGCTTTAAATTGCTCTGTCAATGACTTGTTATACTCTTCAATATTAGCTTCAATCTGTTTTGCAAGGTTATTCTTTTCTACCTTGGTTAGCTTTTCAATGTATTGCTTAACATCATCTTCCGTAAGACCATCAGGATTATTTGTTTCATCATATTTGCCATAGCGGGCATATAAATCAAATTCTATCTTCTGGTCAATACTCATTTTTGATGCATCAACATACTGTGAAGAAACGGTATCCACCAAATCATTGATGGTAATATCCGGATTCTCGATAGCCATTTCCTGGATTTGTTTAGCCAACGGATGTAATTCGGGTTCTACAATACCATACTTCTTAGCAATGAAAGGCTTTAATAATTCCTTTTCATTATCTGCCGTAATATTTTTAGGCATTTCAAAGCCTTCCAAATCCTTTACAATATCCCAATCTTTACTAGGTGTGTATGGAGTACCACCGTCACCACCATCATTATTGCCACCTTGCGAGCCTGCTGCGCCATCATCTCCTCCTTTACCATCATCTCCACCACCATCGTCATCGAACGCTCCATCAGGGGCTTGTAAACGAGCCAAATCGTCAGCAATAGAACTGCCACCGCCACCTTCATTACCTGCCTGTTCCATTAAAGGAAAATAATCTTTTACTATCATGGCTGCATGTTTTTATCAGTTCCTAATAATGATGATTCCGGTATAATAGTAGCCAGCGCAGACTTAATGACTAAATCCTGTGCTGTATGTTCAACACTCTTGATATCTACAATGGCAATATCACCTGCCTTGTATGTTTCTGAAGAACTCTCCATGATAATACAAAGATACGGATGAACGCCCATGAAATCTTCCAATGACATTTGCTTGTTGTCCATTGTGATTACTTTCTTTTTTCTTGGCTCTAATGTCAAAGCACATGCTAAGACATAACCCTTTCTACATGTAAACCCGGTCTTACCAGGTTCTGCTACCTCAGCAAGTGATTTATACTTGCTAACACTTTTGTTTTCTTCTTGAATTTCTTCAATTTTCTTTAATAACTTTTCTCTAAACATAATACTTAAGTTTTAATAATTATGAGACAAATGTAAATATATTTTTTAAATTATCTATCTTTTATGTTATTTTTATTACGCATGTTCTTTTCTTTATCAACTGATGTCTTTCGTATAGACTGAATATCGCTTTCCTTTATATTCATTTCATTGAGTATAGCATTAATCTTTAACTCGAATGATTTAAGCATTTCCTGTACACGGTTACTTCTACCTTCTTCTTCAAGATATGCTGATTCAATCTCGTTTTCAGATGCAGCTTTAAATACGTCAACCTGCGTCTTGGTAGCAAGTTCTTTTTCTTTGAACTGTGCTTCCCATGCAAACTTCTGATTCTCGAATTCTAACTTAGCCTTTTCAATCTCTAACTTGGCAGCTTCCATCTGCATCTTCAATTGTTCAAGCTGCATGTCAACTTCTGCTTCCATCTGTATAGTTTTCTGCTTAGCCGCCTCTTTAGCTTCTTCTGTTGACTGGGCATTAAGCTGACGTATCTCGTTGGCATCCTTAGAAGCCTTTATAAGCTGCTTCTCAAGTTCATTAATATCTTCTACCTTGTAAATAGAAACAAGAGAATCCAAAGGTAGTTCTGTTCGTGACCATGCATTAACGGCAACTTCCCTTAACTCTTCAAGACGTGTATCTTCTTTGATGTTGTTATGAGTAAACACCCTGAAATCTGATGCATCTAAAAAGTTATCCGGTATCTGTACAAGTATCTCTTCCAAGTCCGGATTAAAGTAGTTGATAACTTTACCTTTCTTCCATACAAACTGTATTTTCAGGTTAAGATATAATTCAAGCGCTTTATTAAATACGGCATCATTTTCTGAATACTGCATTTCTGTTATCAGTGCCGACTGTTCATTAGACATCCTTACATTTTCAACAGGGTCTTTTGATTCAAATTGTCCCTCTGCCGGAGGTGTAATACCCATTAGTTTTCCTATTAACGCCTCTATACCTGCAAGAACACTGTCAATATACTGAATACTTTGTGATAATGTATCATCATAATTCTGAAACTGGTTATACGTTGCAGGAACTTTACGACCTTTCTTTATAGTCTCGATCCACATAGTACCCATCTTACGAAGATACATCCACTTATTAACGGACATATCATCGGGCTTCTGTGATTTATCCATTATCATACCCCTAACACCTGCAAGGGCTATGGTAAGCTCTTTCTTGTAATTAACGATATCATATAACTCGATAAGTTCACGTACCCTGTAAATAAGCGAATAAGGCTTCTCAGATGTTCCATTATATGTTCTTGATACTAACGGCAGGGATGGTAGCCCGGGTGTGTCCTTGGGTCTGAAAACAGCGCTCTGCTTGCCATGATTGATATGAACTATATTACCGATAACGGTACATGCATATTGGTCATATAATAATACTCGTTCTTTGGTTTCACCTTTTTTTAATTTGGCGTCTTTTTCTGTAAGGTTATAATAGTATTCACCGGGTCTGTGTTTATTGGGTGACTTTTTGAAATGCACTTCCCTTGGCAGTAAGAACCATACCCTCCATACTGATATGGCATCATGTGTTGAATGCAGGTTTTCTGATGGATCGAAATATGCCGTGTTTCCTGTATAGTTACGAAGATTGGCATAATCCCCTGTCTGGTACATACTCAATATAGTACGTTCGTTGTCTGTAAGCTCAAACTCGCTGTATATTTGTGATAATGACATGTACTCCTCAACAGCACACCATTCACCGTTCTGTGTCCATTTATTGTTACCACCCCTGTTATAATAAGCACGTCTCGCTTCTATACGTTTAAAGATAACATCTTCTCTTCGCTCATCATAGTAAACAACGTATGTAGGTTTTCCTGTAACAATCTTTTCTTTGAATCCTATATGCCAATGGTCATACAAATCTTCTGTCTGTATGGCACTCTTTAATGATGCGTTGGCTATCTGTTCCATAATCTCCACATCGGAATGCATAAGGAAGTAATCTATCTTCTGACGTAACTCATCTGAATTGATTTTTTCTCTTGACAATGCCCGGATTATCTTATCGTATTCCAAACGTATCAATGGTAAGTTAGCACGTAACTGTTGCAACTGCATAGCTATCTCTTCATTTTCAGGTTGCACGTTAAGCTGCTGCATAAGGTCATTCAACTTATCCTGTACCATCTGTATCTGTGCATCAAGAACGGCTGAATGTTCTTCATAGATAGAGTCAACGGCTTTAAGATACGATTCAATACGTTTCTCGAATTTCTTCTTCAATGTCCTTTCATCCATGGCAACAGCACGAAAACGGAATATCCTCCGCATCTGTTTTGATTCAAGAAGATTAAGTTTACTGCGTACTATCTCGTTACCTATGTTCCTGAAACGTGCCGGATATGAAAAGCCTTCAACTTTTGTAAGATAATTGAATTTAGAATTGTTATGAACACCGGTATAGATATCCCAACACATCTTATCTTTAATCTTATCATTTTCAAATGAAGATGATGCCTGAGATATAATATCCCTGGTATATTCTTTTATGTCCGCTTCACCGGCATTGTTGCTATATAATAGTTCTTTTCGCATATTAACCTGCTATTTGATATTTTATATTACCATAATTATCTTCCACGTAAGCACCATAATCACCTTCCTCATCTTCATCTGACTGCGAATATACTGCTATTTCCTGATCTTCTATGTCTGATGCTACATTTAATGCGCATGATATTGTTATGTCACAGTTATAATTCTTATCTTTTCTGAACTTGGCAAACGCTTCTATCATTTCCAAATCATACATCTTATCTATCACGGCATAATCATCCTGTTTGATAAAGTCACGCCACATGTTAAGTGAATGAGGAATGAATGATTGCTCGATACCGTATCGCTGGCTTGCCTGCCCATCCTTGACATATTGGCTTATAACCATAGCAGGTCTCTCTTTAAGTAAGAACTCGTAACCACGCCTTTTATAATAGTCAAATATCAACACATTGGAATACTCAATCAGGTTTTGACATTCACCATAGTACAAACACAGCTTGATAGTATCTTCATAGAAAGCATAAGAACCACCTTCTTCTTCTGTAGGTCGTTCCGTTACCCTTGCTACCCAGTGTTTATATGTATGGCTTGAATCAAGTACTTTCTTGAATATGGTACAACTACCTTGTGAGGAACTTGAATTACTTTCATCCTTATCATAACTGTCTGTAGCGGCATTATAAAGATTTACCCATACATCACCGCGAGCATCTTTTTCCGGTCTTTGCTGTATAACAAAACGACCTTCTTCATCCGGATTACATACAACACCTTTTGACCAGTCAAATGGATCTACCCAATCAAGACGTGCATTAAAAGCTATCTGTTCATCTTTATTGTTTAATATCCATCTCTTCCTATCATTGAGTTTCTGCATTGCTGTTTCACCCAAGAAACTTCCTGACGTTATCATAAACATCTGTGACAGATAAAATGGCTTTTGTGTTATAGCACGGTATCTTTCAGTAGCGTTTTTAGTTGACAGGTCTGCATTAATTGCCGCTATACTCTCTTCTATGAGCGAATTGCCATCCTTATCAATAATTTCAAATTCATATGATGGAACAAACGCTCCTACTTTTTCAGATCCTCTAAAATTATTTTCTTCCCATATATTATCAAACTCCAACAATCCGAATGATGCTGGATTGTATGACATCTTTTGCACGTCAGCAACAGATTCATCCATGTCACCACCGGTCCCGATATACATTTGATAACCTGTCTTAACACCCTCTGCAAATAATGACGGCTTAACGAACTCTGACGTTTCTGTAAGAGTTCCCTTTTTCCATTTACCAATCTCTTCGTATAACACAAAGAAAGGAGAAAGACGTGATACTGCCTGCGTGTTATCTTTCGCTGTTATACAATAGACCTCGCTACCATAACCTTTATACAGTGTCCGTTTTTCTCCTGTCTCCTCATCTTCCCATTGCTCTGTATATGTCGCTTTGATATAGTCTGCTCTATCTGGTTTTCTTCTTTTATAGAACTCGCTGTCACCAAGATTATTTAACCCGGTAATAACGTTCTGCATTGTCTTTTCAGCATAGTCGCCCTGTCCTGCTACTATAACCGATACTGATGACGGTAGAAATATAAAGTTATATGCTATATTAGCAGCACCGTACTCGCTGAACCCTTTTTGTCTGGATTTAGGAAAGATATTGTCTTTCTTAAAATAAAACATCATTTCAAGAACCATGAACTTGAAATAATCCAAAGAAGTAAATTTTGGATTACGTTTTTCTTTTCTGTCAGAATCATCAAGCTTAGCAAATATAATCCAGAAGTTAAGATAGAAATACATTCTGCCTGGTATCCATATAGTATGTCCTCTACGTGTTGCTTTGGGAACAACATAGCCCTTGATACATCTCCTGTACTGTTCTATCCACCATGCTTCATATTCAGGATGGTCTCTTTCAGGCATAGCTTCATCAGCATTATATACTACAGGCGAAAAACGTTTAGTGTCAACAAAATCCCTTGTTAAACACGACTTATTAAAATCAGGTATCCACTGAGGATGCAGTTTTAATATATCACCTAAATATGTAAGCTTTACATGCGCCATTTATTTTACCAGTATTGCCGTTCCTATTACTCCTACACCGAGATATATCCATTTCTCATTCTTCTTCCACCACGTGTTCTGCTGTTCAAGTTTCTTTTGTAATAACAATACATCATCCTCACAACCACTATACATACCTTTAATCCTGTTTGTTTCACTAAGCTGCTTATCATACTTGATATTAAGGTCTGCTATCGTAAGGCGATGAAGAGATATTTGCCCTGTCTGTATATCAATAACTGAATCCCTGTTACTTATAATATCCTGCTGAATATCCACTATTTCTAAACAAGTTTCAAGATTTATAGTATCATTATCATTATAAATATCTTCAAGCTGTTTGCGTAATTTTTTATTCTCTTTATCAAGTGAAACAATCTGTTTGTCTTTAGACTTGATTTGAGCCTCTCTAAGCGCATTTATACTGTCAATGGATACAATATACCTTTTATGTGCTTCCGTGGCTATGCTATCAATTAAATGACGTCTGAGCTTATTTACATCAACCTGGTCGATAGTATCATCAATATCATCATTACATTTGGTTATAATAGCGGATACTGTCAAAAAAAGAATAATAGCACCAAGTATATATACCAAGTGCTTACTTATCCATTCTGTTATTATTTTGATTATTTTCATAATTCTATCCGTTAAATTCATTTACTTTTTGTCCGGTATCGTAACAATCAATATGTAACCACGTAACATCTTTTTCAATCCTGACATTGTATGGCAATAGATGAGAGTTTTGTTTAATTAGCCCCCTTGCTTTAGCCGCTGTCATTCCCGAATTAGCACCAAATACAAAATCCATCCCTGCACCGTTGGCATGAGCTGTCAGATATATTTGATTCTTCAACGTCTTTTCTTTGCACAGAGGACATATATTGCACCTCAAACCCCTTTGAGTGTTCTTGCCACCAAACTTGTAGTCGTTACATACCATTCCAACCTTTAGAATATCCTCTCTTAAAACAAGAACGGTATGAAGTATCTCCGTATCGAGAAACTGCCATGATAGGTTTTTAAATCTATCATAGGTATGCTTGCAAACTAACTCCTGTATGTCGAAGTATTTACTTAGTTTTTCTATGATTTCTTTTCTTTCCATTTTTCTCTTCCTCCTCATTAACTATGTTGGACACTTCTTCTCCGAAAAAGTCCTTAAACTTCAGGGCAACTAAAGCATATAGTATTTTGAAAAATAATATCTTTGGATATGCTGTTTTTAAGTTTCGTAATGAATTTCTCAAATAAACATAGATAGCTATACCCATCATCGACTGCACTGCGATATAGCTGCTACCACTAATATTCATTAATTCAAACAGACCTTTTACAGTATAAATGACTATCAGTATCAATGCAAACTCCGCTAAACTATCTTTAAACTTGTTTCCACTGAAGTTCTGAAACAGCATGATGGGAGGAAATATCCTCTTTAGCTTTATCTTGACCTCATCCGCTTCAAAACCAGCAAGTATATTGCCGACAAAAGCAACAAACAAGGCTATAATAAACGTGTAGGTACTTTCAAAATAAGCTGTAGCTGCTGATATGGTTGCTATTATGCTCGCTCTTATAAAATCCCATATTGCATCTTTGTCGATGATGTTTAGTAGTCGCTTCATTCACGTTTACTTAGATGTTAATATTCTGTTTAGTGTCATATCTTGATAGCTCATATCAATTTTTACATAATATATTTTTCTATTTCCGGTCTCAAAATCTGAATATCTTCTTCCGTCAACTCAAACTGGCAAAGAATACCGCTATCCCTCTTTTGTGAGATACGCCCGAACCTGAGCGTATCATGTCGCCTATGAATTTAAAGAATTTCATATTTTAATTTTTATAGAATTTACCACGTCTAAGAATATTCTGTTTAGTGTCATATCTTGA
>Ga0302236_1001116_pt1 | contig 19857 bp, 40 predicted proteins | sample AAG_UR_Gly_MG_FD_193509 | JGI IMG/M metagenome (GOLD analysis project Ga0302236, IMG submission 193509) | Enriched activated sludge microbial communities from anaerobic digester in WTTP, New Holstein, Wisconsin, United States - AAG_UR_Gly | ecosystem: Engineered > Bioreactor > Anaerobic >...
CCAGTAGCCTAGGAATTACCATAAGAACTCAAACCTGCGTCTCATTAGAAAAATCAATCAGATACTCACTTAATAATAAAGATTGGAATAATCTTTATTCAATGATGTTTCAAGAAGAAATAACAACTATTAAGATAACTATATCAATAGCTCAACAAAGATATATCCATAACTTAAACTATAATAATATACTACTCTCACTTAAATACCACCTATAATATTACCCATCATATTTAACCACTTATTATAAGTACTATTTTTTAAAGACTATTTCAAAAAGCTTATTTTAAAAAGTCTATTTTTTATAACCACTCTTACCGACACTACTCCAAACTACTTATTGCAACTTATCACTACTTTAAACTTATTTATACATTTTTAGATTTTTAGACGGGCACTACCCCTGTAACCACACACATACCTACATAGGTTCCTTAAATTAGGAATTAAACATTAAGGTACTCTAAAGACATATTATAAAAGACTCTAAAGAGATACTTGTAAAGCTACTCTAAAGCTACTTGTAAAGATACCCGTAAAGCCACTAGAGAGCCGCTTAAATAAATTATTCGTGATCATAGTTCACACAGCCGCTCTCTGCGAGAAACTATTTTCTAATCGCCTAGAATAGCCGCTTTCTAGACCCCCTGTGTGAGTCACTTATTAGGGTCCATATAAACCGCTATCTAAGTTTCTCATAAAGTTTCTTGTAATAGCAGCTTAGAGAGTTATCCACAGGCTGCTTTCTGCCCCGTGTCATAGTGACCTGTGTGAGACACTACTGAGCGGCTCGACCAGATTCCATTTTTTCGACACTTTTTTAGAAACGAAAAACATAAAGATGCTCTTGTAGTAGCTTTTGTGGATAACTCTGTAAGTGTTTTATTATCAGCCACTTAGTTTTTTGTTATAAGTTATTGTGTAGTAGTGGTTTATAGATATAACATATCGGATGTTACCGGACGCTATTCAATCGTTGCGCCACTAAAACAACAAACACTAACATATCCCGTGTCATACACCGCCTACGCCGGACTATAGCCACTTGCATTTTTTAAAAAGCCACTAGTATGAGTATCTCAAGGAGGTACTCATGGTCACTAGCCTGGGCAGGCTAGTGACCTCACTAGCCTGCCCCTCATTAAGTACTACCCACTGGACCATAAGCTGATTTCCGAGGGTACTAAGACCCGTACCTATATGGTGGGTAAGATCGTACCTGTGGAGATACTGAAAGGTACTCCAGCCGCTCATAGCAACATCTATGGTCCTTCATACCGTGTCAAGTACATTGGTACGGAGGTTGTGAGCCTGGATTTTGGTCAGAATTGGTACCTGCATCCTGGTGACGAGTTTGAGGTTCATCAGAACAACATCGATGCTGCTATCAAAGACACCCATTGACAGTTTCTAAAAGCCACTATAGTAACACTCATACCAAGGAGGCTATCATGTTCAAGGCTCAGATCATCTATGACCTCGCTACTATTCTGAATTACGCTGATGAAGCTGACCAGGATGTTCGTATGCGTTGTCGTACCCATATGGAGGCAGTTGCTAACCAGTTGTGGAAGGGTACCAATGGCAACAAGCCAGTGTCTATCAAGGCGATGAATGTTGCGTTGGTAAAGGCTGGTTGGCTGTATGCTGAGTTTATGGAGGAAAACAATAGTTTGATATTAGCAGTTGGTGCGCGAAATCCGCTGGCAGGTGCTGTCCTGTAAGCTTTGAGAAGCCGCCTGACAAGCGGCTTTTCTTTTTGTTTTTAGAGTGTATGATACAGTGCCTACGGCGAGTTGCCCTAAAGTGGACACTTACCCACTTTAGGGTTACTTCAGTTGCCCTAAAGTGGACACTTACCCACTTTAGGGTTACTTTTGTAACTCCTTGAGTATATTGGAGTTACTTATTATGTAATTACATTTAATGAACTGGCGGTCGTATACACAAATATTCTTGAGCCACCAGAATGGTCTATTTATGATTCTGCGCATGGAGTTAACTTGTTGCCATGGACCATCAACAGTAGCATCAGCTACCATAGTTTCAGGACACTTTATTAGAGTGTGTAGTCCAATATTACCATCAACTTTCATTTCTGTGTCAACCAGATGCTTGCAGAGTTGATGAGAGCCGCTACTTCCATGCGGTTAAAGGACTTATTACCAATACGCAGGCAGTTTTTAGTACCTACGCATTTGGTATTCTTGACTTTGAACTTGACAACGGGGAACTTAGATGAACGGGACATGGGTGTTGTTTTCGGTAAGGGTCATGATCTTGGCAGCAGTTTGGCAGGAATACTCATTACGAGCATCAAAGTGACCTTCCATGTGGAAGTTAGAGAGTACCTTGGTGAACTGGAGGAACAAGCCGAATTTCTTCTGGATGAGGGTACGATGATCATGAGCCATCGCCGTAGCGAGTTCCTTGATATTGTTGCTATCAGCACCATTGATGTAGGTAGAGAGCAACTCAGCGAGAACCGTGGTGCGTTCATCGTTGGAGAGATTGTAGAAGTCGCCTTGGATGGACATTGATGGGTTCCTTTCATCGTTGGAGAGATTGTAGAAGTCGCCTTGGATGGACATTGATGGGTTCCTTTACTTACGATCATTCCAGGTGTGGATGAGCATATCGCGGCAAATGGATTCTTGTTTGGCAATATTGGGTGGAATGTATTGCCAAGGGGCTTGAGCGCCACAAGCACAGCGAGCCGCCATAGGTATACCTTCCCGATCTTCCCTGTCAATAGTAATCATATCCAGGTCAGTGCCATTGCACCAGGGGCAGGGGACGATGGGTTCAGACATTGGTATCTCCTTGAGTTTTTAGAATACCAGATGGTTTTTAAAAGTCAAGCATTAAAATCTTGGGTAAATTTACCAATATTGTGGTATAAATATATATTAGCAAACTTACCACAAGGAGTTGTCATGTCAGATACAACAAGAAGTTATTGGATTATACAATGGACAAAGAAACTTCGTTTTATAAAAGATAAAGGTTCTAAATGTTGTGAATGTGGTATGGACTTGTATAAAGAACCATGGAAAGCTACTTTTCATCATTTAGATCCAAGTATTAAAGAATTTGCTCCAAATACTTTGACAAAGATAAATTATGATGAAGCAGTTTTAGAATTAAATAAATGTATATTACTTTGTCATAATTGCCATAGCTGTAAACATTATAATAAAGAAGTATGGGATAAATTTGAAGAAAAAGTTAGAGTCGGTGTAGATACTATACATGAAAAATCAACTAAAAGATTTCCGTTTAATGAACAGAAATTAATAGAATATCACACTAGAGGACTATCTGTTGCTAAGATATCTAAGAAGATGCAAAGGTCAAGAGAAACTATAGTCACACACTTAAAGAAATTAAATTTACCCATAATTAATGATATGAGAAAATTTACTCAAGATACTCCTGATGTTATTTTAAAAATTAGAGAGTATAGAAGTCAAGGTTTATCTTGTCAAAGAATAGCTGATATTTTTAAATGTACAAAACAAGCTATTATATGGCATCGCAAGAGGCATAATATACCTTAATCTGATGATTCTCCAAAATCTTCGGGAGTTGTATCACCAAGCAAGTAACGGATAGAATCTTTAGAATTTCCTTGACCACCGCCAATTTTAACTATACGCCCCCGGCTACCAAGATCCTTAAGGAGTCGCTCAACGCGCCCCATGTCAATACCAAGATCACCGAAGTCTTGAATCTTGGCACCACCAGCCGAATTCTTCTCCTTGATGCGGATCATGAGTGCCTTGTTATCACGCAGCTTGTTAGTCAAGTAGACATTCTGCCCCTTGTTACAATCATTACCTTGAGTACGATTCTCAATAGGAGCATTGAAGTCGAAGCCTTCACGGGTAAGCTTCAAGATGACTTCTGCTTGGCTGCCGAAACGGTTCTTCTCGACGCTGATCATACGGCAGTTCTCACCATACTCTTCAACGTCAAGCTTGTCGAAGCGGATACATGTATCCACCGCATGACCCCAATGCGAGCCACCCTTTTCATCACCAGCCTTGGTCATGTGCTGGATATAGATGATTGCACAGTCATGCTTCTGAGCAGCCTTGTTGAGTACATCACACGCCATCTTTTCCATGATATGATCAGAGTTGACATCAGGATGCTGCAATCCAGCAACTGAGTCAATGACGATGATATCGAAGTGTTCCATCATAGCAGCAATGGAATCTAGATCAGTCATATTGTCAGCTACAACATCAGTAGTACCAAGACGTTGCGCTGTATACGCCAACTGAGTGATATGTTCCTCATTGGAGAGGTAAGCGCAGCGAATTCCACTGTTATGGGTTACAATTGCCTGTAGGTACTGTAGCCAGAAGGTAGTCTTACCAGAACCACGGGGAGCAGCGCAGGTGATACGTTGTCCACGGATGATACCATCACCATTGATGAGGGAGTCCATGACTTCAATGCCACAAGAGATACGGTCGAAGAACTTCTTAGGAATCTGTACATCACCGAGCTTCTTCAAGCCACCTGAAACGACACCAGTATCGAATCCCCTACGAGGCTTGATGACACCGGTTTCAGTAGTAGTCGCCATGTTTTGTTTCTCCTTTTGTTTAGGTATAACAAGCATAGTGAGTTACGCAATGAAGTCAACGTTAACACTTCATTACAAATTGAGCATTTTTAGATACGTATGAATATGGCACAGACTTACGGAATCGTTGACATTTAGGATCTTGATAAGCTGCTTCTAAAAGTGGCATCCAAGTATCAAAGAAGCAGGTCAATTCAGATCCATTCATAGTCCGTACAATAGCTGCTTGATAATTAGTATCATAAGAAATAAACAGATGTTTGCAACTGATATCATCTTTAAGTTTATGAATACCTTCATTGCGATGGTATTGGTATTCGAATGAGGACCCCATAAGAGCGGATTTGATTTCCCAGCCGCCAGTAAGGTCTGGAGAGTCACTTGGGTTACGGGATTCATTGACGAGGATAGCAGCGAATACTTCCCAGCACTTACTAGAGACTAACCCATTGACAGAGAAGCCTTTATCAATACAGACCTGATTGAAGGTGCTATTGTTGATATAAGTATTGAAGAAGCCAATTGCCGCCATTACATTATATTCCATAGAACTTTAATATATGAATTATCCAGTAAAATCAACTACTAAATTGAGGTATTGACAGAATCTAAAAGTGTGGTACTATGAAGGTATAACCCAATAAGGAAAGGACCGGTAAACCCCCAATGCCATTTGATTTAGAGAAGATTAGTAAGCTGGAGAAGCTGCTTGTTAGGAGTGACATACCAGTACAGAAGAAGACGGGACTTGAAAGGAATGTGAATCGTATAGAGTGGCTTAAAGAGAACTTTGATGTTCGTAACGCCAATCACCCAAAGAGGGCTGAGATAATGGCGTTGATTGATGAAATCCTTTCTTGAGAGGGTTTACTTAAATGGGTAGCTCAATTGGTAACACCATGATTAACTCCATGTTTAACTCCATGTTTAACTCCATGATTAACGTTATTAAGTACAATGTACTTGATGAAACTAGGACATTAATTTTTAATTTAGCTAAAGTATCACCTTTAGTCTCTGTCGAAGTTAGAAATAAAACTAGAGCAACAATTTCATTTATTAATAACGCAAATAGAGTAGCAATTATTAGAAATAATTTTAATACAAACAAGTTGAAGGTAATTAAGGAGTTACAGAAATGAAGGTTTACGCATGGTCTTATAATAGTCTTAAGGGGCGTATTAATGCACCTTCAATGAAGTCTGCTAAGGTTACTCTTATAGCAGCTTTGAAGAAGGAAGGTGCTAAGGTTGAGAAGAAGTTACCTAAAGGTACGAAGATAGAGAAGGTTGGGTTGACTAAGGAAACGAAAACTGGTATGGTTGCTGTGGTTGGTACACCTGATGTAGCTGCAATTGGTGCTAAGGCAAATGCAGCGGCTGTCAAGCGTACTCATAATGAGCAACTAGGAGCAACTATTGAGTTAGCGTATGAGACACTTGAGAAGGATCGTGTTTTTAGTAATTGTAAATTGGTATTCAAGGGTGGAACATCTATAGTCGTGTGTGATGACAACGAGGTTCATTTAAAGAAAGGAACTGTTGTCTGTAAGTTGCCTATTTAGACACTTGACACAGTACTAAATCCCGTTACTATAAAGAAACAAAGCAGGTTACCTGCAAGGAGTAAAAATGGCTTTCACTAAGAAGACCAAGACCCCCACCGCCACCCGCAAGATCAAGACGGAGAAGACTCATTTTGAGATTTTCTCCAAGTCTCGGGGCTACCTCTGTTCCGCTGTGGATGAGGTTGCTGCCCGTAATGCTCTGACTGCGATGTTCGAAGAGAACCAGAAGCATTGGCGCAAGCAGATTTCCGAGGGCAAGCGTTGGAAGCGTTGCGATGTCTACTGTCTGGTTCGGCAGGGTAACAAGTCCTGGGAGCTTCCTTTCTTCTTCAATGAGGAAGATGACGAGGAAGAGTTTGTCGGTATCGATGAAGGGAACCAGGAGTGATAGAGAAGCGTTACATCGGTATCTTGTCAAAGGATCCTAAGACGGGTACTCCTTTTGCAGCTACCTATCCCGAAGGTACTTTCAGCGTGGTTAACCAGAATGGGCAACTTGCTCTGATGGTTATCGGTCAAGTTGATGCCATTGCTGCTGATAAGTTGGTTGACTTCAAGAACTTGGAGGAAGCCAACAAGTGGATTCAAAATCCCTCTTGACATTTATTCGAACTTAAGTAACATTAAGCCAACGATGTTAAGAAACGTCGTTGGTTTTCTGTTGGTATCCATAATCCTCTTTCTCTAAGTCTTTTAGCTTTTACATATATTGTTTTAAAATGCACATCATAATATTCAGCTATTGATTTTATATATTCGCCACTGTTTAATTTAGGTAGAATCATTTCATCCGTTACTTTTGTTATAGATTTACGAGAAGGATCCCACCCCTTCATAGTAGTGGTTTCATGTTCTTTAATTAAACCCTTTTCAAGTAACTGTCTAATTCTAAATTGAATAGTGGTTTTAGCCATTTTATATTTTCTAGCTATTCCTCTTTGACTAAGACCTTTACGTATAAGAGTAATAAGTTCTTCGTCTGTTATCTTTTTTATTACAAATATACCTGTTTTAACCATTTCATTGATCTTGTCTGAATTAATATTATAAAAGTTTATATCTGTATGAAGTTTTCTATGACAGTTGGCGCATAATAGAATGCATTTTTGTAATTCAACTTTTAAATTATCCCATGAACTTTTTAACAATCTTGAAATTGTATTATCTTTTTCTAACATGTCAATATGATGAAAATCTAAAACATGTATATCTGTTGTTCCACAGTGTTTACATGATCCTCCAAGAAAATTTATACATTCAACCTTTTTAGCAAAACGTATACATTTATTATGATCGTTGTGTTTTTGTTTTGTAGAATATGTCATATGGAGTACTCCTTACTTCTATTTATATTATACCACGTCCACCATAAGTCCTTATCTTTATTATATTTAAAAATTATATTGACATTGATGATAATATGTATAGGATAAGATTATGAACAGAAATGAATTCTGTTTAACTTTCTAAAAAGGAATATCACATGCCAAAGTCCAAGTCTAAAAAGGCTTCTTCTAAAATTTCTACCTCCAAGTCTACTGGACCTGGACGTGGACACTTTAAGGCTACTCCACTTACCTTTACTGGTACAGATGGAGTGTCTTATACTTATATGGGTCGTGGCAGGTATTCAGTGCCGCTCGCCCTGGTGATCGTCTCCAAGAATCAGTTGCCTGTCTGTGGTGATGATGGTACTTGGTCGTGGCGTGATGCATCTGCCGAGGAACTCGCTGGTGCTACTGCAATGGTCGAGAAGGTCAAGACCCGCATCATGGAGAAGGCTGCTCTCAAGACTGCCCGTGAAGAGAAGCGTGCTGCGGCTAAGGCTGCTAAGGCTGCTGCTAAGGAAGCTAAGGCTGCCAAGGCTGCTGCTAAGGCTCCCAAGGCTTCGAAGCCTCGCAAGGTGAAGGAGACTGTTGAGGAAGCTGTTGAGGTTCCTGCTACTGCTCCTGCTGCTGTGACTGAGGAAGTCGCTGTTCCTGTCGCTGAGTAAGCAACCTATAAGGGGGACTATAAAAAGTCCCCCTTATTTTAAGGGGAAATAAAAAATGCTATTTTCCGCTTGCTTATTTTTCAAGAAGGCTTATTTTTGGCTCATGGAGGAACTCAAATGATCGGCGTACAGGACGGTAACAACCGAGTCGCTTTTTACAACGATGAGGGTAGCTTTGTCCAGTATGACACCACTGATGGTGAAATTAATAACATCATCAATAGTGGCAATAAGGTTCTAGTTGAGGTTCAGATGGGTATGAGTAAGCAAGTGGCGGTTTATACCGAAGATGCATTTGGTCATCCACGTTTTCAGAAGTACATTGCAATCTAAACCAAGGAGAAATAAAGAATGTCTCGTCTCAAGAACATGGACGCCTCTGCTGATGAGGTCAAGTCCAAGTCTGTTACCACCGAACCCCAGGTCGCTGGAAAGGCTACCAAGGTGAAGAAGGCGGTTAATAAGAACCGTCAGAGTCGCCATCGTGGGCATAGGACGGGTGGACCTGTCTGCGTCCGTAAGGGCGAGACGGTTCAGCGTGTCACACGCCAGGAGGCGGTGAAGTTAGTTAACGCTGGTTGGGCATACTGCCCAAAGAGCGCATGGCGGAAGTCAGTCCGTGGAGAGACTCGTACCGTCCAGGCTACTGTGGAAGAGAAGCCTCGCAAGAAGAAGGCGGTCAAGAAGAAGTCGGTCAAGAAGAAGTCGGCTGAGTGATACGGGGTTGTGTGATACACCGCATACGGCGACTTGTAAGTGGCTGATATGCGGTGAGTTGTGGGTAAGTGGCGAAGCTGGCTGAAACGCATCAGATTTAAAATCTGACACTGATAAGCTCACACCGTGGGTTCGACTCCCACCTTACCTACCATTTTAAGTTAAGCGTTAATGAGTTCTCCTTTCTGATATAAATACAGGTAGGAGGATTAGTTATGTCTCGATATAAGATTGACAAAGAAGCACTTGACAAAGCGGTAAAAGAGTCATACTCTATTGCTAGCGTAATGAGGAAATTGCAGTTACCATCTAGTGGCTCTATTCATAAACGAGTTACAAATTTAATACATAGTTATGAATTTGATATAAGTCATTTTACAGGACAAAAATGGAGCAAGAACGCTAATAGACATAATGATCCGCGAATACGCGGATACTCAAAAGAAACTATATTTGTTGAACAATCACCAGTTGCTACGAGAGTTGTACGTCGTTATCTTGAAATAGAACCAGAATTCGAACATAAATGTTGTATTTGTAATAACATAGAGTGGATGGGAAAACCTATACCACTTGAATTAGATCATATCAATGGAAATAATAGAGACAACAGACGGGAGAATTTGAGATTTATCTGTTTGAATTGTCATGCTCAAACACATACCTTTCGTGGTAAAAATATTAATCGTAAGGGTCGTCAGAAGGTTGCAGATGATGTGATAATTAATGCTATAAAATCATGCCGATCTATACGAGAAGTATTGATGACAGTCGGATTGACACCAAAGGGTGACAACTACACCCGTGTATATGATTTGATAAGTAAACACAAACTATCATTAAAACCTGCTTGACGGCAGGTTTTTCTGTTATATACTATTCGCCACATAAGGAGATTTCACGTGAGGACTAAAGTGATACATCATGGTTGCGGTTGTAGTACCGTATTCATATTGATTATTGCAATTTGTCTTTTAAACACTTGTAGTGACTTGAATAAGGCAAATGCAAAGAATGATGCACTTGATCAGCGTGTTCAGAAACTGGAAAAGAAACTGAAAGATGCTGAGTGGCAAATTGGTGACATGCAATGGAAAGCCGCTAGGGAAAAGGTTGATCAGAGGCACGCGGAAAAGCCTCTTGACACGAAGACCAAGTAAGCTACATTAGTCGCCATCAAAGGTAACAAATGAGTAACGAATCTTGTAATGATGGTTGTTGGAATCGCCGCTATGTAGAAGACGGTGTTTGGCGTTGCTGTGTTTGTAATGAATGTTATACAGAATCCTTTGAGGCTCAAGAGGAACGTTTAAAAATTATGCAACAGTCACGCGAGGAACAGGAAATGGGTCTACCATGGAATCCTCTTGACGAAGTGAATTAACCCGCTACCATACGCACATCAACCAAGGAGAAACTTCACATGGGTACTCGCGGATCTTACGGCTTCGTTGCAAACAATGTTCTCAAGATGACTTACAATCATTGGGATTCCTATCCTGGTGGCTTGGGTAAGGACATTGCCGAGCAGCTTACCACGCTGTTGAAGGATGGTATGGATCAGCAGAAGCTGATTGCGGCTGGTGCTGCTGTACGAGTGGTTGATCCGGATAGCAAGCCTACCCACCTGGACATTGCTGCTTTGAAGGAGCACGCTAATGTCAATGTTGGTAATCAAACCATGGAGGATTGGTATTGTCTGCTGCGTGAGACGCAGGGGCAGTTGGATACGCTGTTGACCAAGACCAAGGTATTGATCGATGGTATCGCGTTTCCAACTGACAGCTTGTTCTGTGAGTGGGCGTATGTGGCTGATTTCGACAACATGAAGCTGGAGGTCTATAGGGGCTTTCAGAAGAAGGCGCATAAGAGTGGTCGGTTTTGGTCTGAACAGGCTGATGGTGGGTATTACCCTGTCAAGTTGATTCGTACCTTCAAGATCAACAAGCAGCTTCTCACCAAGTTCACTGAGTGGATGGCAAAGGTAAACGATGAGTAAGCCTGCCCACATCGAATGTTGTGCTGACGCAATCGGTAAAGGTTGCTGGGTCAGTGACTTGTGTGGAAACGCTGGTTATCGTTTCTATACCGGTGTAGTGGCTGGTATCTTCAAGAATCCGCTTGACGGAATGAGGTACTACCAAGTTCGAACCAAGAATGGTATTGAAAATCTTCATCCTTCTCTTATTATCGTCAAAGAAGACTGAAAGGAGTCTACAATGGCAAAGCGTGAGTATCCAACCCCATGTCTGCGAGAGAATCCAACTGGTTCAGGAGTGGTGTTTGAGACGCCTTCGGGTGTTCAGACGCCTTTTGATGACATGGATGCAGGTGTTGCATATGTTATCTCCAAGGGTGTTGCTCGTCGTTACGGTCGTGTGTTCCAGCAAGTGGAGGGCACGAAGCGGTTCATCCAGCTTGATGAAGATGACGGCGCAGATATCGATTGAAAATTAAGCAGGTGTGATACAATGGTGACATGGCATTTTGTAAAAAGAAGGTCATTGTCACCATTGATCTTTTAGACAATCTGGCAGAAGAGTGTAAGAATCGTTTTTATAAATCTGATGCAACGCAGAAGTCTAAACAGGTTTTAAAAAAGATCAAGCCAATTTTTCAAATTATCAGGTACCCTAAATGGCGCATCTATGGTAATGCAATGGCTATCGGAAAATACGCCAAAAAGGACCGTTGCAAGCGAAATTTAAAATTAAAATGCTCAAACCATCCTCACATACGTCTGAATGGAAATGATTTCTTTATGGTCATCCAAATCAATATCGCTCTAGGTAACTTTACTAGACGCGGACTTAGGTACTTGGTAGCACATGAATTGGCTCATTTGTTGCAAATCGTTGAAGATGAAGAAGTAGAGGGTCAATTCAGCTACTCTACAGACAATGACCATAGTAAACGATGGGCAACATATTGTTGCCAGATGGGTGGCAATGGTGAAGAGTTCATTGAACTTTATCACGTATGGTGTTGAGAATAATATCGATATTATCGGTATATTTTATTTCAACTAGTTTAATACCATTATCATTACAGAAATTACGTTTGATAATATCATTTCGTTGTATTATGTCAAGTGAGTTTTTATTTCCATTCCAACCATTAAAATGTTGTTGTCCTTGATATTCAATACATATGTTATCTTGTGGTAAATAAAAATCAAAGGGTAATGTTCTTTTATATTTACATTTTTTAAAACGAAATTGATGTATAAATGGTATATTATGTTCAATTAAATATGTTTTAATATATTGTTCTCCCTTGGAACTACAACAATAAGGACAACCATAACCATTTAAATGATCAGAAGGGGTTTGTAAAAATTCTCCATGTTTAGGACATATTATGATACTTTTAGTTCTTCTATTAATATACGTAAATTTTGAGTAACTATAATTTTTACCAATATGTTCTTTTACATGCTTGACTTTTTCTAAAAATATATTAATATTACTTACTTTTGTTAACTTACTTAATAATCCCTTGCATTTAGGACAACCGCATCCAACAGTAGATCCTCTACGTCTTCCATTACCATATAAATGACACCCAGCACTTTGTAAAAAATCACCATGAATTTTACAAATTATTATTCCTTTTGTTCTTAAATTAATGTATGAAAATTTTGAATAATTATATTTGTTATTATGAACTTTATTAGCTTTTTCAATAAAGTTGTCAAATGTTAATTTTACTGGCATAAAGATCCCTTGTTCCAAGGTGGTACAACCCTCGCATGGAATAACCACACAAGGAACAAGAGAAATAAACTTTTACCTTGCGAGGGTTGTTTACTATTCTTGTTATAACTATTTATATTATAACACTTTATACTTGTATTTGACTTTTAATATTATAATGATATGTTGCTTTCCATAAGGAACTTTACTATGTGTCCTATATATGAAATATATTATGTTGATAATAAAGGAATACTTCAATTTACAAAAATGTGGGCAGGTATTGACATGATTGAGTCACTTGACAAGCTGGTGAAAAATGGCTGCAAAATCATTTCTTGTATCGCCGTCTAGAGTTCCTCTTGGCATCACTGGAGACGCTTGCTCAAGCTGGCGTCTTCGGTTGTTTGCTCACAAGTGGAAACATTACACTGATGAGCGTCGGCGTGGATGGATTGAAACGTTCATGCCAAACTACATCGCCTACATGAGATATCAACACCAAAATCATGGCTTGACATTCAAAAAGCCTGAGTAGACTCCAAAGCACAAGGAAGACAACAATGTCCTACCACAATGACCAGCCCATCGCCCTCAACATCATGACTCCCATGGTGGAGCGTCCTCGCCGGGAGCACCGCAAGGATGATCGTGAGCGCCACAACAAGCGGCGTGACCCCCGCAACAACTTCGACCGCAAGCCCAAGCACTTCAAGGGCTGGGAGGATTCCGATGAGTGAAAAACTCGACTGGAACGAAATCGCCATTCGCATCATCTGCCGCGCCCGCTCTGATAAGGAGCGGGACGAGTGGCTTACCAAGGCGGATGATGCAGCTTCTCGGGGTGCCAAGACCTTCAAGATGCCCAAGCACGTGACAGGGAAAAAGCCATGAAAAAGACCAAGGCGCAGCTTGAGCGAGAAGTCAAGCGACTTCAGAAGCAACTGGCAGCGGCTCAGACAGACCTCGCTAAGTTGTCTGATGTAGCTCGTTTCCAGCACAACAGTTACGAGCCTTTCCAGCTACTGGTCAATCTCAAGGGAAAGACCAAGAGGTACATTCGTGAGCAGCTTGAAGAGATGCTGTGTCACATAGACGATACCTATGGTAAGCCTCGACAGGGTTTTGTTTCATCGTTTGATGGTGAGTCTGACATCGTGACTCGTTGGTGGGATGGAATACGCTATTGACTTTTAGAAAATGTTGATAGACTACTACAACCAAGGAGACTCCAATGAAATCCATTTCCACTGATGAAGCCATCAAGTTGCTCAAACAGAGTGACTGTGTTGTCATCAACTTTGATGATGACAGCGATCCAGTTATTGCTGGATTTGTCGGGTACTCAGAAGAAGGTGACGATGATTCTGATTTCGTTGTTGGGGGTGCCTTTGTGGATGATATTATCATTCAAGAAGTTACCTGGGATGCTGAAACTGCAAGCATGAGGGTTCCTAACTTCGATGGTACCATGATTTTGTACCAGAAGATGAAGGCTTGACTTTCTAAAAGAGTCACTAGACTACATCACACAAGGAACAACCCATGTACGATCCTCTCGACCCCAAGAACATCGCCACCACCATCAAGCAGCAGATTGGCATGAGCACCATGATGTGTATTGGTGCCCATAACTGTGTGGCTCTCCCCAGGGACGACGCCAAGGGACAGTTGGGTGGCTTGCAGTTCAAGATCAATCCCAATCCCAAGTTGAAGGTTCATGCCACTGTGACGGTGGTACTGGATGCTTCGGATACCTACAACGTCAAGATCGTCACTTGCAGGGGCAAGGAAGTGCTGAACATTTCCAACGTCTACTGTGAGGATCTTGCCGGTCCCCATGGCGTCATTGAACGAGTTACTGGTTGACATTTCAGTTTCATTTATACACTCATCATCCAACAAGGAGAACATCAATCATGGCTTCCAAGATTCCTCTTCCCGAGAACAAGAACCACATCCTGGTTCAGTTCATCCGCAACAAGAAGAACCAGCGCATCGGCGTGCTGGTGGGTATTCCCGATCCGGAGAACCGCTTCTATCGCATCGGCTGGTCCCAGGCTCGGTCCCACGTCGAGAAGTTCGACAAGGAGCAGGGTATGAAGATCGCTCTCGGTCGTGCCCAGGCGAACTCTGACATGAGCGAGATGCCCAAGTCGCTCTACCTGAGTCCGCTGTATCACCAGTTCATGGACCGGTGTGATGCCTACTTCAAGGTGAATGAGCAGCCCATCAAGTGACTCAACGGAACCCAGGAGTAACATCCTGGGTTTCTTGTTTTGTTTTTTAAAGTGTATGACACAGTGCCTACGGCGACTTTGAAGAGGAAAAACAAAAACAATTCCGCCCGGTGGCTGGAAGTTCTACTCGCCACCACAACGAGGAACTCGACCAGCCACCGGGCTATCACAGCTTGCCATGCTAAAACTGTGCCGTTTCATATGTTGCTCCAGTATACGGCACCTATCTGGACACTCACCAGCCCCTGTTTATACACCCACTGGTCTTGGTGTTCAAGTTACTCGCCTGTGAAATTCACTCAGCGAGTTACTTAAAAGTGACTCAAGAGCGACCGAAAATCAGCAACCACAGTTACTTGCAAATAACTGTATTTTGTTTTGAGAAGGTGGACTTGCACCAACAATCCAGATCCAGAAAGGACGGATCCATACACCGCGAACGGCAGCCGCGTCTACCGCGATTCAACTCAATATGGTTTGATACCAGTTGCTTTTAGACCGCTAAGTCAAAGAGATATGAGCCTCTAGACGGTCGCTCTTGAGTCACTTTATAGAGTTTTCAACTAGCTTGATGAATCTAATCTTAGAGGCTTTTCAGTAATGTCAATTACTTTTCTGGAGACGATACTTTGGATAGCCAGCCACATTGAACTCACTGATGATAGTCCAACCAGCAGCCTTCAAGTCATCCAGTTGCTTCTGACGGTTCTCCATATTGACATGGGTTTCCGTAACAGTAATTGGATCTTCCAGCTTCATCTTGGACGTAACAGTGACAGGCTTCTCAACCAGCACCTTAACATCAGGTGCCCGCTTGTCAATAGGCAGAACAGGCAGCGGGAGTGCATTCCAGCCACCATTATGAGGCACCATCAAGTAACGTGTACCAGACACGTTATCCGACAGAACATAGATGGAATCGGTGCTCTGAACCTTGGTGATGGTGACATGGGGATCCACATCAACAGCAGCATAGAGGGACAGAGCGAAGATGGAGAGGATTATTGTCTTCATGGGTAGCAGCTTAATAGCTACTTCCTGCGAGTCAATGGTTTCTTTTTAGATTTCTTTGGGCGGCTACCAATGGCTTCCCAATCGCCACTTTCAGTCATCATCCAATCAACACCCTGGCTGGTTACAACGGAGCCAGGACCAGGAGGCATACCGGTCATTTGAGTCATGATGTCGATGAACAGGACCGGATCATCCTTTGGGGATGGTGCTGAATCAGGATCACGTAGGACAGCCGCTACCTTTCGGGTACGTTCCATTCGTTCCTTGATGATTTTCTCATGTTCAACAGCAGCAGCTTCTTTAGCGGCATTTTTAGACTTGACAAATGAGAGTATCTCTACTAGTTTATTGGATGCTGCTGTTATGGCACCTTCACCGAACTGTTTGTTTTCGCAGATGAATGCAAGTGACCGGGCATAATCCTCTAAGTTGTCATAGGGAATCTTGCTTAGTTCCAGGTCAATGATGGCGTTGGCTAGTAGCTCTTGTGACATCACACGTCTTCTGAAAGAGTGGTTTCAATGACAGGGATGATACCCTTGAAATATTTGTTATACATATGTCCAATTGAACCGCCGGTTACAGTATATGTTACCAACGTATTCCACAAACCTTCATGACCAGTTACATCATAGATGATGCAACCAGAGCGAGGGGTGCCATCGGGGTGCTTGAATCGGAAGGAAATGGTATTCTTGCCTTGGTAGAACTGACGAGAAACTTGACGAATGAAGCTGGATTCAACACCTTTAAGTACCTCTCGTTCAGTAGGATATGATGACCTCGTTGGAACTTCCTTGAGTGAAATTTCCTTGACAGGATTATTGAGGCTTTCCATCCAATTGATGATATCGTTAATAACAGCATTGAAATAGATATCCAGTTCAGCAATCAGCTTATTATGATCGTGCATCACATACCGACCATCCTTTTCAAGATGCTCTCGGAGAGCAGCCACCTTAGCACCAGCAAGAGCAGCAGTCTTAGCAGCTTGAAGAGTAGCGGGAATGCGATAAAGATTCATGTTGATTTTCTCCTGTATATCTAGTGTATCATATGAGCTATGATTTGCAACCTAGAAATTGTCTCTTGACAGTGGCTCTAGGGCTGCTATATTAGAGGCTCAAGGAGAACCTATGCGTCGTCGCCGTCCTGATGGCTCATCCATCCAATACTGTATTCGTCCCTATCCAGGCTCTTCAAGTGCCTTGTGTGGGGACAATACGTTTGTGACAGGCTACTGTTGCCTCAGTAAACGGAAGTCCACTCGCCTGTGGCTCCACAAGGGCAATGCTCAAAATGCTCTGGTGAAACTCCAGAGGCGCTTCAAGGTTCCTCATGCTGTGGTGGAGGAATGTGGTGGTTGACAAGTCCCAATTTAGTGATAGAATAAACTCTGCAAAAAAGCACTTGCCCTTAGTTGGCACCTGTCCTTGGTTGACAGGGCTACCCTTGGTTGGTAGAAAAAAGAGACTTTCCCACCTGATCCATCAGGTGGGTTTTCTTTTTAGCTAACTTACCACCAGCCCACCGTAGGCACTGTGTGAGTCACTTAATTGGGAAAAATAAAAAGAGGGACTATTTCTAGCCCCTCTTTCAAATTGCTTATTTTTTTAGACGCTATTTTTGAAGGGGTATTCCCATTCGCTTTTCCGAACAACCTCACCCCACTCGGGCTTGATCCAGCCTTCCTCGTTGTTCACGATGACAAACAGCATAGCAGGCTTGCCACAGAAGCAACCACCCTTCACGATAGCAACGCCATCCGTAAGGGGAATGGTGGGAGCCTTGCCGCCACCAAACTCGACTGGAGTGGTAGGATACTGCACGCTACCCACGATGCCACTCTTGGTCAGCGTGTGATACTCAGAGCGGCTTCCACCACTCCAATAGCCATCGTTCAGTTCCACATTCTCGCGTACCTCGACAACGAGTTGCTGCTTCCTGGTGCCGAAGAACTTCTTCCCGGCAGCCGTCAGTTTGATGGTGATGTTCTTGTAGAGCATGGTTGGGTTCCTTGTGTTGGAATCCTATCAGTGTTTACTGAATTGCAACAGGAATCATCTTGGCTTCGACCGTGACACCGTTGCCTTCACCAGCGACGAAGGGGAAGGTCAGACCATCGATCTTGACACCGTTGGAGTACCAGCCTTCAAAGGCGAACCCCACATTGGGCACCGCATTGAAGGTTGCCGAGTAGCCCTTCGGCATCAGCAGCCGGAAATTGGACTGATTACGTCCATTCATGGTGATGGTGCCGTTTTCGGCAAAGATGGTGAACTCCTGACACTCGGAAGGAGGCGGGGGAGGACCAGCAAGAGGCTGACCAGCGCAACGAATGGAGGCGACCTGGGCGGTGGTCGTCAACGTGTTGTTCACGTTATCGTAGCTGGTATCGGACGAATCATTGTTGGATCCGCAGCCGATGAGGGTGAGGGAGAGGACGGTGAGAAGGAGGATGTTTTTCATGTGTGTTACTCTATGGGGTAAATGTGAAAGTCAATCAATATTATGTGCTACCAGCCAGGAACTGTAATTTCCATCCTTCTTGGGATCATAGAGAGGGACTGGAGAGGGCGCAGGTTCCTTAGCCTTCTCCATGCAGACGTAGGCTCCACCAATGTCATTGATGAGGTCCGTCAGGGTCATTTCGGCTTCATAGTAGTCACCCATCTTGACCTGAGTGAGAGCACGCTGAACGAAATTGCGCAGCCCCTCCGTCATGTTCTTGGGAAGCTCCACGTCCTTGGCAGGCTCATGGATGAAGGACTTGCGCCACACATTGGGGAAGCGGTAGCCGTCCCAAATCAGGGTAGCATAACCAGTCTTGCATCCGTATCCGTCAAACTCACCACGGATGATCTGTTCCGTCTGGATGCGCTTCTTGATAGGTTTCTGGTTGGCATCATAGCCACGCAGATCAACACTGACATCGACATAGCGAAGTTGCATGGTGGGTTCCTTGTGAGAGGTACCTTAGCGGGTATTTCTGTTTGTCAATTAGAAAACAAACAGGAGCCAGATGACGGTGATCAGGAATCCCTTGTTGATACAGATGCCGATAAGTGATCCAATAAAATCTGTAATATTGTTGGCACGTTCAACACTCCGACCAATATCAAAGATAAAATTGATGACGAGAAGAATGGTTGCGATGATGGCGAGAGTGAGCATGTGTTCTCCTTTGAATGAGAAATATATTAGGGACCTGATAAAAATCAAGTCCCTTTTTGGTTTATTTTTTAGACGCCAACAGGTCCCTTGGTCATGTCCCATGCATAGGTACTATTGTTCGCCATGATAATGGGCGGCTTTGCCATAAACTCACGACCACACATCTGCAAGAACACTTCCATGGACATGGTGATGAACTTCTCGGGAGTTGCAAAGTTGTTGCTGCCAGTGACATAGCGAGGCAACTGCTTGTGACCATGGTTATAGAAACCATCCTGCTTGCGACCACGGAACATGATGCAAGGTATGTCACACAATGATTGCGACACTTCAACTTCAAAAGTAGCGTTAGTCAAACGGACTTCACCACTGACAGCAATACCGCCCTTGTTCCAGTGAATCTCACCAGCAACCGCATTCTTCTTTGCCCAGGCACGCAGGAACGACTTCGCAGCCGAACCAAACTCCTTCTTGAGTTCATCATTGTAGCCGTTGAAACGGCGAACAGCACGGGACAGACGAGAAGCAGCCTGTTGGATAGTAGGCATAGGAGTCTCCTTTGAAGATGCTAGGAGTATATGAAAAGAAAAACAAATGCAAGTGACTTATTATTGTTACTCAATAGTGACTCACACACCGCATACGGCGGTTTTGTATAAATAATAGTGTAACGGGACATAGGAGTAATTACCCTCGTCTGAAACCTAATGAGTAGGACTTACCGTTACATTATTCTATTAGGAGAAAACATGAACAAAACACTTGACTTCATTAAAAAATCATTAAAAATACATGGTGATAAATATAATTATCAATTAGTTAATTATGTTGGTAATAGAATAAAAGTTACTATTATTTGT
>Ga0302236_1001122_pt1 | contig 19805 bp, 23 predicted proteins | sample AAG_UR_Gly_MG_FD_193509 | JGI IMG/M metagenome (GOLD analysis project Ga0302236, IMG submission 193509) | Enriched activated sludge microbial communities from anaerobic digester in WTTP, New Holstein, Wisconsin, United States - AAG_UR_Gly | ecosystem: Engineered > Bioreactor > Anaerobic >...
CAAGAAATATTAAAGACTACAAGGATAGTTCTCTGCCAGTAATGACACCTGAAATGTTCCTGGTCACATTTGAAAACACCGCTAGCAGCTAACAGGTCGGTATATGTCATTGGCGCTCCGCACCGCGAGAACTTTATACCTAAAAAGGACCGTTAAGTGGTAGGCGGTGCGGCCTGCCCCGGCTCCTGCCGGGGGCTCCCTTCTGGTGTCACGGTTTTTGCCAACGCGAGAATAGACAAAACAACGCCATAATCCTGCAACGCATCACGAGTGCAAAAACACCCCGACCTCTCTGCGTTCGGTACGGAGCGCAGCGCGCCACCCCGAAGCGGCGCCAACAACACATTATTCGCCACTCACTCATGTTCGTGGCTCATGAGCTCGGCCGCTCCGCAGCCTCGCTTCCGCCGAACGTTACAGTGCATTTAATGCGAACCTTTTGCGGGCTATTTCCTGATGTACTATATTTGCATTAATGAACAAGAAAACAAAACATATTGCCAATCTTATTAAACTGAATATTTCTGAGGTAGATCCAAAAGCAGAAGTAATCCTATATGGTTCCCATGCTCGTGGTGACGCAAAAAAAGATTCGGATTGGGATATCCTCGTACTTACGAACTACCCTGTCACATTTCAAATTGAAAATACATTCAGAGACCACCTGTACGACCTTGAAATTGAAACAGGTGAAAGTCTATCGCTTTTCGTTTATTCAAAGAATGACTGGATTACCAAGCATCATATATCACCTTATTATCATAACGTAATGTCTCAAGGGATACTGTTATGACTAGAAAAGAACGTATAGAGTACACGAAACTCAGAATGGAAACCGCTTATAAAACTTACCAGGCGGCCAGAGTACTCTCACAGAATGGATTTTGGAATTCCGCCGTCAACAGGTTATACTACGCAGTTTTTTATGCTGTAAATGCATTATTGGTTTCGAGGGAAATCTATACTAATTCTCATGGTGGAATAAGAACTCAATTCTCTAAAAATTTCATTAAAACCAAAAAACTAGACAAGAAGTACGGTAAACTCTTGGCTCAACTTTATGATTGGAGACAAAAAGGTGATTATGAGAACCTGTTTGACTTTTCTGAAGAAAGTGTCAATCAACTCTTTGACCCAGTCCAAGAAATGCTCTCAACAATAGAAAAAGAAATATTAAATGCACTGTAACAGGTCGGTATATGCAATTGGCGCTCCGCCCGCGAGAACTTTCTGGCTAAAGAGGATCGTTAAGTGGCCAGCGGTGCAGCCTGTCCCGGCTCCCGCCGGGGACTCCCTCCTGGTGTCACAGTTTTTGCCAACGCGAGAATAAACAAATAACAATCATAATCCTGCAACGCATCACGAGTGCAAAAACACCCCGACCTCTCTGCGTTCGGTACGGAGCCCAGTGCGCCACCGCGACTCGGCACCAACGCCATATTATTCGCCATTCACTCAGGTTAGCGGCTCATGAGCTCATCCGCTCCGCGGTCTCGGTTCCGCCGAACGTTATGTTGCATGAACAAATCTTCTGCACGAAATTTGCAATAACGTAATTAAGTACGTATATTTGTACTCTGTTAACGATTTAATAATTCAAGTATGATTGCAGCAAACTATTCAGAATTCAGAAAAGAGCTTAAGGGCTACCTTGATAGTGTGGAACTTAACAATGAAACCCTGATTATCAAACGTGGTTCAGGAAAAGGTGCTGTTTTGATCTCCCTTGAAGAGTATAATTCTATAATGGAAACTTTACACCTGCTGAGTTCAAAAAAGAACGCCCAAAGACTCTACGAATCAATTGAACAAATGCAGTCCGGAAATACTATCCAAAGCAATCTGGTTGAAGAATGAAGAAAATTATCTTTTCAAAAAATGCTTGGGAAGATTACATATTTTGGCAAGCAGAGGATAAAAAGATACTAAAGAAAATCAACGCTTTAATCAAAGATATTCAGTCAAACCCGTATTCTGGAATTGGAAAACCTGAACCTTTAAAATATGATCTGGCAGGATTATGGTCTAGACGTATCGATCACGAACATAGATTAGTTTACCAGGTAAATGAAAATGAATTGCTTATCTATAGCTGCCGGTATCACTATGACAAATAACAATCACGCAGCATAACAGGTCGGTATATGTAATTGGCGCTCCGCCCGCGAGAATCTTCTGGCTAAGGAGGACAGTTAAGTAGTAGGCGTTGCGGCCTGTCCCGGCTGCCGCCGGGGACTACCTCCTGATGTCACGTTTTTTGGCAACACGAGAATAAACAAATAATAATCATATTAAAGTAAAAATACAGTATTAATTCAAAACTTGTTAAAATGAAACGAAAAAGCATTTATTATTTCATCGGATTGGTAATTATATTAAGTATCATCTTTCTTTTATTTAAATGCCAACAAAACAGTATTTGCAGTTCTTTTGACATTGACGACGAAGGCTGGAAAGTAGTTGGCGATGTTAAAAATGCCCTTGCTATACCAGATTATCATAATACAGATGGTAATCCTGGTGGTTATCTATCAGCAACCGACGAGACCACAGGCGGTGTTTGGTATTGGAGCGCTCCAGAAAAGTTTTTGGGATCAAAAAAGGCAGCTTTCAATAAAAAACTTCAATTCGACCTGAAACAATCTGATCTTAATAATCAGTTTGAAGCAGCCGATGTAATACTTGAAAGCAAAGATTTGACTTTGGTATTTAAATTCTCATCGCATCCAAATACAACCTGGACATCATTTTCAGTCATCTTATCCCCTGAAGCAGGCTGGAAAAAAAATACCATTGATGGTCAACCCGCAAGTAAAGAGGACCTTACCAAGGTGTTATCCAGTCTTACTAGTCTGAAAATAAGAGGTGAGTTTATTACTGGACCTGATGTTGGATCAATTGATAATGTTTGCTTATATCTGAAATAATAGACTATATTAATACCACTTATGTATTTCTTAGTGTGAAGATTTAATTAAAAAAGTGAGATAATGCTTAAAAAAGGGCTTGGCTCATAACACGGACAATAAAGTTCATTTGTTAGGGGCAAGTGAAAACAAACAAGACGGTCTGCGAAAGCCAACGGGCTGACCACCCAAAGTGACAACAAAATGTTATTATTGAAATTTCAAAGTGGAGACCAGAACCCACTTTAATAAACGGGGCGAAATCCGAAAAGCCTTTATGAGTAGGAAAACAAAATACTAATATAATGGAAGTAGCAATTATTATCTATTTAGCAATCGTTATTCTACTAATTGTATCACTATGGAAGATTTATTTAAAGGCAAATAAACCTGGATGGGCTTGTCTGATTCCAATTTACAACATTATTGTTCTTTTGGAAATTATTGGAAAACCGTGGTGGTGGTTATTATTATTTTTAATTCCAATAGTAAATATAGTATTTGCGATATGGATGACTAATTTATTATCAAAGAGTTTTGGTAAAAGTATAGGGTTTACAATTGGACTATTGTTTTTGCCATTTATTTTTTATCCGATATTGGGTTTAGGTGATGCAAAATATAATGGTCCTGTAGAAGTCCATTAAAAACCAGCCCCATAACATGCGGTATAGCTAATTGCCGGTGCAGAAGGTATTCGAGCAGCACAGCTCGTATCAAAAGTAGTTGTAACATGATAGGAAAGTGCTTCGAAATCGGCAATTAACCATACTGCTGAGCGTTACCTGCAAGGCTAAGTTGAGTTAACATAGAGTAGGCTTTTGTGTTGTATATTTGTAAAAAATAGCAGTCATGGATTTACAGACAAGAAAACTCAATGCAATTGAATACATAGCCGGTCTTGAAGATGAAAAAAAATTCAACAAGATTGAGTTGGCCATTCTAGAAAATAAAGTCCGGTCTGAAAGGAAGCTGAAACCGTTTACGCAGAAACAGTTAATTGAAAGAGTTGAAATATCAGACCAAGATTACAAATCTGGCAAATACAAGACTCAAGAAGCCTTAGAAAAAGAATCAGAATCCTGGTAGTCCTATGTAAATCATCCTGACTGATTTTGCAGCTAATTCACTACTTAAAATATACCAATTCTACAAAGCGTCGGCTAGCATTAACGTCGCTTCCAGAAACCGTGTAAAAATATTCAATGCCACCAAACAACTATTCAAACATCCTTCTATCAGGGCAACTTGAGCCAAATCTCATAAGACTTAATGAAGAACATAGGAACCTCGTAGAGGGTAATTACAAGATTATCTACACAAAAGGGTCAAAGAGGGTATGTTAATAACTGATGTATTTAACACCAGGCAGGATCCCCATAAAATGCAAATAAGAAGTAAAATGCCCAGCAGGTAACAGGTCGGTATATGTCATTGGCGCTCCGTGGCGCGACAATTGGGTAACTAAAGAGGAAGGTTTTGTGGCTGGCGCCACGGTCTGCCCCGGCTACCGCCGGGGGCTCCCGCCTGGTGTCACGGTTTTTGCCAACGCGAGAATAAACAAAACAACATCATATCTCTGCAGCGCATCACGAGTGCAAAAACACGCGCTACCGCGAAACGGCGCCAACGCCACATTATTCGCTACTCACCCGGGTTCGTGGCTCATGAGCTCGTCCGTTCCGCGATCTCGGTTCCGCCGAATGTTATAGCCAATGCGATAACAAATATTGAACAATGCTTGTTCCTAGGTAAATTATTATTTACCTTTGTGCTGTAATATCCTATTAGCAGACAATGAAATGTTCTGAGCTATATAAGATCCTGACAAAAGACGGTTGGTACCCTGTTTCACAAAAAGGTTCGCATGTAAAACTCAAACATGACAAGAAATCAGGCATGATCATCTTCCCAAATCATGGTAGTCAGGAGGTTGGTAAAGGGCTTGAGAGAAAGATACTCAAGGATGCAGGTTTGAAGTTGGAAAATAAATAAAGGTGATGGAGATGAAAACAACGAACAAAAAAATTAAAATGATAGTGGAAAAAACAGACACTGGTTTTTCTGCCTTCTCTAAAGACTATCCTATCTATACTACTGGCAGGACAATTCCTGAATTAATTGATAATGCACTTGATGCTGCAAATCTCTGTTTTGAAGAAAAAGGAATCCTCATTACGCATGAGAACCTTAAGTTTGAAATCGATTTTAAACAGTTCTTCCAGTACTACAAAGTAATAAACGCAAAGTTTCTCGCCAATAAGATTGGCATGAATCCAACCTTACTTTCTCAGTATGTACAGGGTCGTAAGAAACCATCTGATGCCCAGACTGAAAAAATACTGCTTGGAATTCATCAAATTGGACAGGAACTATCAGAAATAAACCTTATATACAGGCCTTAATAAAGGGCACTAGCTATAACAGGCCTGTATATGTCATTGGCGCTCCGTGGCGCGACAATTAGGTAACTAAAGAGGAAGGTTTTGTGGCTGGCACCACGGCCTGCCCCGGCTACCGCCGGGGGCTCCCGCCTGGTGTCACGGTTTTTGCCAACGCGAGAATAAACTAATAACAATCATAACCCTGCATCGTATCACACGTGCAAAAACACGCGCCACCCCGACACTGCAGCACCGCCCCCTGCCGCCGAACGTTAGGCAGCATAGTAACACTCATCTAAACAGCATAAAATGAGATATTCACCAGCCAACTTCTTAAAACACTATCATAAATCTCTTAAACATGACCCTTACCAATGCCATTAAGAATATTCTAAGCTTAACGGCAAATCCTTTAACTCCGCAAGAAATTAAAGCTTTGGTGAAAGAAAAATATCCTTATCTCTATGGGACCGTATCTCACATTTCAAATGTTGAAAAAGGACATTATAAAAACTTGGATCATGCATTACTAGCTCAGATTTACACCATTGTGAAAACGAGTAGTAACTTTTTCTGCGATGAGAGTTCAAAACCACTAAAAGTCTCTCTTAAAAGAAAAGAATTAAATAGCAGAATCAAGAATGAGGATGATCTATTATCAAAATTAGGTCATTATTATAAACGATCATTAGATGTCTCAAAAGATTTTGGAGGACCATCTATATATTTCCACATACAGGCGATTAAAGAACAAGAAACGAATTTCATATCTGAACGCCATATAGAAATGATTTATGCAACGTTAGCTGCATGGGGGATGCATAAAATGGGTGATCCAGATTATACTAAGACAAAAATGATCAATTACTCAGAATTCAAAAAATCAATTTTAATACATGGTGAAGAATTAAGAAGGCTAAGGCATATTGGGATGCATCAAGTTAGTTTAAAGGATTATAAGGATTATATTGACAACCTTGAACAAATCTATCATAACCTTAAAGTCTCTATTTCTGAATCTACTATTGTTGCAAACTCAAAGACTTTAGCTCATATTTTACCTCAATTAGTACCTCCGATAGATAGACAATATACAGTGAGGTTTTTCACCCAAGAATATAAAAGTTTTTTCACAAAAAAAGGTAAATACAAATCAGTCTATCTTCCAAAGGGCATTTCCGAACAATTCGCAGATTTTAAAAAATATTGTTGTTTGATAAAGGCCCTCTTTGATAAATGCAAGCATCAGATTTTCACCATCGACAAAGAATCATTCAATACATCATATCCAAAAATTATGGATAACCTAATAATGGCTTTTGTAAAGGATGTACCAAAACCCAGGGCAAAATGAATTTTAACTTTACAATAGCAAATAAACTACGCCACCTAACAGGACGGTATATTGCATTTGTTTGTCACAGTTTTTGCTCGTCCCCTATAACACGATGTAAAAAAGAGAATTTTGTAATGCCCTGCAAACTTGTAGCAGCGGCGCGATAACTTGATAACAGAGGTTTTTGCTGCGCCGCGATGGCAAAAACTGCGCCATCCCCTTCTAGCGTCGGGGCACGCAAACAAAACATCCCGCCCGGCTGTTGGCAATGATTGTAGGCAATCTGGTATAAGAACAATATTGATTATCTTTGTAAAAAGCATGTATCATCATGACAACAACTGAATTAAAGAAACAACTCATCCATAGAATATCAGAAATTGAAGATGCCAATTTTCTGAAAGCTTTGAAAACCATTCTAGATTCCAAGTTAAATGAGAAAGTATTAAATCTGACAGCTGAACAAAAAGATGAAATAATTGAATCTCGAGAAGATGTTAAGAAAGGGCTAGTAATTGATAACGCACTGCTAGACAAAGAAATCAAAGCATGGCTAAACGCAAGATAGTTTGGTCTAGAAAAGCCCAAATAAAGCTATCAAGTATTCTCCAATTCTACACTGAAAGAAATGGAAATAAGTCCTATTCAGTGAAACTTTATGCTCAAATTTCCAGAGCAGTAAAACTACTGGAAAAGCATCCGGATATTGGTCATAAGTCAGATTTTGAGTCTATTCGTGGACTTATAATCAAATCGTATATAGTCTTCTACGAGAATTTTCCAGATAAGATATTAATCCATTCAATCTGGGATTGTAGCCAGAATCCCAACGACCTGAAAATATAATAAGGCAACTATTGCCAACAGGCCGGTATATGTCATTGGCACTCCGTGGCGCGGCTGGTTTTTGCGCACTAATCCGCCAGATCAGCACCACAAAAACCAGTCGGTGCTTTATCGGCCCGGCTTTGCTGCTGAAGCCGCCAGGCAAAAACAGTTGCGTGCCTCGATCTGCCACGGCTACCACCAATGCTAAGACAAACGGCACATTTGGCTTTGCCCGATACACAAGCTGATCTTTCGTAAACCCGAAAGAGCCGTTTTAGAACGACACTAAGAAGTTGGACGATAATGAAATCAGCCAGGTTACCATTCTATAAACTGGATTTTTGCATGGCTTTTATGAGTAGTACTAAAAATGAGAATTCAGCAATTGAAATGCAGCAACTGCAGGGAATTAGTGGTACGCTTGTGAATACTCAAAAATTTTTTATGTAATTTAACTGACATGACAGGACTACGAAATACTTTGTATAAAGATATGTTGAAGATACTGATTACCAGCTTGTGGGCATCTCTCATTACTAAACCAACACGTATGTACAGGCATGAAAAAGCCATGTTCATCTTTGTATCGTTTCTTATGATACCGGTTTTCTCTCATGCACAAGCAGTAGAAGAACCTCAGAATCCGTTGAAAATAACACTTTCTTCTACATACGTGACGCAACATTATTGGCGTGGTATAGGTCGTGGCAAGTTGTTTGGAGAAGCACCGGCGTTTGAACCTCAAATCACTTTTGCGAAAGGCAAATGGATGTTTGGTCTGTTTGCAGGTGCATCTTTCGATAATATTTATAAGACAGCAATGCCATTTGTTATTTATCAAGTGACTCCAGGGTTTTCGGTAGCAGTACAGGACATTTATTCGCCAGGTGCAAAGTTTTGGGATACAAATCCGTTTGACTTCAACCTTAATAGTTCTTATCACTTTGTTGATTACTACATGACCTATCGTTTCAGGAATTTCCCACTCCAATTGAAGTGGGCAACAGTGTTTTTAGGCAAGGATCCCAAGCCTGAAGGAGGCAGAAACTTTACGAGTTATGCCGAAATCGGATATGGGGTGAAGTATAAAAAGTGGCAGGCAGATGCTTGTATAGGTGCTACTCCATGGCAAGGACTTTATGGCACAAAGGCTGGAATAAATAATTTGGAACTCAAGGTGCAGCACAATTTTGTGATCAATCAGAATGTGCCATTCCCTGTTTTCCTTAAAGCAGGTTACAATCCTATTGCTGAAAAAGGAGATATCGTGGCCGGTGCAACGGTGAATTTAAGAATCAAATAAGCAACATAATAAATCAAACACATGAGTATGAAAGAACAGATTAAGCCTCAGGGAAACGACAAAGTTTTATTTGGCTTTATATTATCTGTACTCACCTTCTGGCTTTTTGCCAACTCCATGATGAGTATCGCTTCTGTGATAGGCAGGGATTTAGGCATAGCCTCGAACTCAATGAATACTGCAGTGTCGTTGGCGGCATTGTTTTCTGGCATTTTCGTTGTTGTGATGGGAGGATTGGCAGACAGTATCGGACGTGCAAAGATATTGCGTATAGGACTTTATTTAAGCATTGCAGGCTCCTTACTTATTGCTGCAGCACCTTCTGGTGCTTTGGCTCAACCAATGGTATTGGCGGGCAGAATATTGCAGGGCTTCTCAGCAGCATGTATTATGCCAACCAGTTTGGGTATGGTCAAGATACTTTGGGAAGGCCCGGCGCAACAGCGTGCTATCAGTTTTTGGAGCATGGGAACATTCGGAGGTTCTGGTTTTTCTGCATTGATAGCTGGTGTTATCACGACCAATTTGGGGTGGCGTTGGGTATTTATTCTCTCTGTTTTGGTAGCAATCGCATCACTTTGGATGCTCAAAGATCTGCCGGAAACAAAGAAAGAATCTAAAGAGAAATATAAATTCGACTGGGCAGGCGTGGTGATCTTTTTGGTTGCAATGCTTTGTTTTGAACTGCTCCTTACTGAGGGAGGAAGTTTTGGGTGGACAAGTATTACAACTATAGCCTTGTTTTTAGGTGCCGTTATCGGCTTCTATGTATTCTATAAGGTGGAGATTAGTTCAAAGATTGCATTTTTCGACTTTTCGCTTTTCAAAAATCAGGTGTTCTCAGGAGCGATTGCCTGTAACTTTTTGATGAATGCCACAGCAGGTCTTATCACAGTAGGACTTCCTCTGATGCAATCTGCTGCAGGTTATTCGGCACAAGATACCGGACTCCTCACACTTGGATATGCTTTGTCTGTTGTTTTGTTTATCAGAGTAGGTGAAAAGTTAATGCGTAAATTGGGAGCACGTAAGCCCATGGTATGGGGGTCTCTTATTGTAGCAACAGCGCTCATTCTTTTGACGCAAACATACCTGATGACAAGTACTTATCGCATTTTGATGCTTATAGCTTTTACATTATTCGGAACAGGATTGGCATTCTTTGCAACTCCTGCAACAACTGCAGCCTTGTCAAACTTGCCAATGGCGCAATCAGGTTCAGGTGCAGGTATATTCAAAATGGCTTCGTCTTTGGGTGCTGGATTGGGTATAGCCATTGCCGCATCTATCTACACCGGAATTTCTAAAACAACAGAAGTTGGAGACTGGGCATCCTATATTTTTATGGGAAGACAAGATAATGTAAACTTCAGACTGGCTGCAACCATTGCACTTGCAACCCTGATGGTATTTGCTTTGTTGTCTGCATATATTGCCAATAAGAAAATTCCGAAAGACGGAGGGAAAAAATAAGAAAATCATATTTAACTGAAACAATATATTATTAGCATACAGAAGAATAAAAATATGAGTGAAAAAGTAATCGAAAAACTTAAAGCAAATCAGGACATATTAAAGAGTTGGATGGATCATATGCATCAGCATCCGGAGATGTCGATGAAGGAGTCTGAGACAGCGAAATTTATCGCAGAGAAACTCCGTGAAATGGGAGGATGGGAAATTGTTGAAGGCGTTGGTAAATATGGTATAGTAGCATCGATGACTGTGGGTGATAGTCAAAAGGCAATCGGATTGCGTGCAGACTTTGATGCTCTCCCAATTACAGAAGACAATGAATTGCCCTATAAGAGTAAAATAGAAGGTATGTCTCACCTCTGTGGACACGATGCACATACCACTATGTTGCTTGGTGCTGCGAAATATCTGGCAGAAACCAGGAACTTCAACGGTACTGTTCGCTTGATATTTCAACCAGGAGAAGAACCCATGGAGGGTGCACCGGCGATGATTGCAGACGGACTGTTTGAGCGTTTTCCTGTAGATTCTGTGTTCGGTATGCACAATATGCCAGGCTTGGAAGCTGGAAAGTTCTATTTTAACACAGGAGAATTCATGGCAGCCGTAGACAACTGGGAAATCGAACTTACTGGAAAGGGAAGTCATGGTTCTATGCCCGAATTGAGTGTCGACCCTATTGTATGTGGCTCTTCATTGGTATTGGCATTGCAAACTATTGTTTCCCGCAACTTGTCACCATGGCATAGTTCGGTAGTTAATGTAGGTGCGTTCCAATCAGGAGTAGCAGGAAACGCTGTTCCACAGAAGGCAATTCTACGCCTCAGCATCCGTAACATGAAGTCCGAAGACCGTGTAATGGTGCTGGATAAAATACGAACTATTACCAAAGCACAAGCTGAGGCTTTCAACTGCGGTTATGAAATCAGAGAAGGTATGCCTGGAACAGTTTTGGTAAATGATATAGAGGAAACCCATTGGGCTGCTAATGTTGCCAAAAAAACCTTTGGAGAAGAAAACGTATTTACCGATGCTCATCCTTATATGGGTAGTGAGGACTTCGCTTTTATGCTCGAAAAGAAGAAGGGCAACTACTGTATGATGGGTAATGGCGACAGCTTTATGGTGCACCATCCTCAATATGTGTTCAACCAGGACTTGCTGCATGTTGGTTCAAGCTACTGGGTAGCTTTGGTATCAGATTATCTGCAATAATTTGTCCTGAAACAACAATATTCTGAAAGATTTCGGATAACAGAATATATCTTGCCTACCTGTTTGTAAATAAGAAAGATATCGCAAAAATCAAATAATGCATGGCCGCATAACAGGTTGGTATATGCAATTGGCGCTTCATGGCGCGACTGGTTTTTGCGCGCCGATCCGCCTGACCGGCACTCCAATACCAGTTGGTGCTTTATCGGCCCTGCTTCGCGGCTGAAGCCGCCAGGCAAAAACCATTGCATGGTGCGCCCTGCTTCGCGGCTGAAGCCGCCGGGCAAAAACAGTTGCGCACCACGGCCTGCACCGGTTCCGCCGAACGTTAGCATACCTATAGATGATTTTGTAAGTATTACCCTGAACATAAACAAAAAACTGTGTGCCATGAAAACAAGAATCTACCTTCTAATGGTTGGAATGTTAGTGTTTACTTCCATTGCCGGACAACAATCCTGGGATATAAGAACCAGTTTGGGAATCACAAGTGGTTCAAAGGTTATTGATGGTTATTACTTCTCCTTTGATATTGGAATACCCATTTGTAAAGCAATTCAATTAGCACCAACCTTCACATATGCAGATATGTTACCAAATACTTACTTTTCCAATTCCTGGAACTATATCTACCCAACTACTCCTATTCAAGGCTATCCAACTGGTGGTCCAAGGCAAGAATATGAATATGGAGACAATTTAGGGTCTATAGCATTGTTAATTCTCTTCTTACCTTTCGACTTAGTGAATAATAAAAACTTAAAAAAACACGAATTAATTATTGGTGCTGGCTACTCCTTCAACAGTTATACAATGGTCGATACCCGTTATGAAATTAATGGTGAAAACGTTGAACTACTAGGATTTGCCGTAAAATCAAATAAATCCTTTGAACCTTACTATGGCAAAGTATCCTATAATTACCTGTTTAACAGGCTATTCATTGGCATTACAGCTAGTATGATAAGTTACGATAATGAAGGTGAATTATTTGCAGGTGTTCAACTAGGGGTGAAATTCTAAATAAATACGCATGCTAACAGGCAGGCATAAGTCACTAGTGCTCCGTGGCGCGAGAATTGGGTAATTAAATAGGTAGTTCTGGGACCGGGACTGGGACTGGAACTGGGGCTGGGACTGGGACTGGGGCTGGGACTGGGGCTGGCACCACGGCGACCCAGCGTCAACAACACATTATTCGCCACTCAATCAGGTGCGTGGCTCATAATTTCGTCCGCAGCGCGGCCTCGGGTCCGCCAAACATCAGTAAACATTAAAAAAACACGAAATATGAAACGAATTACCATTCTGCTCTTTTTAGGTGCTTTTTCCCTAAATGCGTTTTCGCAAGATGATGATTTGCAGTTTAAACTTGATTCAATAATAAAAGAAGCTGATTTGCTTTATAGTTATGAAAAAGCTATTTGGACTGCGACAGATATATTGATGACTGACAGTAAACTGAAAAACGATTATGGTGGTTATGTGGTTTCACATTCGAACGACACAATCTTTACAACACTCATTGACAAGAGTCAAAAACAGAGAATCGCAAAATATTTTTTCATAAAATCTGATTTGAGTTTACCATTTGATTCTGAAATAGGACTATCACCTTTAACTAATTCAGAACAAGAGCTACTTGATATTAAAATAAAAATGATCAGTCAATTATCTGACAAGAGATACGAAGTAAGGATTCCGCACGATTTTAGTCCAAATTTTGTCTTATTCAAAGAAAAGGAAGAATTTAAACTCTACATTTTGATGGGAACATCGGATTATGGTATTATCCCTTTTGGAAATGATTACCTTTTTTGGGCCAATTCAGAAGGAAAAATTAAGAATTGGAAAAAATTTCATTCCCGAATGATTCCTGCTCAATCAAAAGGACCAAATGGAGAAAAAGTTGTTTCTGTTGTTCATTCTCATTTAAAGACAACCCCATATATCACTGCAACAGATATTTGTACATTTAGACTATATGGTGGTTTATGCGATATGGAGGAATTTATGGTTTGGTGCACAGCTACAGGTAAATATTATAAGTACTCTTTAAAGACAAATAAAATTGAGATAATTGAACCATAAACGTTTGCTAACACATGGAATAGTGCATGCGGGTTTTCCTTCGGTGAGTTCCCTGCAGCATGTTCAGAGGTTTGCGAAGGTTTGTAACCCGCTTCAACTTTTCGTGTAAACTGACAGGAAATCACCCGCGTTCCCTTACTGGCCATATTGCCAACCGTTATGCGCAAAAAGAAAACATAGATGATTAATTCAGACTAAAACCACCAAATGATGAAAAAGAGAATCCGATCTGTTTTAATTCTTTTGGCTCCATTTTCATTGATAGTTCTAACACAGAGCTGCCGGGTAGAGAATGATGTCAATAGCTATCTGGAAAAAGTACTAAAGAGTATATCAAAAATTGAATCTGCCGTATATTCCTCGACTATATCTGGCAATATACCCGGGGATACTTTAACGTATGTCACATATTCAACACAAACTGAAGAATATTTTAATCCATCAGATACGACCATCGGTTCAATTTTCACGGTAGTACAACAAGATGCTACACACAAAGCAAGTTGGGTTTATGACGGTAATGTCAAAATATTCATGGATTGGAATGAAAAAACAATCTCTGTTGACAGTTTTAAAATCGCAAGGTACCCTTTCCGACCTGTAAGACCACCATTCTACAATTATACAAAGAGCATCCTTCAATATGCTCTAAACACAAAAGACAGTATTGAGGTTGAACTGATTGACCTCACTGACACTATTTTGATCCGGTTGGCAGTTTACGGCAAGTCCGTTGAGTTTGTCGGTAAACCATTTTATAATGATACCAGGTACACCGAACCTTTGTCCAAATATGATATCTGGATAAACAAATCTGACAATCTACCTTACAGGTACAAGAAAAACCTGGCATCCAAAATCACCTGGGAATCAATAGAAACTATCGTCTTTAATCATAACAAAAGTGAGGAATTTGAGGTATCAAAATATATACCTGAGGGTTTCACCCTACAGACCAATAAAAACCAGAGCGCAAGAATAATATACCTGACGAATCAAAAAGCCCCTGAATTAGAACTGATTGACTCTGACAACAATCCTTTTAGGCTGAAAGATCTCAATAGCAAAGTCATATTGATTCAGTTTACCGGAATCGGATGCGGCTTCTGTCATCTTTCAGTTCCCTTCCTGAATAGTCTCATCAAGGAATATGATCAAAGTAAACTTAGCCTTATCGCTATCGAGACGTGGAGCAATGATCCCGAAGTAATAAAAAGGTATATCTCGAACAATCAAATCACTTATCACTACTTGCAGGCCACTGACGAGAACATAAGGCAATATCAAATCTCCGGGGTTCCGGTTTTTTATATTCTTGATGAAAACAGAATCATCCGCAAAGTGATAAAAGGGTACAGTAAGGATTCTACAGATAAAGAAATTAGAGACGCAATTAATGCATTCTTATGAATCGTTTCTGCGCATAACAGGCCGGTATATATCATTGGCGTTCCGTGACGCGAGAATCCGCCGGCCCAAGAGGAGCGTTAAGCGGTCATTGTCGTTCCGTGGCGCGAGAATACGCTGGTCAAAGAGGACTGTTTAGTGATCATTGTCGCTCCGTGGCGCGACAATTGGGTAATTAAATAGGCGGTTCTGGGACTGGACTGGGACTGGGACTGGGACTGGGACTGGCGCCACGGCGACCCGGCGCCAACAACACATTATTCGCCACTCACCCAGGTTAGTAGCTCATGAGCTCGTCCGCTCCGCGGTCTCGTTTCCGCCAAATGTTAGCCTTAAGTGACAACTACACAATACTTTGATAAATGAAAAACAAAAGACTACACACTGGATTAACTAGTTTGTTATCAGTATTTCTTGTCATGTCTTCGTTTGCTCAAAAGACTACTGTTGAACAGGTTATTCTCTTTAGTTCAAGGATTAATAGCCCTATAGTCTTTGATGTCAAGTCAGATACAAACAATATTTACTTTAACATTTATAATAAATCATTATTCCCATATAGTGTAGAAATTCATTTTAAGGAATGTAGAAACTTAAGTCCTCAGGTATATTATAAGAAAACAATTGCACAACCCGGTTTTAACAGACTCTTTACATTCAAAATCATCGATAAATATGCGTCACCAAGTTTATTTTATGAAACAAAGTGCTATTTAGCCAGAACAAAAATTGCTGAAGACAGGTTTAATCAATATTTAATTCCTGTTGGGCAAGATAAAACTGTTAAACAACTTCAACTAAATCAAGGAGACTCAAATAAAATATTCGTTGATCAATTTATCATGAATTATGGAGATACTGTTTTCTGTGCTCGAAAAGGATTTGTTACTGCAACGCCCAATTACAATGATGAGATAGACAGAGTGATGGAGAATAGTCTTGAAATCCGTCATGACGATGGAACAATTGCTGTATATTTAGGTTTAGACCCTTCGATGACAATGGTAAGCATGGGGCAAAAGGTTTTCCCAAGTCAACCATTAGGTGTAGTTGGAATTACTAAGCTTTTAACCTTTAAAGTATTTGAAATCCAAGATGAAGGCAAATTACTGTCCTTCAATATTTTTTATTCCAGCTCTGACAATAAGTTCCTTTCTCAATATCAAATTAATGGCACTCAGGTTGTTTTTCCGATTGAAATTATTAAAAAAGAGATGACCAAAAAAGAGATAACAAAGTATAATAGAAACAATCTGTTTTAACAACCGAAGCCTAACATGTGGTCATACGAATGTGGGGTACTGTGCCTGTTTTATTACAGCTCATTTAGTAATCATTGTATTAATACGAAAAGCTAGCGCTATAAATCCTCACTGCGCATACCGCCGGCCGTTAGCGGGCATTTAAACATTTGATACAAACGATTGGTTCCAAATCAATATTTTTTCAGACGAATATGAAAGACAGAGTTTCTGAAGAACGAAAATTCTGGGATTCATTTGCAAAAAAGTATGACAATTTCATACAAAAAAGAACCTCAGAATCGTATGAGAGATTATTAAAAAAGTTGAGAACAGATACTCAAAACTGCAATGATTTACTTGAGATAGCTACAGTGACAGGAATAATTTCTATTGATTTGAGCAATCAATCAGATATCACACATTACAGCGATTGACATTGCCCCCGGAATGATTGAAATAGCAAAATTAAAGGCAAGAAACCAGAATAAATCAAATATTGATTTTCAAGTAGGGGATTCCTGCAACCTGGATTTGAAAAATTCAGGTTTTGATACAGTGATTGCTTCAAACGTTCTTCATCTTTTTTTTAAACCAGAAAAGGCCTTAGAGGAAATGAAAAGAGTATTAAAGGATAATGGACAAATAATTATCCCCACCTATTGTCATGGTGAAAACACTAAGACTATATTGATTTCAAGATTAATGGGATTGGTTGGATTCAGAGCAAGAAACAGATGGTCAATAAGATCTTTTAAGGAGTTTGTTGAAAAAAGCGGATTTAAAATTGAGGATTCGGAAGTTTTTAAAGATAAAATTCCTTTGATTTATATACGAGCAGGTAAAGTATAAAAAAAACGACCCGCTAACACATGGTATAGTGAATACAGGATTATCTTCGATAAGTTCCCTGCAGCCGTTTCAGAGGTTTGCGAGCGTTTATGGCTCGAAAAGAACAGTCAGTGTAAACTGATAGAAAATTACCTTGTAATCCTGCACGCCACCATACCATCAACCGTTAGTGTGCATTAAATCACACCTTACAATATGAAAAGACACATCTTATTAATCGTATTTTTCCTGAACACACTAACTGTCTCAGGGCAATCCGGAAAGGCTTCCTATTTGGGAATGAATTTATTACAACTACCAGCCTTAACAATAAATACTAACTTCACATCAGAGGTCAAATCCTTTCTGAGCCCATTAGTCGAACTTGGATACACTCTAAATTACACCAAAGCAGTTGACTTTATGGGGTATATTCTAACACCACACTGTAAGTGTGCAAATGATGGGTATGATATTAGCAAACAATCTGGTGGATACATTAAAATTGGCGCATTCTTCAATTTAAGAAATGATTTTAAAAAGAGTTATTATCCGCATCTGGGATTATTCCTTACCAATTCAATTGTAAATGAAGAAGGCACATATTCACCTCTCGAACAATCAGTGTACATGCCAGTTGAAGTAAATCATTCCAAATACATTATAGGGTTAAGTGCTTCCTTAGGTTATGAATTTTCGATTACTGATAGGTTGAGATCAAATATTGATTTTCAGGTTTCTTTCCCAAACAACAATTACAAAAATTTATACGGTTATAGAAATTACATACCAGGTATGGGACACAAGGATTATGAAGGGTATTGGTTCCCTATGGTTATCTGGAACATAAAATATCAATTATAAAACCGTACGCACGCTAATGGTCGGTATGTATCTTTGGCGCCCCGTGGAGCAAGAAGCTGCTGGCTGAAGAGGACTGTTAAGAGGCCAGTGACACGGTCCGTCACAGCTTTCGCCGGGCGGCGGATACCAGGATGCTGCGCGGATGTTGCGGCGATTAACGCTCAATGAATTATACCAGCTCCCCTCCTGGTGTCACGGTTTTTGCCTCCTCACCAATCCGCCAGTCGCTCAAATGTTAAATAAATCGTATACTTAATCCTACTCGCCGCACCTGGCTGCATAAAGAGATAAGATGGTTAATTCACAACATCTATTATATAGCAAAATACGCGCCACGGCGACCCGGCACCAACCCTGCATTATTCGCCACTCACTCAAGTTCGTGGCTCATAAGCATGTCCGCTCCGCGGCCCCGGTTCCGCTGAACGTTATAGCACATTTTGAAAACGAATTGTATAAAGAATATAAAGACAGATGAAAAACATAAAAAAACTATTTCACAGGCTTAGTTATCTGCAATATCCCTTGGTGTTGATAGCTTTCATTTTGCTTATAAAGCCACTATTCAAAGGATTTGATTACCTTTCATCGAATCCCGAATATCTTTTCAATACGTACAGCAATGCACTTATTTTTTTTGGAGTAACCCTCAGCTTTTCGGCACTGCAAGACCCAACCCGAACATCTCTGCGGCTTGAGAAAAAAATATGGCAAAATCCCAAAAAAGCAAAATTGCATTTAAGCATTACCCTTATAACCACTTTCATCTTTTTCGCATCGGGCTTGTGGGGATTTATTATATCCGGCAGCTCTCAAAGAGAATTTGCTTTTGCATCCATAATATTAGCCATCGGTCTTTTGGGTTATTTAAAGTTTCAAATAGAGGTATTTGAAGCACACAGAGAAAGCGTCAGCAAAACAGATATAACCGATTGGGAAAAACTTTCTGAAGCTCAGAAAAAAGGATTTCCCGATGCAATTGACGAAATAGAATCCGGCAAAGTCAAATCCACTTAAGCTGTTCCTGATAGGTTCCATAAGAAATACTCAAATTATACCTGATCAAATAATTTGGGCTCCACGAGTGCAAAAATACGCGCCACCGCGACCCGGCGCCAACCCTGCATTATTCGCCACTCACTCAGGTTAGTAGCTCATGAGCTCGTCCGCTCCGCGGCCCCGGTTCCGCCAAACATTAGGCACAAGCAAAAAAACATAACATGAAAAAAATTACACTACTCTTATTAACGGCTTTTTTCTTATGTCACGCTTGCAAAGTTCAGCAAGAAAAGGAGCCTCAAATATCCTTGAATGATTCGGCATTTATAAAGATTGTTGCCGAAAATGTCATTGACACCATAAATGTCAAAACTCAATTCTGCTCTAGTTTTCCCCTCAGATCCTGCACTTTTAAAAACATTACTATCTCAAAGCCCGGGGAATATTTTCTATCGTATAGATTGACCAAGCCAGAATTAGTAAGAATTACCATTGGCGAATCTTTCCAATTATTATTGTTACCTAAAGACACTACACTAATTAATGTTGGACACAAAACTATTCATCAGAAATCAAAACTGTATTTCAATTTCTCTGGAAGAATAAATGAGTACCTGCAAATAAAAAAGAGGGATATTGGCTATTACACATTTTTTGAAATTGATGATCTTCCGGTTTACAAGTTCTTCCACAAGATGACAATCTCAAAAGACGAGTATGAAGAAGCATTAAGTATTTTGGAATCTCACGTTAAGTATTATGAGACATTTATTAAAGATTATAAGCAAAGTTTACCTGGATGGTTTTACGAACTGGAAATTCTAAATACAAGATACGGCTCAGCATATATCAAATTGCTCCTGTATAAAAAATTATCGATGGAAGATCAAAAGAGATTTTCTGAACCAGTAATCTTATTCAACA
>Ga0302236_1001137_pt1 | contig 19667 bp, 17 predicted proteins | sample AAG_UR_Gly_MG_FD_193509 | JGI IMG/M metagenome (GOLD analysis project Ga0302236, IMG submission 193509) | Enriched activated sludge microbial communities from anaerobic digester in WTTP, New Holstein, Wisconsin, United States - AAG_UR_Gly | ecosystem: Engineered > Bioreactor > Anaerobic >...
GTCTTGCTGACTGCTCTTGACTGCCAAATCCCCCATAGTATGTAATCGCTTCTTCGTCGGAGTATCGCTATTCATTACAGCATGTTACATCTGTTACTGAACCGTATTGGCGAAAGTCCCGTCAGAGTCTCATAGGCGGATAGTGGAACTGTCTTGCATCGTGCCCCGGGACGATCTGCCAGACGCTCAAGAGCGCCTTCCTTAACCTTTTCCCGGATGCGGACAAGGTCAGTGGAATAAAGCCCCTCGCGACGTAATACTTCCCCGACAGGAGTTTTACCGCCCTGGGTTTCCAAAAATATCTGATACTTCTTCTCAGGAGACAAAAAACGACGTTTCCTGGCCGAAGACGGCGCGGACACGGACTGTTTTTCCTTGTTTTCTATCATGGTACGTTCCTCCTTAAACTCCAGCGCGAGACAACTCCGGACAACTTACGCCTCCTCCGTTGTCTCGCTTTTGTTCACCATACCATGTAGTGTAATGCAATCTACTTTTTGAGACACGAATTCAGAAACAAAGGGGTATTCCATTGCTATAGGCTAATTTCAGCTGCGTTTACCATTATTCAGAAAGTCTTAAACGTAGAATTTTGTGCCTTATATCTTTAAGAAATGGGACCATACGCTTGGGGAGTAATTTGTGTAGTGGTTTGTGCAAATCAAAGCGTAAAGCAAGGTGACCTATCCAATTTAGAGGTATATAATATTGTGGCAGAACCATTTCTGTGAAACCATTATTTTTTTTGAACAGGCCAATACCACTTTCATCCCAATCGCCATAAGCTAGGTAGCCAATTTCACGAGAAGCGCAAATTTCTATTGCCTTAGCCATCAATGCATTGCTGGCGCATTTTTCTTTATGAGATAATTTAGAAAGATGTTGCAAAATGTCAGCAAACTCTTTTTCAATAACGATTTTTGTAAACCCAATTAGCTCATTTCGATAATAGGCGCCGAGAAATACGCTCCTCTCTTTAAAAGTTTCGTTTTCTCTTTTAACTTTCTCTAGTGAATCTTTGTAATGGGGAAACTTCTTTCCTGCACGAATAGGAGTTTCATTATAAATTTCACTGATGCCCTTGACAAAATCATCATTAAATTCTGTTATGCGAATATCAACACCTTCTTTATGAGCTTTCCTTATTGAATATCTTGTTTTTTTACCGATAGTCTTATTGTGCCAATCATCATAGCTATTTATCTTTATAATAGAGACTGGGTAATTCTCCATGTAGTAATTATATTGTGGTTCTATGTTAGGTGGCCGCTGAAAAAATGTGAATATGTGTGAACCATTACGTTCTCTTTTTAAAAGAGAAACAATTTTTTCGGGATCATCGACCTCCTCGTACCACGCATCCCGCAGGCCACAAATTTTTATTAACCTACCTACTTGATAAAATTGTTTGTTTCCGGCTAAAAACAAGCGCATTTTGAACTCCTTTATGAAAGCGGTATCGTTTGTTAGATAATTTATTTTCTTTAGATTTTTTGGAAGACATATATTTGTGTAAGTAAGAAGAGGCTTGTTGAGACATGGTCTGTTGTGAGTCGGTATTTCCGGTTAAGCCATTTACGCAACAGCTCAAACCTGGCAAGGGTTCCCGAGATGATCATAAATGCGATGGATGCCTTGTTCAGGCAGACCTGCCCTGTGGAATGCGATGAATATTCCATCAGGGTGGCATTTAATCTCTTCAGGGGCTCAAAGATTCTAAAAGCTGCATAAACGAGGGAGACGTGCGCTTCAAGTACAACAAAACGGTACATGCTGGGTAAAATATGTGGATGGTCTATGTAAAATGAACCCGTCATAGCTTGAAATAACAGCTAGAAATGGCAATGATGATTATTAGCGATGGACACTTTTGTAAAATATCTTGTGATTTAACCAAAAAAGAATGTTGGGGGTTTTTGTCAAAACTCTCAAGGAATATGATTGAGATATCCAGCATAAGATGTATTTTTGAGAAAAACGCGATCAGAAGGCAGATGGGTACCATTGCCATACAGGTGTATTTTGCCTGGTTTGCACTGACTTTTTCGGGGATAAAACTGCGGATTGAAAATGACTTGGATTCTGCCATTACATAATGCCTCACTTTTTAAAAATATCATAAATCGGTTGTAGCCTGTCTAAGCATGAAATGTTTATATGTCAAGTTGCTTAATTATTGGATTATTAAGGGTTATCCAAGAGTTTCAATGATTTTTCAACATTAATACCCGTTTAAATCTAATGGCCCACGGCAACCACTGATAGGCACCTTTGAATTTCAATATGTATTCAATCGGCCAGTCGGTCGGTTCAATGCTGGTCCTCCCCAGAAGATAGAGGTCGGTTTTTGTTGCCGGATATGTCGGAATATTCAAAAACACCCTCTCATAGCCAGCCTTTTTAAAGACTGGCAGTATTGATTCGTTTAGTGTGGCAAAAGGTGCTGCGAAAAGGATGATATTTTTGTTTAAAATATTTTCTAAATATAATTTGGATTCGTATATTTCTTTTTCTGCCGTTTCTTTGTCGATCTCGTTAAAATTGATATGAGAAACTGAATGAGAGCCGATAGTAATGAGGTTGTCCGGCAAGGTTTTTAATTGTGCCTCCGTCATAACTGTTTCAGACGCATAAGGATGATTGTTTTTTTTGATCCAGCCCGGTCTGCTACCCAGGTAACCTGTGGGTATGAATATGGTTGCCGGGATGTTTTTACGCTGTAAAACAGGGATGGCATTCGTAATTACACTCTGATAGGCATCGTCAAATGTTACTGCAATGTTGCAAACACTTTTTAAGCTATGAATTCCATCGTTTAGAGAAATCGGAGATCCAATTTTTAAAAGTGTGTTCATTTGTTTTTCAAAGTGTACGGTTTGGGGCGCTTTCACCGCGTGGTAAGTTATGATGACAAGTGTCGGTCGTGTATCTTTCCCAACAAGACTGCGTATCCCACGCACGACATTATTACCGATGAAAAATAATATTGCGATGGCCAGTTTTGATAATCTACTGATCATGGATAATTTTGGTCACTCTGAGTATGGGAAATTACTGTTTAAGAAGATTGAGGCGAGCTTGTAGCATATTACGCATGTTGCGAGCTGCAGCTTGACCTTTCTTGTAATATGATAATAATAAATCACCGCATTTTACGGCAAACGCACTGACGATATTGTCACAAGCTTCAAACATTCCAAGTAAATAAACATCTTTGCCGTTTTTGCCGCATAGCCCCGCTTTAAACTTATATGTTCCAGGGTTTGTGACTGGATTAATGCCGTTAAGATTATAACAATCAAATTGGTTTTGTTTCAGCCATTCTATGAATTTCCACTGAATTAGATATGAGCCGTTGCTTTTCATGCCAACCTCATTAGTTGCACCAAAAAGATAGATGCCTGTTTGGCCGACGGTTGCCATAATTGCACCCGCGCAAAGTTGTCCTTGATATCGGCAAAGATAGATTTTCATTTTGTAATCAGCCGGTAAATCTTCCTGAATTAATCTGAATTCATTGATATCATTTGGTTCTGCAAATTGCTTTCTGTCTAACAATTCTTTATACAGCGCTATAAACATTTCAAACATTTCATCACTGTTTCCTTCAAGCAATTCGAGGTCATTTTTCATCGAGCGGTTAAGGCAGTTACGCCATTTTTGATCAAGCCCTTTGCGTAGGATATCGAGGTCTGGATTCAAATCAATAAGCAATGTTCTACTGAGAGGGATTTTCTCCATTAGCGTGAAGCCTTCCTTCTTAAGTATCGGAAGAAAAACATCAGATTCATCACTGAACAGCGCGGGGTATATTCGTAACATAAGGCCTTGGCGCGTTGTATATTCATTTCTCAGGGCCCGAATTGCCTGTGTGAATATATCTGGATCTGGGAAGGCATGTTTGACTTTCCATAGCGGACCCCAAAACACATAAGCAATCCCCACATTAATGACTGGTATTTTTACAAGGCGCACCTGCACAGCAGCGATAATTTTACCATCTTTTTTTAGAATCAGATGGCTTATTTTCTTTCTGCCAAATCTTATTTTATCATGTGACCATGTTTGATAGATATTTGCATCCTGAAATTTAGCAAGTACTTCATACCAGAAATCCTCCGCTATCTGGTCAATTTCAGCATGAAAACCTTTATCTAATTCCATCATTAACTCTCCTTTGCTCATATATCCATTCGGAAGGAATGATTATTGCCATCGCTTGAATGCGATAGGTCTGGAGGATAAAACTTGATTATTGATGGTTTGTTGTTGCGTGTTGGTCAATTCTCTGACGCATTTAGCTATATGTCTGAGTGCAGATTCAGATATATCCTGATGAACCGGCAGAGTGATCAGATGATCTTTGAGAAAACATGCTTCAGGAAATTCAGACCACGGCAGTGTTTTATGAAAACCCCGCCACCATGGTCGTGCGTCAATAAACATGCTGTTAAGTCTTTCGACTATCTCATCGCGTTTTTCAACAATGAGAGGAAAGTTGAGCGGACAAACATTATTCGGTAATTCTTTGTATAAAGGTTCAGCTCTTAAAGACCTGTCAAACATTTCACCGAGCATTATAAAGTTACGACGTCTTATTTTTTTTATTTCACCAGGGTCAAAGGTTTCCATAAGTTTTCTTGTCATGTAAGAAATGTCTTTATCATTGAGTCTATCATTGTAGTAATAGCTCTGTGGCATATCTGGTCTTGTATTTCTGATATCCCTATTAGGTTCTTTGAAAGTATAGCGCTCTTGATGTGAAGATGTTTGGAGTTTGCAAAGAAGTGTTTTTTGAAAACACCACCTTAACAGGGCTACTTTCAATAAGGGGAGCGTGCCTATTAAAATATCTTTGCATTCAGGCTTTGCCAGTGAAAATTGATTACTCTTGAACAGAGTGTTATTGATAAGAAGAACACCTCCATCGGGTACGGGCAATGTTTTCGGCAGACTGTATATGGAAACATCACCCGTTGTTCCTATCATGTTATTACGATGTCCGCTAAATAACGCAAGAGCGCAATCTTCAATAAGATAAAGTTTGTTCTTCTTGCAAATTGTTTTGATATCTTCAACCGCTTGAGGAAAACCAAAATAATGCGTTATGTAAATTACTTTGGTCTGTTTTGTGATTTTGCGTTCTATATCCTGAACATCTATCAACGCAGATCGATCGACTCGATAAAGGGAAACCGATAATCCACTGCCGATTAGCGCATCGATCTCAGAACCGCAATTGTATGACGGGGCAAGAATTTCATCACCGCGCCTTAAACCAAGAATTTGGCAGGCAAGGTTTATAGCGGTTCTTCCCTTATGTACATATAGGAAATCATGTTTGTTAAAATAAGAAGAAATACCACCTGAGACCTTACTTCCGATGATGTTTCGTAATCTTAAGCCCACGGTGCCGCAATACACGTATAAAGCTTTCTCAGACATAGACTTTTTAACTGGCAAGGGGATGAAACCGAACCCACTTTTTCCAAAATGGTTGCAGCCGGACATTAAGACGTGGCGCCAGACGGAGTCGCCATATTTTGTAATAGAATATACTGATGTACTTTGCTAACAAACGAAAGATGAAGACGCGAGATTTTGATGGATAATCTGCCGGATAAACAAATATGTTGTTTATGGGCATTATTTTACCACCCATCAAAAGTTTGTAATCATACATACCGCGCATAGCATCGATTGTTTTAACATTGTCCTTTAATGCGTTTTCAACCTTTGCGTGGAATGCTATCCACTTATAATCTATTCGTGAATTGCTTTCAAAATCAACCCGCGCATTCAGAAACCAGCAGTATTCATCGCCAAACCTGTAGATGTATTCATATCCTACCGGTGTATCATTGAATTTAATTTCGATTAACCTTAACCGATTATAACCGTATTGGATTTTTGCAATTTCGTGATGAAATTCTTTGGCGTCAGGCCATGCAACAAAATGTCCGGCCATTCCAATTCCCTGCCAATGTTTTTGATGCATTTGAACAAAATTGTCAAACATTTGCGACAGGGTCTCTTCAGATGCCAAGCTGCTTCCGATTTCTATGCCTTTGCCACTTGTTTCTCTAAATGTTCGTCTTACATTTGTCCTTTGTTTGGAGGTGAGTCCTGCGACCTGGGATTCCCAGTTGTCGGCAATGGTAAAATAAGTTTGAACATCTTCAGTCTTCAATGAGCAGGCATATTTATTTATTGTCTCTTTTTTAAAAGCATCTATAAGGGTTTTGAGGGAATTGTATTTGCCGCATATCGCGCCCAAGTGGAGGAGATGCCAACGCCATTTAGCATGAATTTCTTCAATCAGAAGATCGACAACTTGATCAATGTATTTTTCCCTGATTGGCACCGTCATAGTGACAGGCATGAAATCAGAGCTGACCATTTTGATGACGATGATTGATAGAGGACCGAGCCATATCTTTTCGCGGAAAAGTGGTAGTATACCGCATATTTCACTACCGTTGCGAAATACAAATATCGACAATTCTCTTTTTGTACCATAATATTTCCACCAGGTTTGGCACCAATCAAATGTCAGAAATATTTCACCGCCTAGTGATTCGATGAAATCGTCCCAGTCAGATCGCATACTATACATTGATTGAAAATCATTATAGACTTGAAAAGTAATCTTATTATCTGATGTCAGTCGATCTGATTGAATATCGTTGCTGTGGCATACGTGATCCGAATTAATTTTAATCATATTCATAATGATCTTTCTAAATGTTTACACACTATCTTTCATGCTTTATTGCAGACAGGCATTTTCATACTGGAGGTAGACCAACCGTTGCCAATTATTTTCCCGAATATTCTGAACCTTCGTTTCTGGGCAACAAAATTGAAACCTGCTTTCCTTATACCAATAATGGATGATTTGCCCTGGGGGGAGGAAGAGCCAAAGCATCTTGCTATGCCTTTTTCAAAAGCATATTTTGCGATATGCTGCAGCATTACGGGATAAATATTTTTTCCTCTGAAGGCCGGATTTGTTTCGCAATGGCCAATGTATAGTTCATCTTCTTTTAAACGTATCAACGGGCATCGTTCATGAGGATGATCTTTGAGAATTCCGGGATAATAACGCACTCTTGCTGCATGAACTAAATGATCTTCGCTAAATGCTAAAAAGATATCACCGCCTTGATTAAAAAGATATTGTGTCTGTTCGGCAATTAATTTAGCACTGTCTTCGCTGAATAAATTAATGATTATAGGGATGTCTTCAATAGTGCCTTTTCGAATATACAATTGGCATTTCGCTTGAAGACATTCTGAGGGCATGTGTGAAATGCAATAGTAATTTAGGGGGACGTAAGAAAAAATGTACGAACGCGTCTTTCTCAGGAGGCCAAATATTCCGTGACGTTTAAAGTTATAAATGATATTTTTTGTAGTTATAGGCATAACTATCTCCCGAATATTATTTTCTAAATTTGAAGTACTTGAGACATGGATTCACAATAATCTCTGAAATCGCTTTATTTCTGGATTCAAATCGTCCGGGAAATATTATGTAGTTGCTGTTCATTCTTCGGTGATATACAATTTTTAGTTGAAAGTTGATGTGTGTCTCTGTTCGTAGTAATTCACCGCGGATCTCTGATTTCAATTGAAGAACGGAGCCATACATGAAACTAGACACGAAAAAACGTAAAAAAGCAAGGAAAGGATTAGTGCAAGTTTGTGAACTGTGGGAGCTGGCTGATAGAATGATTTATCTCTTGCATATAGGCAAACAAGGGATTTGTGCACTTCAAATGGGACTGATCTGCTCACGTGAAAACGGACACGAGGTTAAGACGCATTTGCCGACGAGAGGATATTTTTGCACAACTCACTTAGTTATTGATTCTTGCGATTAATATTTCCTCGAACATTATTTTACGCTACCAATTGTCTTAGTAATCAAGTCTAAATAAATGGGAGTCGATTTGGCAATATGTCCTTTTTATTTACCATGTTCATACTGGACTGAAAATTTGAGTGTTTCCGTGATGATATTTACAATGAATATTTATTGGTCATGCGAGTGTTATATAATCTATGAAATCATCTTTCGCGTATTAGAACAACACCGAATACGCCCAGAATGCGACTGAAATGATAAACAAATCTCATCAAATGACGCGCAAAAACATGTTTTCCGCAAACAGCTAGGAATGGAAGGAAGATTGGATAAGCCATTGATACGGAAGTTGACTTTATAAAATTAAGCCATAGAGGAAAGGTTCCTTTACGCATCATTTCACCTGTTAGTCCGCCCATACGAATGTGCTTTTTTAAATAAAAAGAGAGACGCATACGTTCCGGGGATATTTCCTCATACACAGGCGCTTCTTCACACCATGTGAAGGAATATCCCTCTTCAATTCGATGGTGAAAAAAGTGAACATCTTCACCGCCTGTTCTGCCATATCGTTCTTCGAATAAGTTTTTATGGATTTCAAATATCTTGCGTTTAAATAGCACATTACCCGTGCGTAACTGATCATTTCGTGTAAGCATTTTTCCCGTTATATTGGAACTGCGCTCGCATAATCCGCTTTTAATAAGCCACTTTGGTGCCTGATTCGGAAATGATGGCCTAACAGGTCCCAGAACACCGTCTGAGTTAGATTGATGAATGGCCTTAAATAGTATTAAAAGCCAATTGTTCTCTGGGACTTCGTCATCGTCGATCATTGCAATAAAATCACCTTTGGCATTTAAGACTGCCTTATTTCTTGCCAGAGAGATGTTTTGTTCAGGTTCGAAAAAATAGTCAATGGGTATCGTAGATTTAGACTTCCATTGTCGAACAGTTTCGCTGGCAGATTGTAGAATATCATTGTCAACTACAACAACAGAGTAGGTGAACAGGTTTTCGGTGACTTGATCCTGAAGCTTGTTCAATAGGTTTGAAAGTAGTTGTGGCCTTTTGTATGTGCATATACACACAGATATATGATCAGATATAAGCATTGGGGTCTTCATTCGGGGGCTATTTTGGTTAACAATAGTGCCAGTGCTCGGTAAGTTGTGGCCTGTGCCCAGTGTATCATGGGGACTTTCAATGTTAAAAGCGGATATTTTGCATAGTAGAAATAACCGGTTTTGTCCTGCATGTTATCTATGGCCCAGCTGGTTACTTTTATTGCTGCGGGTATTGCGCGTTGGTCATATTCAGCGAAATTTCCCAGGGTTTCAATTGACTGTGCGATGCATTGACTATCGATAGGAAAGGCGCGGTTGTGATAATATTTTGGTCTGTCGCTTTCTTCAAAAAAGTTGTTTAAGTAAAACTCAAAGCCTTTATTCAGATTATTTTCCCATGTTTTATCACCGGTACTTTCAATATAGTACTTGAGGGAATCCAGGTTATATCCGGTATGAAAGTTGTCAATCCAATGCCACTTTGGATCTTCGCCATAAAACCAGGAACCGTCCGGGTTCTGGCGCGTGCAGGAATACTGCATAGCTTGCGTGGCAATGTAGAGATAATCTTTGTTGCCGGAATGTTTATAGGTCTTTGCCAGCATGGCGGCAGCTACCATGCTTTGGTTGTGTATCGTGCAGTTACCTGCATCATGTGGCGTGTAGTTTATGCAAATACCGGTTGTAGTTTTATTTTGAGGTACTTTTAAAATCCAGGAGCAGATGCTCTTTGCTGTTTCCAGATGCTCGTTATCCCGTGTCAATTCATAAGCATCGAGAAACGCCAAACCGATCAGGCTGGTCCAGATAGTGATAGGCTCAAACTTTGCCTGCCTGCCTCCGCGGCTGGCGAAGTCATGTGTTTTCCCCCAGCTATATTCTTCATACCCGGGAGCTTTATTGGCTTTTAACCACTCAAGACTATCGATGGCCTTTCGTTTGTAAACTTCATCGCCGGTGAGCTTGAATCTTGCAAGATAACCCCAAGCCATGTAACCGCGTGCGATACGTGATGCTTCCGGCTTAATGCCGATCAGAGGCCTAATATTAACAGGGCTTCGCCACACCAGTTGCTGCAGGAGTCTGTCCAGAAACAAGTTGCCGAAAGTAAGAGGGCGGAGAAAGGAATTGAGACCGTCTGCTGGGTCATAGCCTTTGTATTTGTGGTCCTCAACCCATTTTTCAAGCTTGTTAAGGCTTTGCTGTATTTTATTTTTCATAAGGAGATGTTTTTAGTTTTCGGTGGCGTTTTTTGATGTCAATCTAGCTAATATTTTATTCAGGCGCTGCATCTGTTCGGCACGGTAGAATTTCATTAGTTCGGGGGAAACACTTCTTTCTTTGCCTGACAGAAATGCCCAGAGATAGCCCCACATCAGAAGTGCTCCGCCGACGAGATACGGTTTATTTTTCATCCGAAAGACAGATCTAGCAATGTGCCAAAGAGGATGCCCGCCAAGAAAATAGTTTTTTTCACCGTACTTAAAGTGCGACATTAATTTACCGTGTCCGCCTGTTCCTATTTGACGATGATGGGTGCAGGTCTTTTCCGTAAATGTTTTGGTTATCCATCCTTTCATTCTGGCAGTAGTCACTGCCGTCCAATCAATGCCACCACCCTTAATGGGAATGTATCCACCGATTTCCTCGAAGCATTCTTTTCTGAATAACTGGCACGCTCCTGAAACATGGTCGGTACTGGCGAATCTGAAATCGTAGTGCTTGCCATTTTCAACAAACGGAGTGCCGGCGACGCCCAGCTTCTTGTTTTCAGCAAATTTGGACATGAGAAATTCAAAATAGTCTGCGTCAAAGGAAATATCGGCATCCAGATTACCGATGATGTCGTAGGTCGTGGCTTGTACTTTTTTATAGCCTTCATTAAACGCCATGACCTTTCCGGCAAAGTGGCGTTCATCCCGTTCAGGCATTCTCACTAATTCCATCCACGGGTGATCAGGAAGGTATTTCTCCACGATTTCGTCAGTTCCATCTGTAGAGCCATCGCTTACAATGACCCATTTTAATGGCAGGCAGGTCTGAGATATCATGGATTTAATGACAAGCTCGATGAATAGAGCTTCGTTACGGGCGGGGGTTATAAGCGCGTATGTTAAAGTCATATCTAAAGGAAAGCTTGCAGTGACTCAAGGGTGATGATTGCGAGACGTTTGCATAACCACATAAAAACAACAATATTGTCATTCCCGCGAAGGTGGGAATCCAGTTATTTCAAAGCTTTCTGGATGCCGGCCTGCGCCGGCATGACGAATAAGGGTAGTTTTTCAAAGCTCTAATTGCAAAGAGCCTGCGAGTCATCAATGGTTATAAATCGAAGGAGATGTTCGATTCACCTTTCCAGACGACATCAACATAAGGCGGGTATCGTCTCTGTTGAGGGGCTGCAAATGAAGCATCCCTTGTTTGGGGATGATATAGCCGTACCCGCGAGGGGGGCTTGAGTATATTTTCTTTGTTTTCAAGCTCTATAGTAAATTTATTTCCATTTTTTGTTACTTTTTTAAATTTTATACTTCTTCTGAATTGAAACCAATTGCGCGCATTTGTTGCCGTTGCAAACCAAACATTGTGGCTTTCCAGTTCGCCCAGCAATTTTGTATAAAAATCTTCATAAAGCCTTTCCGGCGAAAGGCTTCTATCGTGCCATAAAATTGTTAATATACCCCCGTTTTTTACTGTTTTCCCCATCAAGTCTTCGCAGAGGTTCCAGGCAATATTCTTGGACAACGCCATATGCTTGGGATTGAACAGTGCAGTGTCTTGAATATGGAGTGGTAATTCATACAAGTTATTTACGCCGGGTGGTTTAAAAGCCTGTGCAGTTCCTGAACGAAAGCCTACAGCATTGTTATATCCGAAAGTGGAATCATAACTGAAGCCGGCCTCATCAAGAATGGAGTATGAATTTCTGTCGAAACACAACCAATGCATGCGAATGCCGATATCTGCCGTACCGCTTACCGATTCAATTCGTGATTTTTCTGCAACAGCATCCTCAATGTCATGCCACGCATCAAGCCCATGTAAACCAGCTTCATGTCCGTTTGTGACAAGTTTCTTCACTGTTTCAGGAATATCGGTCACATCATACTTGGCGGCGCGGCGCTTGTATCTTTTGTCAGCGACCTTACGCCCTGCCTTGTTTTTAAAAGGAATCATAAAAAAAGTTGATTTTGCATTGACTTTGCTTTCCAGTTCCATGTAGCGGTCGAATTTAAACCAGAAATCTTGGGCGAGTCCCAGGTAGACAAAAGGGAGTTTCAACACGGCCTTCCAGTTCTGATATAAATCTCTCAAATCACGCCTTTTTCTGATGACATCAATCAGGGTCATAATGGTTGCCCGATAGATGAATCCGAACATGGTGTGATCAAACTTGTGATCGCTAATTCTGATAAAATCAATGTCATGCGTAAGGCAGACAATAAAATTATAACCTGCCGGTACAGGTGGTATTTCAATAAAGGGTATCCCTGCGTCTGAAATCAGTGTCCTCAACAGCGATATGTGTAGATCCAGTGCGGGAATCAGTGCGTTTTCCGGCGGCTGCCCGAATGTGAGAAGATATTTCACTTCATTGAAAAGTTCGTAGCCTATTCTTATAATTAATTTATTTTTTCCGGTAGTTTTCATACCTGCAGATGCTGCTTTATTTTTTACTTGCAGAAACTCTTGCCCATCGCCACGGATCTGAGCCAGCTTTCCGTATATTGGCAACAGCTCATTGTCGAATTGAAGAAAATTACCAGATTCCATCGGTGTTACTTCAATATGTTGGATCTCATTCGATGGACTTGCGCTCGCCGAAAACTGAATGATTAATCTTGCTTGATCCGTCGGGAGATTGTCATTTGTGGTAATAAGTATATCGTAATATTTATTGTGATCGAAAAATTCCCATGGCGTTTTGAAAAGCTCGAAAAACTCTGCCACGATTTCTTTATCACCCTCATGTGCAATTATTCCGATCATAGAAAGTTGATGTTTATTTTTTCAGTTTTCTTAATTTAGGATATTTGTTGCCGCACGCGCCGCAGACATTTTTACTGTCCAGTTTGCATCCGCATTCACATATCCAGTCAATCTGACGCGCCGGGTTTCCTGCCACCATGGCATGGTCGGGAACGTCTTTTTTTACCACGGCACCCGCACCGACAAAAGCGTATGATCCTATGGTTACACCACAGACGATGGTTGCATTGGCTCCGATGGACGCACCTTTTTTAACCAGTGTAGGTTTTATCTCATCCATCCGGCGAATGAAGGCGCGAGGGTTGTAAACATTGGTAAATACCATGGATGGTCCGCAAAACACTCCATCTTCCAGGGTCACGCCTTTATAAATACTGACGTTGTTTTGAATCTTACATTGATTGCCTATTGTAATATCAGGCCCGAGAACGACATTTTGCCCTATATTGCAATCGTTGCCGATTTTTGAACCGCTCAATACATGTGAAAAATGCCAGATTTTTGTGTTGTCACCGATTGCCACGTTATCGTCGACAATAGCGGTGGGGTGAACAAAAACGTTTTGTCCAAGCAGCTTTTTTGAAGATTTGGTTTTTTCCGACGCTGCATCTTTCAGCTTGATTTTGGATCCGTCCTGGTCCAGGGAGCGCTGGCTGGCATTGAGTACCTTCAATACTCGCAGCCCCTCATTTCCGTCTGTAAAGGGCTGTTTACCTGTGGCGATGGCCTGAAGGAATACTTTGCATTCATTTGCCAGCGGTTCCGTCTGCGGAATGTCGGATACCTTTTCGGGGTCAATCCTGGTTGGCACCGGCATATTATCTTTCCACTTGATTTCATGGGGATATAAAAGAAGTTTTTCTTCCCACGGCAGGGTATCGTTAAATACTGCCATCTTCCTGTCTCCCACGATGACCAGCTTTTGTTCCTTGAAAGGATGAAGCCACGACACGAAGATATGCGCCTGCAAGCCAGAGGAAAACTGCATATGTGTTGTGGTGACGTCGGCGATTTTCTTGTGCAGGTAATTACCCCCGGTACTTTGGACTGTTTCGGGCATCTCGCCGGAAAGTGCGAGAATCATCGAAATGTCGTGAGGAGCGAACGACCACAGAGCGTTTTCTTCTCTTCGGATTTTTCCCAGGTTGAGTCGATGCGAGTATATGTAGTTTATGCGACCCAGGTCGCCACTGGAAACCAGTTCTTTTAAATGCTGGAAGAGGGGATGGTATTGCATTAAATGCCCGACCATCAGGATACGTTTATTCTTTTTGGCAAGCTCAATTAGTTCGGCAGCCTCTTCTTCGTCCAGAACCAGAGGTTTTTCCGCAAAGACATGTTTGCCTGCCAAAAGTGCTTCTCTGGCAATGGTGAAGTGTTTTTCTGCAGGTGTCGCAATTACGACTCCGGCAATATCTTTTCTTGGTAATATGTCGTTGATCGTCAGGCAGACTTCAACGTCGGGATATTGCTTCTGGAAAACATTGATCACTGTTTCATTGTTGTCGCAAATCATTTTGAGGGCGCCAATTTGCGCATAATTTCTGATGAGGTTTTTGCCCCAGTAACCCGAACCGATGACTGCTACACCCGGGATGTTTTTCATATTACACTCCTGAATGATTCTAGTTTATAGAAATTGACAACCAGGCCGGAGAAAATAAATTACCGGCTTTTTATGCTGCGAAATGAAAAGCATTTCTCATTAAAATCATTTGCCGGCATTTCGAAGCGCATCCGCGATTTTCAACTGGTCCTCTTCTTTCAGGTAGGGATGCATCGGCAGACTGAAGATACGCTCGGCGGTTATTTCACTCACAGGGAAATCACCTGATTTGTATTTCAGAAATTTATATGCCGTTTGTTGATGAAGAGGTTTGGGATAATAAATGGCGGTAGGAATCCCGGCGTCGTTCAGCCTGGCAATGCTCGTATCCCGACGCTGGGCAGTATCGGCCAAAATGGAGTATTGAGCCCAGGCACTCAGGCAGCCTTCCGGTACATGCGGAGTTTTAACAAAGGCTATATCTGAAAGCAGTCTGTCGTACCTTTTGGCGACATCTTGCCTTAATTGCAGCTCCTCGGGGAAGATATCAAATTTGGCCATCAGAATGGCGGCTTGCAGTGTATCAATGCGGCCGTTGATTCCTATGCGGACATTGTCATATTTGTGTCCGCCCTGTCCGTGCACCCTTATGGATTTAAGAATACCTTCAATTTCAGGATGGCGCGTGAAACACATTCCGCCGTCTCCATAGCATCCCAGGGGTTTTGCCGGGAAGAAGGAAGTGCAGGCGACGTCTCCGAAAGAGCATGCTTTTTTACCTTTGTATTCTGCACCGAAGGATTGTGCTGCATCTTCGATTAAAATCAGTTTGTTATCTTTAGCAACACGACTCAATTCGTCATAATCGGCTGCCAGGCCGAAAAGATCCACTGTGATGATGACTCTGGGCGTGAGAGATTTGTTTTTCAGATTGCGCAGGGCCTCTTCTATTTTTCGGGGATCGATATTATATGTGTCAGGGCAAATATCAACGAAAACAGGGGTGGCGCCTAAAAGGCTGATGACCTCAGCTGTTGCAATGAATGTGAATGGGGTGGTGATTACTGCGTCGCCGGGACCAATGTTGTAGGCCATCAATGCCATGAGAAGGGCGTCCGTTCCGGAAGCACAGCTAATCGCATGCTTGACACCCACAAAATCGGCAAGGTGTTTTTCCAGCGCTTGAACTTCCGGCCCCATGATATATTTGCCATGATTCAAAACTGTTTTAATATTGGCTTCTATCTTATCAATGATTCTGTTTTGTTGTGCAACAAGGTCAATAAATTCCATATTAATCCTTTCTTTTGGTTAATTTGTTTCAAAAAATGGTCATAAATTATTTAATACAAGATTATCGATGATTTCCAGATATTTTTTCATTTGTGTTTCAGAATTATATTCCCTGATAAAGGCCAGGCCGTTTTTTTGTAGAGCTTCTCTTTTTGATGGCGAAAGGTATAAATCAATAATACATTTTGCAACATCATCTGGGTCATTCGGTTTTGAAAGCATGACAGTGCCTTCTTTTAAATAATGTTCGATTGATTTTGTCCGCGTGGCCACTGCGGGAAGCTCCATTGATAAATATTCAAATAATTTTACATTTAGTGCCTGCTGGGCGTAGTCATGATCACCTGACAGCAATGCGATGCCTATGTCTGCATTGTACATAATTTCGGGAACCATCTCCAGAGGGACTCGGCCTTTTAAAAACACATTATTATCCAGTTTAAGCTCTTTGATCAGAGAAATAATGTTGTTGCGCTCTGGCCCGTCACCGTAGATATCGAATTTAACGTTCGGGATAGTTTCTTTTGCAAGAGCAATTGCTCGAACTGCTATATCCAGCCCGCAATGTTTGTTAATTGTTCCCGGGTATATTACCGTAAAATATTCCGCGGCTTTTTTACGTTCTTGCATCTTGGATATGTCAAATGTTTTAAGGTCTGGTAAGTTCAGGATTACTGATATTTTGTTTTCTGGTATTTGTGAACGATAAGCTATTTTGTCGCTCCAAAAATCTGTTACGGTAATAACATGATCGGCAAATCCCGTTGAGATACGTTCAATAAAGGATAGTAAATTATAATAATGCTTATTTTTAAGCCCAAATTTGGCCAGAAAAAAATCAGGTACCGGATCGTGAATATCTAAAATTATTTTTGAACCCAAAAGCTTTGGCAATAATGCCGCAAAAACTTCAAAGTCCGGAACGGAATGCACATGAATGAGGTCATAGGGTTTTTTTATGTGATTCTTTGTGACAGTAACAAATGACTTGATAAGAAATTTTAAAATTCTGTAAAAATATTGAAATTTCCCTTTTTCATTTTTTAATCGCCTTTGGAGTCGATAAATGTGCACGTCATTTAAAATTTCGTAATTTGTTTTATCGTTTTCATCTTTTAGAGAGAGGATCTCAACATGATCGCCTCGCCTGGCCAAAATTTCTGCATATCTGCGGACTCTGGCGTCAGTCTTGTAAAATGAGTAAGTCAGCATGCATACATTAAGATTTTTTTTACGAGGCATGTTTTTGGTCTTATACTTTTCTTTCCAGAAAGAGGCAATATCCCTCGGGATTGGTTGCCAGTATTGATCATCGTATTTGGTTTTTATGTTGCCGAGAAGCTCTTCATAAAGATTAGAAGGATATTTTTCATAGTGACCGGTATGGTGAAAATCCATATAGTCGGAATGAGTGATAAACAGAGCCATCCCGCCATGTTGTGCTATCCAGTCGAGTTTTTTCTTCCAGATGTCAATGCCTTTTTCCTCGAGCAGGATAAACAGAAGAAAGTCCTGGGGGAGGGTGTAGGGCAGTTCCACATATCCCGGTCGCCCATTTTTGCCCGGCACCCAGAAAGGGAAAATCGTACCGACACCGTCGGGCTGCGGCTCGAAAGGGTCAGTATCGAAGGTGGAAGCGTCATATTCAATATTCAAAGAGTGAAGCATATCCAGGTTATGGTACATACTCGGCGCCCGGAAACCAACGGCATTCCACTCTTTTAAATAGTGATTAATTTTCGGAGATAGTTTTTGAAAGTGTTTTTTAGATTTGAACGGGTTTTCATGATTGATACCATGCACTCCCACTTCAAAGCCCCTGTCTTGCAAATTACGGATCAGGTCTTTTGACACCTCGAAATCTTTTGCCACGAAGTTGAAAGAAGAACGAAACCCCAGGCCTTCTTCTATCTCTGCCAGGCGCAGGACTGTGTCGTGTCCTTCTTGTGTGTCAACGTCATGTGTCAGAACAAGAGCAAATTTTTTACCATCCGGCCAGCCCTGCCACCCTGCCGGCGGTTTAGCCGATGATGGATCGATTGGCCAAACATCTTTGTATGAGCTGAGCTTTGCACGAGCGAACATCCTGCGCAAAGCGATCTGTATGCGTCTGGGTATGATGGGCTTCAGAACGGAAAAGAGGTTGACATGCAACATTTTAAATATCCGGGATTATGGTTGATGGAAGCCTTCCTCTTTTGTCCCCCTTTGGAGGGGGCGAGGGGGAGGATGGGAAGTCAAGATTGCAAAGTCCACCCCCGGCCTGCTAAAGCAGGCCACCCCCGCCAGCGGTGGACAGTAGGGATGCGCTTCGCGCTTTTCATTAAAGTGTTTTTTCACCGCCTCTGCCTCCGATTTCCGTGACTTCATCTATAAGTAAAGGTGGAAGGTGCAGATAATTTGTGGTGGCTCTTTTTTGGTCGATGTCTTTGAAAACTCTTTCCACTTCTTCTGGCGTCAGCCCGGTTGCCCCGGCGGTTTGTTCTTTGGAAATGGCGTTGTTTTTGGCATACAGGCACAGATCCATTTTGTCATAGGGAAGGGCAAAGTAAAATTCATCCTGCCCCTGCGACAATGAGTATGTATCGGTGGTCGGTTTGCGAAGCCGTATTGCATCGGGAATTCCCAGATATTGCGCCAGTTCGAAAACTTGAGTTTTGTATAGATGGGCAATGGGTTTGACATCAGCCGCGCCGTCACCCAGCTTTACAAAAAATCCCTGATCGTATTCCAGGCGGTTGGGGGTCCCGGTAGTGGCATAATTCAGGCGGTCAGCATGATAATATTCCATCATTTTACGGATTCGTTGTTTAAAGTTTGTTGCAGCAAGTATCTCCAGGTAGGGCTTGAGAGGTAGTCTTTGCTTAATCTGTTTTCCCTGCGGTGATTGCGCGACAATGGAATAATATGAAATTGTCGTCTGGTGAACTATATCCGGAAGGACAATTTTTGATTTCCAGCCCGCTCCGTATTCCGGGATGACCGACCTGACGGCGTTATCGTATTTATCATAAAATCCTACCGCTTCAAGAATGCCCGATATGTCTGCCAGGACTGTGTCCACTTCCAGGTGCCGGGCAAGCATTGAAGATAGTGTTGCAGTGTCGGAAGACGAGTGCTTTTCCGGCATTTGTATTGTAAAGACTCGTTCCTTGCCGATTGCCCGTACACAAAGTGCGGCGGTCACGCTGCTGTCGATCCCGCCGGAAATGGCCACGACGAAACCTCTTCTTTTTAGCTTACCGCGCAGCAGTTCCCTGAGCCGGGAGGTAATGCGGGATGTTTCCTTTTCACAATCCAACTTTAAAACGTCAGCACTGAAAAATTTTGTTGTCATTTCATATATTCCTCTTGTCGATAATTGTTGCGGGGTGAATGGTTTTGTTTATCGTTGCTGGCCGGTTTTGGACGAAATGATAATCCAGAAGCTGGCTCGAGTATATTCCTGCCAGAGCCATGGCATCGACTTCAGAAACATTTTTATTAGACGTGATTTTTTTAAAAAGATGTTGCACTTTTACCGGATTGAAAAATCCGCTTTGTTCTAAAGACTCCACCGAAAGATGGAAATGAATATCGTCACGTGCGAAAGATGAGCACAATGATTGGTGAACCGGCGCACGATAGGGGTGTTTGGTACGATCTACGATTGTATCGGGTAAAATGCCTTTGAAATATTTTTTGAGCAGATATTTTTCTTTAATCCCCAGAATTTTCCAAGCTGGCGGAACTTTGGCCATAAACTCAGCCAGACGATGATCAAGGAAGGGGAGGCGCATCTCCAGCCCATGTGGCATGGCCGAGCGGTCACCCTGCGATGAGAGCAGGTAATTCGTCATAAAAATGATCATTTCCAGATATTGCGCTTTGGCCAGACAATCTCTTTTGGAAAATCCAT
>Ga0302236_1001147_pt1 | contig 19599 bp, 21 predicted proteins | sample AAG_UR_Gly_MG_FD_193509 | JGI IMG/M metagenome (GOLD analysis project Ga0302236, IMG submission 193509) | Enriched activated sludge microbial communities from anaerobic digester in WTTP, New Holstein, Wisconsin, United States - AAG_UR_Gly | ecosystem: Engineered > Bioreactor > Anaerobic >...
CATACTCACCATCCTTTACAAAAGGGAAAAGCTCATCACCTGGCATCCGGGTTCTTTCAGGAACATTGCACAAGTCTGGAAAAAGGTGTTTTTCATTGCCGGCCCGGCCACTCTGGGACTCCTCATCACCCCGCTGTCGCTGGCCATGATCACCCGTATAGTTGCTACATACGGCAAAGAGGCAGTAGCCGCCTTCGGAGTCACATCCCGGATAGAGATGTTTGCCCTGATGGTAATCTCCTCACTGGGCTCGGTCCTGATCATTTTCATAGGACAGAACTACAGCCGCCATCAGTTTCCCAGGATATTCCGGGCGCTGGACCATGCCTTTCGGTTTTCGCTCCTGTGGGGAGGCGCCGTTTACCTGCTCCTGCTGTTCTTCGGCAGCACCATTGCTTCTGTTTTCACTGACGATCCCCAGGTCATCGCCGTTGCCAGGCAATACTTCTACATCATGGGTGCGGGCTACGGGTTCCAGGGGCTGGTCATGCTGAGCACATCTTCCTATAACGGGCTCAACAAGCCGTATCCTTCCGTGTTTTTCATAACGGTACGTACCCTGGGACTGTTTGTGCCACTCGCCTGGGCCGGCTCTGCCCTGCTGGGCCTGCAAGGTGTCATGTGGGCCGGGTTGATTGCCAACATTTTTTCAGGCATTGCCTCCTATGCAAACTTACGCAGGCTGGTAGGCAGGTTGCGGGATGCCGCTACCACATAAGAGGTGGAACCTCCTGGCGCCGCCTCCCTACTATCGCGCTGGTCACGATCAGTTGCAGGGTGTGGTAGATCATCAGGGGAAGGAGGAGGACCGCGGTGGCTGTGAAGCCGGAAAAGAGCACGCGGGACATGGCGGTGCCGTGGACCAGTGACTTCTGGGAGCCGCAAAACACCATGGTGGTTGTATCGGGGCTGTTGAATTTCAGGATCCTGGCCATGAGGGTTGTCAGGCCGTAAACCACAAAGAACAGGGCCAGCATGGCAGCACAAAGCAGCAGGATGTGCCAGGGGGAATATCCACCGAACATCTTGTTGAAAAACGACTCGGCAAAAGAAACATAAACAATGAGCAGGATGACACCCTGGTCAAAAAGTCTGAAAGTGCGTGGATGCCTGACAGTGAGTATACCGTATCTTTTGTGCAGCATCATCCCCGCAACAAAAGGCAGCAATACCTGCAGGGAGAGCTGCAGGATGGCCTGTGTCGGAGAAAAGCCGCCTTTGTAACCAACAAGAAGGATGCCCATCCATAAAGGGGTCAGGAATATCCCCAGCAGGCTGGATACAGACGCATTGAATATGGCTGCCGGCACATTCCCCCGGCCCATGGAAACAAGAACCACGGAAGAAGAGATAGTGGTGGGCAAGGCGGCCAGGAAAAAGGTCCCCGACCACAAGGGCGCATCCCAGGTTCCCCCGGCCAATGTTTTTACCAGTAAAACCAGTGCAGGAAACAGTATGAAAGTAACCGCCTGTGTGACAACATGCAGGCGCCAGTTTGCCAGTCCTGTCCTTAGTTGCGCCGGATTGAGCCTTAGCCCGTAGAAAAAGAAGATCATGGCTATCCCAACACGGTTAATGTCCTGCAAATCAACCATTCCTCGGTACACCCCGGGCCCGGGCCAAAGGTAAGCCACCAGAATGGCAGTAATCAGTGCCAGGACAAACCCGTCCAGTCCGTACCTTGCCAATCGTTGCCCCAGTCGCGTGAACCGCTGCCCCAGACGTGTGAAATTTTCTTCCATTTTTTCTTACATTTGTACCATGAAAAAACTCAAACAACTATCAACGGCATTTTTGTCCTGGCTGGTAATCTCTCTGCTATTCGTGACGGGCCTGAACAGTTGTCTCAAGCCCGAAGATCCCGCTGACGGGAAGGAGGATCCAAGTAAACCGGGCGAGTTTGATCCGACCCTCAGGGCAACGGATTTCCCGGAAGAAATGGCCTTCCCTGCAGACTCGGTTTCCCTGGGAGAAACCAGTTTACCTGCAGAATAGGTCCTGATGGGAGAAACCATCTTCCCTGCAGACTCGGTGCTCCGGGAAGAAGCAGGAACTCCTGAAAACCCGGTGCTTCCATAAGAACCCGGTTCCCCGCGGACCCGGTCATCCCCGGGCGGTAACTGAAGCATCAGTCAGTACACAATGGCTTATTCGCAGAGTACACCTGCCTGCTTTAATTTGTCCACGACTTTCTGTGCATCAGACAAAGCCAGGGCATAATCAATATCGTACCTGTCTGTCAACCGGTGCGCCCACTCCTGAACGGTAAATTCTTTCTCCATACTTTCTTCAATCAGAAACGCAGCGGATTGGTTTAGGGAAATTATCCTCGTATAATCCAGGTTTTTGCCGTCGTTAGACACCAGGATCTTTTCATCCCCTATTTGTTTTATTCTGATGTTCTTCTTGATTTGCATATCAATTGCTTTTTATTCTTTGGTGTAAACAATGGAGCCTTCGGAATACGCCCAGACAAATCCGCCGCAACAAAGGGGAAGACGGCCAGCCGTATTGTGCGAACTTCCATTGGAAACTGTTTTTTTCGATTATTTTCCCCTTCCTGAAGATCCCCGTCAACTGGGCAAAAAAGTTGTTCACGGTGCAGGTTTCCCTTGCCGAGGCATTTCCATCACCCCGGAGGAAGACCACTTCGGCCTTCACCTTTTCAATTCTGTGAACAAGATACCTTCCGTCTTCCGATCGTGCCAGTACGATATTTCCTTTCTGCAGGGACCTTTTGTCCAGCGGGCTCAGTTCAATTTCGTCTGTGCCGGGACGGATCAGTGGCAGCATGCTGTTGCCTTTTGTCTGGATCCTGACACTGTGCCCGGCCCTGATCTCTTCCCTGATATGCGGGAATAAAATGTCGTTGGGTATGATCATCAGTTCTATTCCTTAGGCAATAATGACCTGGACAGCAACACCGCTTCATGATCGGGCCGGCAAGCGAGCCGGTAAACCGGGATGCGCTCAACAACACCGGTCACCACGTCCAGCACCTTGTCTTTGTTTTCGCGGTCTGAACGGAGAAGGGCCGTAGATTTGAATAACGACGACAATCCTTCCAGGGGTGTCATTCTGCTCAGTTTATTGTCCGGGCTCTGGTGTAAATGCACAATGGCGGCAACCTCTGCCCAATCGTTTCTGTAACAGGGGGTAGAACCGCTCCAGGGTGCCCCGTAAACCCTCACAGCCCCGTCTTCAAAAATCCGCAGTATGGGTTCGTCATCATTCAGCAGTGTACAGCCCGGAATGTGCTGCAGCCACAAGCGGCTGTGTGTGCTTTTGCCCGCTCCGCTTTTGCCCAGGAACACCAGTGCCTTTCCGTTCAATTCAATGACAGATGCGTGCACTTTGATGGTTTGACGATGGACAGCCCTGACGCCATAGGCCAGCCTCAGGAAACTGTTTATGAACGGAGCTTCATTACCGGAAAGTAAGGTGACATCGGATATTATTTCCTGATAGCCGGGCGAGGCAAAGAGCCGGTGCTCGCGGCCGTTTTGTTGCATGGAAGCCGTTATACCCTGTACTGTATGATACAAACTATAAGTCACTGTGTCCCTTTGGACTACGTCATCGCAGGGAACATCGGGAATATCCACCTGGCGGTTGCCCTGAAAATAAAACAAATGCCCGCTGTCCGTGCTGTTTTCAACAGTAAACGAAGCATAACTGGAGAGAATACCCCTGGTCACCGTCTTGTCAGGAGTCTGAATCCCAAACACATGACCAGCCACACAATAAGTAAGTAAACCACCCATAGTGCAAAGATAGGATTTGTTTACTTAAGTCGAGTAGGCCGGGGGAGTTTCACCCCCAGCCTCTCACGGAACCGTACTTGACAGTCTCCCATCATACGGCTCTTCCAGATAGATTCAACCGGTAAAGCCATACGTCCAATGAACAAATGTGTTAGGGTACCATTTAATCATCCTCTTCAACCAACCATAGGATTTCGCATACGTCCTGAGTTTGTATAGCTTCCTCGCCCATTTGGCGAGCCGGCTGTTCAGTGACCTGAACACCCATTGCAACTCTGATATACGGTATCTCCCATAGTAATGGATCCATCCCCGGATCATCGGTGCCAGTGCGGCGGCTATCTTTTGGATATCCCAGAATACCCAATTTTGAATCGCCAATTCCCGCAACTTTCCGATGATCTTCTTCCTGCTCTTACTACTTATGGCCGGTCTGAAACCCCAGAATTTTTCACCGTTTGGTTTTGCACAAAGTCTGGGCTTGAAGGTAAAGCCAAGGAAATCAAATGATACCGGCATATCTTTTCCTCCTTTGTAAAACCTGGCAGTACGATAACAGTAAACCGTCTTCGTCTTTTCCGGGTGGACTTCCAATGAGTACTCCGCTAGTCTGACTTTTATCTTATCCAGTATGAAGTCCGACTGTTCTCTGCTTCGCGTGTGAATCACAATATCATCTGCATATCGCTCAAAAGCAATGCGTGGCTGCGTTTCCGCCATCCACCAATCAAATGCTTCGTGCAGATACAAGTTCGCCAGCAGCGGGCTGATAACCCCTCCCTGTGGCGTTCCCTTGCTTCTTGTCACGAGTTCTCCCGCCTGATTGCAGACAGGAGCTTTTAACCATCTCTCCCGACAACTCTTTGCGCATTGGTCAACCGCATCGTGGGCACTTCTGCCTGGTCGATAACCAAATGAACCGGGATGGAACTTCCTCACTACTACGGCTTTATCCGCCACCAACCGATGCCTCTCTACTTTTGTCCTAACGGTGTGTTCGCTTGTGTCTTTTCGATTTTCATCATCGGTTGGCTTCCACAGTTCCATAATCAAGCCTATACACAAGTCCTGCAGCCTTTATGCCGAATGTCTGTGCAGGCAGCTTGGTTTCCAGGTTATTCCTGCACTCTTCCCGGAATAGACTAGGTTACTCCGATTTTCCCGATCCTCTCAATACCTTTATCGTTGGATAAAAGCACCGTCGGGTGGTTTAGCAGATTCCCCTGTTGGTCCCTGCCGGTGGATCGTCTTTATTCCGGTTCCTTGTCGTTCTCTGTCGGGTAGCCCGGCCAGTCTGTTCGCTCGACCTCAGCACTCATACCTCTTTCAATACGCTTCTTAGTCGTTTTCAAAGATTCCACCATCTTGATTATAGTTCACTGCTACAGTTGCTTAGCGCATTGTGCCTTTGCGCTCTGTGGCAGCCTCTGTGCACACTTAATCCTTCAGGCACCGGACCGAAAAGCCATTCCTCTTAGGGAGAATTGGTCTCGTAACATCGCCGTGATGAGCGCGGAGACTCAGGAACATTGCGTCAAACAATCCTTGCTGGGTAGACATCCACCAATTACCATAATCAAACATGTTGATAAAATCTCCATCCAGGCCACGGCTCCCACCTGGAAGGCCAGTAAATCCTGTGTAGTTGCTCGCCTTTTCATTGGGTTCTCTCCAATGTTCAGTCCCTGCTTCTTTCAAATAGCCTCCGGCATTTTGTATTCCACCTGCAAAGTTTATTAATTCTAACCATTCTTGATTGCTGGGCAGATGCCAGCCATCGGGGCATGCCGACATGGCTGCAGGCCAGTTATACAAGACCCCGTAAATTTTATAATTCTCTGTTTCCTTGGCAGCAGCCACATCTGTGCCATAATATCCATAAACGTAGTAAAAAGCCACATCCGATTCTCCTTCCGTTGGAGGACTGACTGAAGGTAAATAAGCCAGGTTTTCTGCCATCCATACTTGTTTGCCCAGGGTTACCGTTTTGTAGACTTTTTCATCACGGTTGTCTTTAAAGGTGTCAGGTGCTTCATCCTTTTTTGTTACAAAAGACTTTTGCTCTCCATAAGCCGTCCCTTCCGAATTCGTGGCATAAGCCCTTATGTAATATGTGGTATTGGGTGTCAGATTTGTAAGATCGCCGGAAAAGGGTCCTGTGCCCGTGCCATCTGATGTTTTTGAACCATCGGCGCCAGGATTTTCTGCTGTGCTCCAGCAGATTCCCCTGGCCGTAACTTCGGTTCCCCCGTCCGATGTCACGTTACCTGAGCAGGTAGCTGTTGTTTCCGTGATGTTTGTAATATCTCCCGTAGTAACTGCAGGCTTAGTCTGCCCTTGTAGGGTGGTAAATGTTTTTTGTACTCCGTAAGCTGTCCCTTTTGAGTTGACCGCATAAGCCCTGACATAATAAGTCGTATTTGGGTTAAGCTCTGTAAGGCTGCCTGAAAATTCTCCGGTACCAGTGCCATTTGATGTTTTTGAACCATCGGCGCCAGGATTTTCTGCTGTGCTCCAGCATATTCCACGGGCTGTAACCGCCGCTCCACCGTCCAATATAACTTTGCCGGCGCATTTGGCTGTTGTAGTAGTGATATCCGAAATATCACCGGTAGTAACAGTTGCCAAAGACTGCTCCTGCAAGGTGTTGAATGTCCTTTGTACTCCATAAGCTGTTCCTTTTGCATTCGTGGCATAGGCCCTCACATAATATTTTGTATTTGGTGTCAGGTTCGTAAGGTTCCCGGTAAAGGATCCAATACCAGAGCCATCTGTAGTTTTTGATCCGGCAGTGGTGGGACTTTCTGCCGTGCTCCAACAGACTCCCCGGGCTGTTACCGCCGCACCCCCGTCCGATGTTACATTACACTGACATGAGGCCGTTGTTGTAGTTATATCGGTAACATCACCGGTAGTAAGTTTGGGAAGTGTCTGTTCCTCTCCGGCCGGCGGTTCTTGGGTGCATTCCGTCAATATGAAAGATAGGACAAATACACTCAGAAACGTTTTTATGTTATGATATGACCTTTCCATAGGATTTGATTTTTGAATGAAAAAGAACTACGGGACTTAAGTCTGTGGATATTAGACCCCTAAAAGTAAGTATTATAATTGGATCAGGCAATAGAAGGAACCTTCTGACTTAATTCCAAAAAATAATTTACCTTTGCCATCCTGCAAAATACCAGCAGAAGCAAAAATAGCGACCAGCGTTTTGTTTTACAGGACATTGCGGGTATGGTGGAACTGGTAGACACGTTAGACTTAGGATCTAATGCCGCAAGGCGTGGGGGTTCGAGTCCCTTTACCCGCACAAGAGACGAAGGATAATCTTTCGTCTCTTTTTTTATTTTTTACGTCTACGACCTCACGGTCCCGGCAAAATTCAGCGCAAGATTGTGAAGGAATTTGGGTGCCAGTTTCTTGATAAGATAGCGCCTGCGTCCGTCGTCCAATGCAAGGGCAGCCAGAACTTCCCGAGTGATGTTTTTTTCAAAAAATACAGATAATCCGCTCTCTTCCAGGTCTTTTTTTAGTCCTCACATCTCGTGATCATACCTGAAATCTGTTAACCGGAAGTATCCCCCGGGACGTAAAATCCGGAAGACTTCTTTCAGAAACAGAGTCATATTTTGATAACAGTGTGATGATTCCACGTTAATGACGATGTCACAGGAATTGTTCTCCAGTCCCAACTTTTGGGCATCGCCCCGTACAAAGGTCAAACCGTCAATTTTATAATGAAGGTTGCAAAACCGGACTGCCCTTTTATTCAGGTCTATCCCCAGGGCAGATGCAATGGGGAAGTTGCGGGCAATATGGGAAAGGCCGCCACCCCTTCCACAGCCGATTTCCACGATATCCTTATTCTCAGTTTCGACGGAACTTATCAGATGAAGATAAAGCTGGAGGGAATACTTGTCAGGTTCACTTTTTTCGTCTGTTGTCATGAGCCCATCCTGGTCATGATACCCAAAGTTCATTAAAAGTATCTCGTCGTTCTTGTCTGCTTTGTTTACGTACCAATACCAAATACGAAAACAGTTTTCCCGGAGACTGTTTTTTAAAGTTATAAAAGCAGGCCTTAGTTTATGTTCCTTAAGTTGTACACCCTGGAACGCACTTCTTGTGCCCAGTCCTGGTGAGACTTTGTTTCGACAAACAATTGATGTGGGATTTGTTCTCCTATGATAACTTTTACTGTTTTATTCCTTTTCTTGAATATCTCCCTGGGCAACAGCATCAGTTCCAGGTTCACCTCTATGTGGAATAATCTTCTAAACAAAAAGATCGTATAGAATAAAGCCGAGTTTCTTCCGGAAATATAGATGGGGACAATGGCCCTGTCAGATGAAATGGCTTTTTTGATAAAGCTCTTTTGCCAGACTGTATCCTGAATCTTTTTGTTATACACTCTTGAAACCTCTCCAGACGGGAAATGCGTTATGGGAATATCCATCGCAAAAGTATCATCCAAGGCTTTAATATAAGCCTTTGAAGACCTGCCATATACATTAACAGCTGCTATGAATGGATGCAATTGAGGGATCAACATGAAAGCATCATTGGCAATGGCTTTCAGACGGCCGTATTTTTCTGACACGATATAAGTCAGTATCAATCCGTCCAATATGCCATATGGGTGGTTCGCCACAAAAAAGCACTTGTCGTTTTCCGGAAGATTTTCTTTCCCTTCAACCTCAATAGTAACGTTGAATTCTTTTATGATTTTATCCAGGAATTCTTTCCCGGAATAATCTGAATATTTATTGAGGATATGATTGATTTCATCCTGCTTGACAATTGATTGGATCCACTTAATTGCATATGGCGGGATACGTGTCAGTAATTCTGAATCACTTTCACGTATGGTTTTTTCAATGTCAATATATTTATTGTCTTTGCCCAGTTCTGTCATAAAAAATGTATTGCCTTCAAATGTAGTTATATATTCCAGACAGGCAATAGGTGGGCCCCGCTATTGGAATTGGTGCTGCCACCACAAAGAACCGGGAGCTTTTTTGGTACGCCGAGGCTCCTGGTTCTTTTGCTGCAGCAACAGTAATGTTCTGCACACACCTGATACTCGTTGGTGACTTCAATACAGTGGCCTGCGGTATGCTCCAGAATACACACCAGGGGCAAAAACACCGCAAAAGTGCCCGTGGTGGGTATGTTCTTGGCCTGACCACGGGCAAAAACACCGCAAAAGTGCCCGTGGTGGGTATGTTTTTGGCCTGACCACGGGCAAAAAACCCGTAAAAGTGCCCGTGGTCATAATTTCCAAAGAACGTAGATTTTGTTAAACGTCTAATATAAAGCACTTTACAAAACATTCCCTTGGTTAGCTAAGTCCACCACGGGCAAAAACACCGCAAAAGCGCCCGTGGTGGGTATGTTTTTGGCCTGACCACGGGCAAAAAACCCGTAAAAGTGCCCGTGGTCATACAAAACATTCCCTTGGTTAGCTAAGTCCACCACGGGCAAAAACACCGCAAAAGCGCCCGTGGTGGGTGTCGGAGGTGGAACCTCAGTACGCCAAAACTATGATTAATTTTATTAATGGCTTGTAATTCTGAAGGTTACGTTTTTGAAAAATGGAAGTGGCGCACTGAGGTTCCACCTGTCACGTTTTTATTAGAAGCATGTACCTGCCATACCGCGTTTTTCCGTATATTAGAAGCATGTACCTGCCATACCGCGTTTTTCCGTATATTAGAAGCATGTACCTGCCATACCGCGTTTTTCCGTATATTAGAGGCATGTACCTGCCATACCACGTTTTTCCGTATATTAGAGGCATGTACCTGCCATACGATCAGAATATTGATGCAAAAGTGCTGGCTCAGATCTACAAGAACACTACGGCCACATATAAATTCTATTGGTTTGCATCCATCCTGGACATACTGGTAAAAGAAGGCAAAACCAGCATGTCCTTTTGGGAGATAATCATTGGCATGATTGCCGAGGCTTGGTACCCCGTTCATTATTTCCGCATATCTTTTGGCAAATCCGACTCGCTCAGCGGACAGATCATTCAACTGCAACAAGCACTCAACCTTCCTATTGACTCCGATAAAGAACTGCTCAAAAGGAATCTTGCCAATAACTTGAACAGACCGGAAATTAAAAGTTTGCTTAACGTTTTCACCATCAATGTGCCGTACAGGTTCCTTTCTCCCTGGATCAATCACATTACCAATAACCAGGTGGAAGCACAGTCCCAAACCTTTCACAACAACTGCATGTATGCTATAAAAGGCGAACACATACACGTCAATCCCCTCTGGCTCCCCTACCTGAGAGACAATTACGTTATCCTGAAAGAGTTCACCTTCTGGAATCTGACGCTTTTCTTGCAAAAGCGCAACCCTAACGTCCCAGACCTGTCCTCAAAACTGGTGAAACCCATTCAACGCGATTCCCTGCTTAAGCAGCGCAGGTACTGGGACAATTTCATAGAAGTAAACGGCCCCATCAGATGTATCTACACAGGCAGACCGTTAGATAAAAACCTCTATGCCATAGACCACTTCATCCCCTGGAGTTTTGTTTCCCACAACCTGTTGTGGAACCTGCTGCCGGTTGATCCGGGCGTCAATTCCGCGAAAAGCAATGATTTGCCTCGGCTCGACATCTTTTTAAAGCCCTTTGCTCAAGTGCACAACAAGGTGCTCAAAACCGCCTATTACAACAACCCCAACAATAAATTACTGGAAGACTATCTGGTGCTCTACGACTCTGTTTCCGAGCTGGTTAAACTTTCACAGGACGATTTTTACCGCTTATATAAAAAAACATTTTCCCCATTAGTGCAGATTGCTGAAAACATGGGGTTCAAATATTGGAAAACATACAATGACCAGCATTAAAACTGATAAAGAATGTCCCTTCTGCTCCATTGCAGAGGATAGAGAAGTAATTTGCGAATCGGCAGGAGCACTCGCCATCCCCGACCACTACCCCATCAGCCCGGGGCACACCTTGATCATACCCAGAAAGCACATTCCCGATTATTTTGAATTTACCGGGGCGGAGCAGCAGGAACTCTGGCAGCTGGTGAATCGTTGTAAAGCCATCCTGACAGAAAGATACCATCCCGATGGATTCAATGTGGGTATCAACGTGGGTCCGGCGGCAGGCCAGACCATTCTCCACGCGCACATTCACCTGATCCCGCGCTATATGGGCGATGTGGAAAATCCCAGAGGCGGCATCCGCCATACTATACCCGGTAAGGGGTATTATTAGGCCGAGGCATTATAAATTCAGTCTCTCAAACATGCCAGAGGCAACACCTTTACGCCATCGGGACGTGAATAAGCAATGGGACCACCGGTGATTACCATTAACAAGTCAGGTTCACGCAGTTTCATCTGCTTTTTTGCCTTGTTGAATTCCTTCACCAGACTTTGTATCTCTAGCAAATGAGCAGCCCCCTCATCAATTTCCTTGCCTCCTAACTTAAACTCAATCACGGCATATCTTCCATCGGTCAGGTGCATCACCGCATCAGCCTCTAAATTATAACGGTCATGATAATAAGATATGGAACTGCCAAAAACCTGCGAATAGGCTTTTAAATCGCGGATGCACATGCATTCGAATATAAAACCAAATGTCTTGAGATCCATTTTCAGAGTTTCCGGTGTAAGGCCAAGTGCAGCAATAACTATTGGAGGATCAGAAAACCCTCTTTTCAATCTACTACATATGGCAGTAGCAAATCGTATAGCAGGACTCCATGCTTCTATGTCTTGTATAACAAATAGCTTTTTAAAAGCATTCACATAACTGTCAAACGTATTTTCAGCCAATGTGTCAATTTGTGCACGTATATCATTCATCATGCTTGACTTTTTTGCAAGCATAGATACGTTTTTGGGGTGGGGCTCTTATTTGTAGGCCGTGGAACCCCAAAGCCCTCCTCTTTACCTTGTTACCACTGTGGTATGGTCATCCTTATACAAGTCTGCAATGGTTTGCCCTTCCGCAACATAGATCGTGTCCAGGTCGGGGTTGTCGCGGCAGTCAAGGTAGTCCAGTACCGGGTTGTTGCTGACATCAAGAGAAGTGAAAAGATTGTCTTTGCAGGTCAATATTTCCAGATCCGGGTTTTCGCTTAAATCCAGGGTGGATAATTGGTTGTAGCTGCAATACAGTATTTTCAGGTTGGTGAATCCTCCTGCTTTCAAAGTTGTCAGATTGTTGGAGTTACAGTTGATCGTCTGAAATTCCAGGTTGTTGCCCACATCCAGGTAGGTCAGCGAATTCCCCACAGTCTGCAACGTGTTCACGTGGGTGAAATACTGTAACCCTTCCAAAGACATGATGCTCCTGGAGGACACATTCATGACCGTCAAGGCTCCGGACTCCGCCTCGGCAAAAGTTATTTTTCCATCGTCATCGGAGTCAAAGTTGTCCAGGCAATAAGCCCGGAAGTTATCATCGGGTATGTACACATACTCATCGTCGTTGAAAGCGGCATCATCCAAATCCAATTCCGTCACATACTTGCTCCCCCTTTGAAAACCCCCTTCAGGAGGCGTCTTGGTCAGGGTTTTCCAGGTCCAGCCGGTTTTTACCCTGATGCTCATGTCTGCGGTCTGTTCTCCCGGCAGCACCATCATGTAAACACTAATGGGTGTGGGTGACAGGGTGGCCGATGCAGACAAGTGTGCCAGGACATAGGTGTTAGTCCCGCTTTTGGTTATGGTGTAAGGGTCTGCCCCGGGTTCCTGGTCAAGGTCCATGGTGCCGGAGGAAAAAGAAAGCGCCCCGGCCCCAGCCAGGCCGATATCCGTCAATGCCTGGCCACTGCCGGTGATGCGGTATTCCATGAGGGTGAACACGTGATTGAAAGTCAGGTCCACGTTCACAGAGGCTCCTCCAGGGGATTCCGGGGCGTACACCGCCACGGGCGTCGATACCATGAAATCAAGGGCCGAGAGGTGGCCGCTGTCGTTGGCACCTGGCTGGATTTGTTCGGCCGGCAGGGAAACAGGAACCGCATCCATGGCCGGCTCATCCAGGGACTGGTAGGGGTAATAGGCGTGAAAGACGTGCTCGGCCGCAGGTGTTCCCCAGAGCATGGTGCCGCTGAAAGCCGATGTTTTTGCCGATTCAAGGGCCGAGAAGGCCACGTTGTGGGCCGGAGGTTCCGTCTCTTCGCTGGTCCGCGCCTGGAGCGAAAAAATCCCGATCCTGTCGGATCCGGATTCCCAGGCTGTTTCAATGCCATTGACCAGGGTGGTCCTGGTGGCAGGATTTTCCGTCCGTCCCGTGAATTGGATACTTTGTGGCGATGCCTGCCTGTCTTGCGGGTTGTCCTGCACGTTGCAGGCAACCATAAAAAGGAACATCAGAACGGCCGTGGCCGTCTTGCTGAAGCTTTTCATATCTTTGTTTTATTGGCAATTACCAATCCCTTTCATCCCAATCACTGGTTTTCATGGAACCGGAATCAAGGAGGCTCACATCAACATAGAGGTCTTCTACGATGATGTCCGGAGCCATGTACTCGTGCTGGGATTGTGCGGAAAATTGGGTAATTGAATGGTTTTTGTTCGTGTTTGGTGACATTGAGTACGAAAATACAAAACATTTTGTACAAAAACAAAGGTTTTTATCAGCAGTATTGGTATCCTTGAATATTCTTTATCACGGTACGTTATGTCATACTTCTTCCCACACAGGCGAATGAAAACCTTCGCAAATGATAATCAGGCAACTGTCTTTGAACTTGCCGATGCATTGAAGCAGAATTACAACAACACCTATGGCAAGATACAAGAACAGGCCATCGAGGGTATAATACTCTTTGCTCTTGCCAATCCGGATGAGTCAGAAGCAACAGGAAAGCAATTGGTCGATTCCCTGTTCAACCTGATGCACGAGTACTTGTCAGATTTCAAGTATATGACCGTCGGAGAGTTCAAGGGGATAGTCTTTAACCTGACCAGGAGATGGATCAGGATCAACAAATTGAAAGAAAGCTTTTCCAAATATCCGGATATCTATGAATACTCCTTCGTTTTATGCATTTACAGCTTCGTCAATGTGGTGCGTAAGGAAGAGATCAACAAGAAGGGACTGCGTCTCTTATAGACAAGAATTCGTTTCTAAGATGAGATAGCGTCTCTATGACGAGAAATTGATCTCATCCCCGGTGCTGGTCACAACCCCCATAAAGAACGGGGAGCTTTTTTTGTACGCCGAGGCTCCCCTTTCTTCATGGGTGTTGTGACGCACATTTATAAATTCCAGCTTCTATGAATTTCCAGATGATGGCTCCACCGGTGTAAAGATATGCTGACACAAGGACACCATCCCGATGGCAGGTCAGAGCATTTATCATGCGCAGATTCAAATGATAGCACGATTTAAGGCAGATATGATAAATACAAGAAGAGGCTCCTGGTGTCAGTATTTTCGACACATCTTGTTTACTAAGACTCTAAGTGTTAAATTTATAGAATATTACCTGAAATATCAAAATTAATAATTAGCAACTACGTCGTATTTTGACGGAGTGAACAGGTATAATTGGTGGCACTAATTGCCAAGTGACAGTCTAAAAAAATATATTATGGCAACAACTACAGCTACAATCTTAGTCGGTCGCGCACACCAAAATCATAGTGGTATCATCCCGACACATATAATTCATTTGACTGAAAACTTTATATAATGATTAACAAGAATATTCACAAGGAAGATGTTTTAAAAGCATTGGCTTTTATTGAATCAAAAGGTGTCCCGGCAAACAGACATTCAAAAAAGTTTGATCTGAGTTGTAACGGTAAATTATACCCCCCAAAGTACGTTTTATCCATTGCTGCAAAAATTGCTACAAAGAAAGAACTCGAACCTTCACAATTTAATGGAGGAGAAGAAACAAACAGTTATTTACGTAGACTTGGTTTTACTATAGTTGATAAAAACGGCAGAGTTTTGCAGACGTATGACACCAAAAAGAAACAACTCAAGATTTGCACTGCAATAATTCAAATTACGGGAGACATCTGGGACGAAACGCCTAACGACACCAAATACGAGTTGCTTTCTGATATCCTAATAAAACTCAGTAAAAGTACCGACTTACTCATTTTACCTGCAGGCTACATAAATTCTAATTCCAATCGCCCTGAAAAAATAATTGAAGAATCGGAACAGACTGTAAAGAAATTGATCAAGAAGCACAATCCAAACCTTATTATTTGTTTTGGTATTGACGGAAGAGATAACAAAGATCAATTAGCTATAGCACTGAACAAGAATGGAATAGTATCTTTAGGACGTAAGTTCCATCACATGAATAAGGAAGTTCAGCTTGCCAATAGTCCTTTTGATCTTGAACAGAATAAACAAAGACATTTTCAAATCAAGAACAGGAAACCTTATCTAGCTGTTTGTTATGACATATACGGAATTTCACAAAAAAAATTGATTAATCAATGCAATTGCGACCTAATCATTGGACTTATACACCGTTTTGACAATACTGGCGGTGACAGTGATTTTGCACGAAAAGGATTGGCTGGTGCATCAAAACAATGGGGAGTTCATTCATATGCATCCGCAGTCTTTTGTGATGACAGAGATCCATCAAACTGGCCTTCTGGTGTAAAATGGGTGCATGGAAAAGCTAGTGTTAAAGATTTCAACTATGATCAAATAAGAATAAACTGCACATCAAAAATATTAACAACAAAATCTGCAAAAGTCCACCTGCGATACTTTTCTGAATAACCAATAAAAAATTTCCTACTTAAATCATTGATTCGGTTTTACAGTATTAACAAAATCAAATCCTTTCTTCAGCCATAGACTCTTACATTGAAAAGATTCGTGACCAGAAAAAGTATATTTTGCCATTTCGTATATATGCTAGAATTAAAGGTATAACTTGTTAAAATTTGTAAATTTAACCATTATAATGAACATCTTATTGTTTAGTCTTTAGCCTTTAGTATTTAGGTATAAACTAATATAATAATCCTAATAATAACCTGTAAACTTTATTATTGAATTGTAATCCATAAATATACAGAATCTATCAGAGACTTACAACATATTATGGTTTTGGCCAATTATGACTTTGATTTTGGTTGGTTTGAATTTGAATCCGGTAGGTTTGGGTTTGGTTTCGGTAAAACACAGGGAATTTTGTCCTGCTGGTTTTTCCTCTTTCAGGACAATTTTTGAGGGCAATTTGACGCTCGTTTAGTGGTGAAATTTTGGCTTTTCAAACAGCATGGCGGTGCCGTCAAGCAAGCATCCGAGTATCAGTAGTATTATCATCAACATAACAGGCAGGTGTTTAATGGATTGGTAATTGACTCAAAAATATGGAAGCACTACGTCAAAACACGACGTAGTGCTGCAGATAATGGGAATCATTCCTTTATCCACTCATTCACCTGCGCTATTTCAGCATCGGAAAGGTCAAGATGGGATAAGGCTGCTTCCAGCAAGGGGAGTTCGTTGCGTTGCTCCAAGATGTCATAGAGTGTATTCAGGTCTGCCTTGTCGGTGTCTGCCCTGGTGTTGAAGGTGGTCATCCGTTGCACTTTGGATACGAACAGGTTGACCGGGTGCCAGACCAGGATCTGGGCCACCTTGATGATTTGACTTGGCAATTGTGGATCATGGGATATCAGCACATCAACTTCCACGCCGGCATGGGGGTTTTCATAATTCCACATGTATTCCGAAGCGCCTGCCTTGATTTCCCTGAAGTGGCTCCTTACCAGCCAATCATTGAAATGCCTGGTAAGGGGATTTGATGCTGGAGTGATGAAATCCAGGTCATTGATAGAGCGGGACCTTCGCTCTTTGACCCCGTATTGCCTGGCTAGGAATTGCACGGCCGTACCCCCAATCAGGGCACAACCGTAAAGTGTGGCCCTATGGACAACCGGAACATCAAGCGGTGAGTAAGAGTCGAATAATTTATTCACCATGTCTGATATCCTTTTCATCCACGGGAAACGTGTATGCGATGCCCCCGTTGATGTCGTAGACATAACCGGTGCTGCCGCATATGGCAGACACATGGGTGGATGTGTGGGGTATGCATCCATGTTGGTCAACAGCCTGTACGGCACAGCCAATATGGTTGACGCTGGTTATGAATTTGGGTTCGGGAGGAGGGATTGGCTTGCCTGGTTTCTTCCTGATACGGGAAACAATGTATGCAATGCCCCATACTATGAAGAACAAAATTGTCTTATCCATGGCGTTATGATTTAATTTTTATTTATGCGGACTTACCGCATTGATTTTGAGTATATTTGTACTTAAAAAAAGTTATGAAAACAATCATATTCGTCTGGGACCGGAAAAACGATCTCATCCCCAAAGAGGACACCATAGGCAAGGCATTGGAGGCGAGCGCACCCGCTACCCTACTGTGGCGCAAGTGGCTGGCAGACCCAAGGCATGTCACGCAGGCAGAGGAAGGTGACAGGTTCTTCATCATGAAAAGGGACCGGGCCAGGCAGGGCATTTTCATGAGCGGGTTCCTTGATAAAGCACCCCGCAAAAACCAACACGAATGGCAATTCACGCTTTGCCCCGATGCCATCATCGACTGGACCAGGGAGCCTGTCCTGGACAGCCGGGCATTCCCGGGGTTCAGGTTCGGGTGGTCGGCAGACCTGGAAGAAGCCGTCCTTCCCCGGGAGGATGCCAGGATCCTGGAGTTGCTTTGGGCACGGCATCTCTTCAATGCCAAAAGCCATGTCTGTGAACCGAATACCATACTGAATGAAGCCATAAAAATTGCTAAAGGGGAAAGTTGCGAACTCTGTGGTAAAGCGCTTTATAGTAAATACGATGTGTTTTACAAGCCTGAAGTCATGAAGCCCCAATGGCGCGAGCTAAAGCCGGGGGACGACATAATCGCGAACTACTTCCTGCTGTGCGACAGTTGCGCCGGCATCCAGGCCTCGCTTGGAAAGTGAACATCAATCGCCTTCGTGTGCCTTCACATAGGCGCAGTAGTAGGAAGTGAGGGCGCTGCAAACAGCGTGCGATTTGTTGAAGGTGCAGGGCCCGAACCGTTCCATCCGCTCCCACAGTGCCTGCACCTTTTGTTCATCGTAACCGTTGTCCCTGGCCGAGGCCATGAATTCTTCCCTGCAGGCGGCCAACGCGCTGTCCCCGGGGCCGCGGAAGAGGGTGCGCATGAAGGGAAGCGTCCCAAACGGAGGGTAATTCCCCACCAAAGCGGCAATGGTCATCAGCTGTTCCTGGTAGAGGATAAGGCCGTAAGTCTCGGCAAGGAGCTTGTCCACCGCCCCAATCCCGCATTTCCAAACCCGGTTCTGTTGCTTTGCCTCCCGGTATTGGGGAAGGAGTTCCATGTTGTCGGGACGCAGCATGGCTTCCAGCGCTGTCAGCTCAGAGATGTCAGTGGGTTTGATGGCAGCCAGCTGCTCCCTGGCGATATTGCTCCCCATCAAGTAACATTCCTCCGTATCACCGGCCTGTATCATCTCCCAGGTCTTCGGGTCCGTGGGCTGCGACGTGATACAGTACAAATCGTTGATCAAAGCCCTATGCGGGATACACGCCAGGGAGCTGCTTTCACACAACTTGATGGAACTGCCCTCTTCCTGGCGCATGCCGGCAATAAGCCGGGTTACGGTTTCTACGTAGTCATTTTCAACATCCAGGATCACTTCCAGCGTTTTGCCGGGTGTGGGATCAAAGAAGCGCTCAAACAGCAGGTTGTACGGGAGGGGGTCCACGTGGGTGATGTTCAGGCAGTAGTTCACCATGGAGCCGGGAGCGGCCCCGTAGCCCAACCCCATTATCATCCCGCTATCCCAGATCTCGTCTGCCAGGTTGGCCCAAAGGACAAAGGTCTTGGCCCTGCCCTGCTCACAAAGGGTGTACACCTCTGTTTCTATCCTGCTCACGATGGCGGGGGTAAGGTCCTTGTAGCGCCTGGCAGCGCCTGCATAGACGAGCTTGCGTAGTGTTTGGTTGAAGTATTTTGTTTCCATGGGCGTTAAATTTCAAAAGTGGCGTTGTTATATAATACGAAGACGGAGGTCGTATTTCCGGTTATTTGGGAAAAAATCTTTTGGGAAAAAAGTGTTGCGTTTTCCGTGTGGATTGGCACAATCCCCTTAGGTTGAACATGTTCCACAATGCGTTTTAGACCGTTTACGTCGGCGTGGCCGCTGGTGTGGATATCCTCGGTGATTTCGCAATGCTTTTCGATCCATTCCCGGAATCTCGCGGTTTTGGAGCTGTTTACGTCATCCCAGTAGCCCCGCCAAGTGGAAATGGTAAAGCGCATGGATGGCACAGACAGGCGTTGTATGTAGTCCAGGGTGGATTCGCGCACGACCATCACGTAGGCTCCGGGATTGGCGTTGATATCCTTGTAGGTGATTTTGTTGACCCGAGGCTGGAGATACGTGGTGTACCTGGAACCGCATTTCTTGTTCAGGCAGGTGGTGAGCCTTTGGGGATAATAGACTTTCACGCTTTTGAATCCCAGCACGTTCGGTATTCTTGGACTGAGTTTTGCCACCTCGTCCAGGACAATAGCCGTGTAAGGATCCACCACCAGCTGCCGGCCGCTGAGCAGGCAGGCCTTGTAGAGCGTAACTATCCGGTCAATGTTCTGACCAGAACACCACACCAGGTGCAAGCTCTCCGCAGCTTTTGCGGATGCTGTGCCTTGTGTGAATGCAGCGTCTTTTGAGAATTCTGTTTCTTTTCCGAATGATTTGTCTTTTGCTAATGCTTTTTCTTCTGTGAATAATGCGGCAAATTTCTCCGTCAGTGCGGTTTCCCTTGCGCATTTTTTATT
>Ga0302236_1001165_pt1 | contig 19454 bp, 15 predicted proteins | sample AAG_UR_Gly_MG_FD_193509 | JGI IMG/M metagenome (GOLD analysis project Ga0302236, IMG submission 193509) | Enriched activated sludge microbial communities from anaerobic digester in WTTP, New Holstein, Wisconsin, United States - AAG_UR_Gly | ecosystem: Engineered > Bioreactor > Anaerobic >...
GGTGTTAGTGTTGTTGTACTAACAAACAGTTTCATTAAAAAGAAATATGAGCATGAAACAGATGTGGACTTTCTTTTTATAGGTACAATGAGAGTTAACAATCTAGCAACAGCAATTACAGAATTAGAAAAAATATTAGGTAGACAGATTAGAATTAGTGCAATAACAAAAGAAGATTTTGACTTTGCAAGAAAAAAGAAAGAACCCTTCTTGATGAATATCTTAGAACACGATAAACTTGTCATATTCGGCCAAATATCCGACCTACTATAACCATGAAAATTAGATTTAAAAAAATCAAATTTAAAAACAAATTAAATTTCAAACCAATCCTTAAGTATTTACTACTCATATTAGTAACAGCGATAATAATTACCTTAACACTAATAGCACTTCCCTTAACAGAAAAAGTCTCTGAAAAGGTTACATTTAACCTTAATACTAAAGATTCACAATACTGGTCTAAAGAATATGTCGCATTTGTTGGTACTACAGATAAAAAAGAATTACAGAAAGTAAAAGAAATTATTTACAGAAGATTGAGAAACTTCGGTGTAGAGAGAGTTGCAATATACACAGAAAGTGATAATGACGAATCTTCACGAATAAGGATAATTGTAAATACTACAAAAGACCCCGATTTAGTTTCTCAATTAGCTACAAGTAGATATTCATACAAAATAGTAACAAGAAGAGAGGATGTGGATTTTGATAAAGAGGATGATCCATATGTAGTTGTTTTTGGAACCAACTATAATGCTACAGATTGGGACTACAATGATTTTAGAACAGTATATATACCAAAAAACAAATTTAGAACAACTGATGGTAATTATAGATACTTCGCTGTATTTAAACCGTGGCCAAATAAGCAAGCTGAGTTCACTAAATTCTTAAAAGAACATGAATCTGAATATATGGGTGTAGAGATAGATTTCTTTGTTACTCCATTTGAAGTACAAGAGATACCAGAGGGAACAACAGCTCAACAAACTATTACACTTGGAGTCTATGCAGATACAGAAGAAGAAGCAAAAGCAATTAGCCTACTTTACAATTCAGGTCATATTGAAGCTAATTTTAATCATGAGAGTGAAACAGATAGAGAACCAGATGTCATTTCTCTAGATTACATAAAAGTGAGTATCGGTTTAGTAATCTCATTAGTAACAGCATATATCTATCTCTTACTTTTCAAACATTCTACAAAGGAAAGTTTACTAAGATCCTTCTTCGCAACAGGATTAACAATTGTAATATATCTTGCATACTTAAAGCTTACACATATCCCTGTTGATACATTCTTACTAGCAATTCAATTTATCTTAACCATGATATTTGTAAGAGCGATAGCAGAGAACAGAGATTCCGAAATATTTTTAATTGTTACCACTATTATAGTTCTAGGAATTGTTTCATTGTTAGGCACAAGCTTAATGATGATATTTGCAAAGGGAATGATTGCTTTGATAGCTTTAACAAAAGTATCCTTACTCTTTTCTAATTGGTATATAGATAATGTTAAGAAAATATAACTATGGAAATGTTTAAACATGTAATAAATAATTGGAGTATATATCAGATAGTAGCACTCTTAGTTATGTTCTTCCTTATCCTAGCGATAATACTAATTGCCGTTTGGTACCTAACAAAGAGTAAAAAATACATTGTCTTTACAACAACTTCTTTCTTACTATCCGTCCTACTCACACTTTTAGCTTTTCTTGTTGCAAACTTACTATTCAAGGTCACAATCAGCTACATATATTTACTAACACCAATAATTGTACTTACAATTAACTTAATACATATTGGAATGTCAGTTGGATTCTACAATGCACATAAGATGCAAAAAAATCCAGATATGCAAGCTCTTAGAAAAGAATTTCTTAAAGATTCTCTCCAAATATCCATATTCATTGTTTTACTCTTTGCTTCATTCCTAATCTTTCTAAGTGGTAAAGCATCCACATTCCTACTACTAACAGGAATAGTTACAATTGTAATGACATGGGTGAATTTTGGATTAGTAAAATTATTTTTTAGAAATGATTAATTCTCCAATTGTTGTAATCTCAGGTTGTACAGCATCAGGTAAGTCAGATGTTGCTCTTAAACTTGCAAAAAAAATCAATGGTGTGATTATCAATGCAGATTCAAGACAGGTATACAAAGAGATTTCAATTGGTACAGCAAAACCTGTGCCTGATAGAACAGAGAATGATGTCTGGTATATTGATAATACTCCACACTATCTTTTTTCATATGTTTCTGTAAAAGAGAAATACAATCTGTATAGATATCAACAAGATGTATTTGAATTACTAAAGAAATTACCTAAGGATACAATTCCGATACTTGTTGGTGGTACAGGATTGTATATAGATGCGGTTGTATTCAACTACAAATTAGAGAAAAAAGATAATGTTACTGAGTACAAAGATAGAGAATTAATTACAGAAGATATTAAGGAATTACAGAAAGAGATAGGAAAAGAAATTTTAGATAAGTTAAATGAAGGTGATAGGAATAATCCAAGAAGATTACAAAAGATTCTCCGATCAGGTCTTCCAAGTATAGAAAAAGGTGAAGAACTAAATCATCTGTATTTCTTTTTAGATATTGATAGAGAGATACTAAAAGAAAGAATTAGTAAGAGAGTAAATAAAATGTTTGAGAGTGGCTTACTTGAAGAGAATATTATGGTTAGAGAAAAGAATTTAGAAAAATATCCTGCACTACAAACAATTGGATATCAGGAGTTTGATAAATATTTTGAGAAAGAAAAAAGTTTAGAAGAAGTTAAAGAAGATATTATTACTCATACTAATCAATATGCAAAAAGACAGAGAACTTGGTTTAGAAGAAATATGAAAGTAAATTATATAAAAGATTACAAAGAGTTAGAAAAAAAGACATTAGCTTTCATATCTAAGAACCGGTAATACTCATCTGTACGGTATATACACCATCTTCTGACTTTACTAAATCAATACTTTGTACCTCAAAAGATATCTTGTTTACATTTGTCCTCTTTGAAACATTTACCAAATCTTTTGCAATATTAATACTTTCCTGTTGTGTTAAATCTTTATTCACCCTACCCAGTGTTAGATGTGGGATGAAGTGAACATCTGTTTTGTTCTTAAGGAGGTGTTTAAGTTGAAGATATATCTCTCTCATCTGTTCTCCACCTTCAAGTAAGTCAAGGTATATTAATTCTCTGTATTTTCTAGATATTCCTAACTTTACTGAATTAAATTTTACTGTAAATTTCTTGAATGTAAACTTCTTTAGATACAGTTTGTAGATCACAAGAAGGATTGGAGATACTTTGTTTCCTACAAAAAGAAGTGTACAGTGGTATGTCTTAGGATTACTCCATCTTACATCGATACCGAAGTCTTTGAAGATTTCTTTTACACTCTCTGTTACAGTAACTATTTCATCTTTAGACTCATTGTCTGGAAAGAATCCTAGGAATATACTCATCTTTTTACTTTGCAATTTTATCTACTCCACCCATGTAAGGTCTTAGTACTTCTGGTACTTCTATACTTCCATCTTCATTCTGATATGTTTCTACCAAAGCTACCATTAATCTACTTGTTGCAAGTCCTGAGGCATTTAATGTGTTTAAGAATTCTAGTTTTCCATCCTCCCTCTTGTATCTCATATTCCCTCTTCTTGCTTGATAATCTCTTGCATTAGATATTGAGCTTACTTCATAGTACTTATCTATTGATGGGATATATACTTCTACATCATATGTTTTAGCCATACCTGCAGAACAATCTCCTGCTGCAAGTTTTACAACTCTGTAATGCAAACCAAGACCAGCAACTAATTCTTCTGCTCTGTTCACTAATTCGTCCATAGCTTGGTTCGCATCTTCTGGTTTTACAAACAGATACATCTCTACCTTGTTAAACTGATGCATTCTAATTAGTCCTTTTTCATTTGCTCTATAACTACCTGCTTCTCTTCTGTAACAAGGTGTATATGCAAAGAACTTCTTAGGTAAATCTTTTTCATCTAATACTTCACCCCTGTACATATTTGTTAGAACTGTTTCTGCTGTTGGTATTAAACAGAGACCATCTTGTACCCAAAAGACATCATCTTCAAATTTTGGTAGTTGTCCTGCAGCATATGCTGATTCTCTAACTACAAGATTAGGAGGTATTATCATCTCATATCCTGCTTTAAGATGTTCTGATATGAAGTAGTTAATCAGTGCCCATTCAAGCTGTGCTCCTAATCCTTTGTACATTGAGAAGTTATTTCCTGATATCTTTGATGCTCTTTCGAAATCAAATATATCTAAATCTGTTCCAAGTTGTACATGATCTCTAATTGCAAAGGAGAACTCTGGTTTCTTACCAACTTCTTTTACTACTTCATTTTTCTCTTTTCCACCTGCTACTACATCTTCATCAGGTACATTTGGTAAGACTTCTACTTTGGATTTTAATTCTGTTTCTGTATTTCTTAATTTTTCTTCAATCCCTTTTACTTCTTCTGATTTCTTCTTTAACTCTTCAAGAAGTTTTTTAAATTCATCTCCCTTTTTATCAATCTTTGACATTTTTTCATTAAAACTGTTCTGTTCTGCTCTTGCACTGTCAAATTCTGTTTGAAGTTTCTTTCTCTCTTCATACAAAGATACTATTTCATCTAGATTAATATCTTCTGGATTCATTCTCTTGAGAAGACCTTTTTGAACTTCTTCTTTCTGTTCTACAATTCTCTTGATATCTAACATGGTATTTTTATTAATTTTATACTATCTCTGTATTATATTCTGCTCTTTTGGTATTATCAAGAATATGAGAAACGAATACAAACAATTAAAGAAAGTTGTGGAGAGTTCTAAGAGGATATTAATCCTTACACATAAAGGACCAGATGTTGATGCATTCTGTAGTTCTCTTCTGTTAAGACAGGTTTTAATGGAGATCTATCCTAAGAAGGTTTTTACAATACAAGCTAAACAGAATCCATCTATGAGGTTACCTAATATGAAGGAGATTGAGATTGTAAAGAGATTAGATAGTATTGGGTACGATTGTATATTAATTACTGATGCTGGGGATCTAAGTTTGTGTATTGAGGATGATGATAGTGTAAATGAATTACTTCCAACTATTGTAATTGATCATCATGATACATTTTTTGAAAAGAGAGAGAATGTAACAATAATTAATGAGAATATGAGTTCTGCTACTGAGCAGGTATATATGACTCTTAAGAAGATATATGGTAGAAGATTTAAACTTAATGAAGATAGTGCGTCATTAATACAGTATGGAATTGTTGCAGATACAGGTAGATTCCTTTACGATATTACAACACCAAATACTCATAGGGTATTTGCAGAGGCAAAGAGTGTAATAGATGTAGATTTAGAAGATTTTGCATACCGAAATTCTAAGTTCCCAAGAGAGGCAACTCATGCAATTGTTAAATATCTTCAATCACTAACTATTGAGAAAGATATGGCATATATGTCTATAGATAGAAGTGATTTAGAGAATGATCTTGAATTGAAACAGGGAGCTAGTGAAGCACAAGCATTTTTGAGAGATAAATATTTAAGATATATACAAGGAGTTCATTGGGGCTTTATCATTAAGCCTGATATGAATACAGAGAATGATTGGTTTGTATCATTTAGAAGTACAAAGGGATATCAAGATGTAAGAGTAATAGCAGAAGAGCTAGGAGGTGGAGGTCATACATATGCATCAGGAGTATTAATGAAAGCAGATTCATTAGATGAACTTTTAGAAAAAGTACTAAATATAGCTAGGAAGTATCTTTAACAATTATGTAGAGTGCAAGGGAAATAGGATCCCTTTTAATGAGGTGCAAGTCCTCCACTCTAGACCAAGGTCCACCCTCTTGTCTGCCTTTAAAAAGCAGGGGAGGGTGCTTTTTATTCAAACACGCCCCTAGAAACACCTTTAGAACAATGGAAATATTTGACACATACTAATTTCACCTGTTACAATAATCTTTATTAAACATATCCTACTTTGATAATGGAAAAGAAAAAGGAAAGTCTAACTCCAAAAGAGTTTATTAAAACCTTAAAGTGGATTTTCAAAACATATTACAAAATATCTCCTAGTAAGACTATTCTGCTTTTGGCTACCCGTATTATTCGTGATATTAGAGGATTGGTTTACGGTGCATTCCTTGCAAAAATCCTAGATCAACTAGTAACATTGTCTCAAAATGAAGTAAAAGATTTCGAAGTATTAGTACCAACTCTCTTAGGACTCCTTTTTTATTATGTTTTCGTTACTGGATTAGTAAATAATATATTTCAATACTCATATAGAGGATTAAAGCAAGTAAGTCGTAGTAAATTAGAAATACTTTTTGCAGAACAACTTAATTACTTAGGAATTCAAAATTTAGAAGATCCTGATGTTATAAATCGTGTACAAAGAGCATCTCAATGGGTTTATGAGACTTTCCAAACACTTAATGACTCCCTATTTTTTATTTCAAATATTGTTCAAGTTTTTGTATCTGGGGCTGTGATTCTCTCTTTCTTCCCTCTTATGATTCCTATACTCCTAGTATTAACAATTATTAAATTCTTCCCTGACAGATATTTTATTAAAAAAGATTTTCATTGGCAAACAGATAATACTGAGAAAAGACGAATTGCATATTCATCAATTGTTGCAGCGCAAAATCCTTCTGACCTACAGGAGATTAGCATTGTTGGAGGATACGATTTCTTCGTTCAGAAATATGAGAATTTCAGTAAGTGGTTTAATGACGGATTGTTGAAAATAATTAAAGAGAGAGAAATTGTCAATTTCATTATAATGACTCTTGATAATATTATTGGAGTCGCTGGATATGGAGTAATTTTTCATAAGTTTATAATAGGAGAGTTCACATTAGGTACTGCATCTTTCCAAATGAGAGCTTTAGATACTTTTTCTGGAGCATTAGATAGTATGTTAGGTTCTGTAACATACATGAATGAATTCTCTATTAAAATGAAAGACTTGATTGCTCTTTTTGAAATGAAGCCTGCTGTTAAAGATGGGAATATTAAATTACCATATTTAGAAACTCCACCAGAAATTGAATTTAAAAATGTTTTTTTTAAATATCCAAAAGCAAAGAAGTTTGTTTTTGAAAATCTAAGTTTCAAAATCAATAGTGGAGAAGAAGTTGCATTGGTTGGACATAATGGTGCTGGAAAGACTACAATCGTAAAACTGTTAGCAAGAATATATTCTGTCACTAGTGGTGAAATTTTAATTAATGGAATAAATATTAATGATTTATCTATAAACGATTGGTATAAGAATCTTGGTGTACTTTTCCAAGAGTATAACTTCTATGCACATCTAAGTGTAAAAGAAAATATTATAACTGGTAAACCTAAAGAAGAAGTAGATGAGAAGAAGGTAATTGAAGCTGCTAAGAATGCAGATGCTCATGATTTTATAATGGAATACAAAAATAAATATGATCAGATAATGACAGAGAAGATCGAAGGTGGTATTAGACCTAGTACTGGACAAACTCAAAAGATTGCAATAGCTAGATTCTTTTACAGAAATGCTCCATTAGCTATCTTTGATGAACCTACAGCTGCTATAGATGCTGTGTCTGAATACAAGATATTTAATAGGATATATGATTTTTTTGAGAACAAAACTGTAATTATTATCTCTCATAGATTTAGTACTGTAAGGAATGCAGATAGAATTATTGTTCTTGAAAAAGGAAAAATTGTAGAAGAAGGTAGTCATGATGAGCTTGTTAAGAAAAAAGGTGTTTACAGTAAATCTTACAAACTGCAAGCAGAGGGGTATAAGTAATATTAACTGCTCGCACTAGAATATTTCTTTACATTCATCTTCCATACTAACTTTGCAATTAAAAGAAGTATTAATCCAATACCTAACCCTATCAATATAAATTCATACTTACCTCTTCCAATAATAATATTAGCTGGAAGAGTTGTTAAAAAAGCAATTGGTATAACAGTATAGAAAACCACTTTCATTGATTCTCCAAATACATCAATAGGATATTTAGTTAAACCAAGTAATTCTTTTGCGATTGAAAGAACCCCATTTCTAGGATTAGAGATTGTAAAAGCAGCAAAGAAAAGATAGATTGCATACCAAATCAGAAGTGCTATACATATTGCTACAAGACCAACTAAAACATTTACTAAAGATATATTCCCCCACTCTACAATTATGTAGTAAACAATTAAAATAATTCCTGATAAAGCTGTTATAAAGTTTGTAATAAAGAAATCTGAGAATGATGCATACCAATCAGATGAAATTGGTTTAAGAAGTATGTAGTCAAACTTACCCTCAACCACTTTAGATTCTAAATACAAAAGATTTGTTGAAAAAATAGACCAACCTAAATAGTTAAGAAGATTCCATATTCCTATCACTAAGTATGCCTCGGATTTACTCCACCCCACATACAATTCATTCTTACCAAAAAGAATGTTAAGAAGAAAAACCTGAATACCAACAACTAACATTGTTCTTAATATCCTTACAAATATATCTGTTTTGTAAAGATAGCTTCTTTTCATTCCTCCTTTAAAAACCCTACTCCATACTCTTAAGTAGTAAAACATTCCTCTTCTTTTCTTTTTTGTTTTTTTAAATTCCTTCTGCTTCATATTTCTTAATAGCTTTCTTAAAAACAATTTTGTATATGATAAAAAGAATAACTAACCAAACAGTTGCAGTTAAAAAACCAATTTCTTTCTGATAATCATTTAGTCTCCCAAGTAATATTTCAACAGGAAAAGAGAGAGTATATCTAAAAGGAAGAAGTTCAAGTAAAAACCTACCAATTTGTGGTAAAAAAGGGATTGGTATAAATTCACCAGAGAATAAAGATGCAATGTTGTAGTAAAATATTCTAATACCATCCATCTCTTTAATCTTTACAGCTGCAAGGGAGATAATATTTCCCAATAGGAAACTAATCCCAAAACCTAAGAGAATTGCGATTAACGAGAGAAGTATGAGATATGGATTAAATTCTACTATCCAAAAGTTATTTACCCAAGCAAAATATATTGCAATTATAAATGCAGGAAGAAACAGAATTATCCTAAGGATGTTACTACCAATATTAGTTCCCAGATATTCCAAAAGATAGTTATATGGTTTAACTAAAAAGTTTGAGAATCTTCCATCTAAAATATTTCTTACACCAAATTCTACTGTGTAATCTGATGTAAACTTACTAACAAACATTACTAGGATATAATAGGAAACTATATATTCTTGATCTACTACATTACTTACTCTTGATGCTGCTAACCAGATGAAACAGAGTCCAAATATTTTGATAATGTCTGCAATAATCCAAGCAATCATTTGCCCTTTGTACTGAAGTTCTCTTTTGAAATACATCTGTATCTGTTTACTTAGTATCTTTTTGTTTTTTCCCTTCTCTTTCATCTTCTAATTGTTTTACTTTCCACATAAATAATTTGGATTTACTCTCTGCATTAGGATAGTCTGATACAAAACTAAGAGCTGATTCTAATATTGCTCTAGGTTTTGTTTTTGCCCATTTGATATACATTGTTAATCTCTTTTTGTCATCTAATTTACCTGCTAACCTTAATCCATATCTTTGATATTCTGTTGATACATATTTTCCTCTATCACCAAATATTTTTTTAGGATTAGTTGCTAACTGATCAACATCAAAGAGTTCTTGTTGGGAACCTTTTTTCTTTTTAACTTGGGGTGTTTGTGTCTTTAGTTGAGTAAGGATATCTTTTACTGAGTCCATATATAGAGTATACCATCTATGGGATGGTACACTCTATCCTTTAGTGACTTTTGAATTCTATTCGTTCTCTTTCTTAGATTTTGATACAACTAATCCTGTAAGTAGTAATATGATTAATAGCAGAATCCACCAATACTTCTGAATAAATGACTTTGTTTCAGAAAGATGAAATGGTTGTACTAATCTCTCCGAATTATCTAAAATATTTACTTCTACAGTGGAATCTCCATTGAGTTTATAACCTTTAGGAATTGTTGTTGTATCTATAGTTATGTTATATCTCCCTGGACATAGGGTTGTCTCCCACTCTCCTTTCACATCAGTTAGAAGTTCTTCTACTATTTCTTCTTTGCCATTTTCTTTAGTTGTTACTTTTATTTTTATATTCTCAAAGACTTTTTCATTCTTATCCTTAATATCATTTTTATTCTTATCTACATACACATATCCAGAGAGAGGCTTTTTAACTTTACAAGATGCTTCTTCCTCCCCTAACACTTCTGGAGTATCTTCTTTTATTTCATCAGAACTTTCTTCTTTTTCTGTAACTTCTGAAGATGTATCTAAGACATTAACTGCATATAGAGTTCTGTTTCTAGGAGTAGCTTTTACTGTTTTTGTTGTGGTTGTAGTACCTAGTACTCCAGGGTTATCAGGATTCTCTACAGGAGGATTCTGAGGTGGTTCATTAACTGGTTCTTTTACTGTAATTATTATTGTATCTTCATCATAGTCTCCATCAATATCTGTTACTTTTACTGTAAATGTATGCGCACCTACTGTAGTAGGACTAAAGACAAAAGATGAGTCGGTACTAAATACTCCGTTTGGTCCTGTCCATTCATATGTCAGTGGAGCATTACCATCTGTAGCTAGTGCCTCTATTGTAAATGAAAGAGCACCTTGTACTACCTCTGTATATGGAGAGGTAATTGTTACAACTGGAGTATTTTTAATTTTAAAGTGTAAACCTAATACATCTCTAAATTGCATTATTGTTGGAATATCTTTTCTTACTGCATTATCATATACATGATGAGCCATGTAGTACTCTCCGTCTGGTAAAGCTGCAATACAGTTAGTAAATGGTATCTGTTCTGTAAGCTCGTATGTTGTACCACTTAAATCTACTAGATTTGGAGCTCTTCTCCATGAGCAGTATGCCTTTTTACCATTTGCAGAAAATCTAAAGGAACCATCATCTTGAGCTTGGAATATTGCAAATGAGTCATATTTTAATCCTGAAGAAGGATCTGCATCTGTATATGATGCTGTGAATGATAGTTGGCTTAAACTTTTTACCTCTGCAATATCTCCTTCAAATACTTCTCCATCTATGTAGTGGGTATATGTTGCTCTAGGAGCTACAGAATCAATGACTATTTCTTGTGTTAACTCTGTTTCGTTTCCAGCCTTGTCTGTTATCTTTAATGAAATATCATATGTTCCATCTGCTAAATCAGGGAACTGTGCAGTCCAATTACCACTATCATCTAAAAGTACTGCTCCAGAAATCTCACCTATTTTTACTTCTACTGTATCAACTTCATAATTATCTCCATATGTTCCATATATTAGAGGAGATCTGTCATTTGTAATGAAGTTAGCAACATCTACGATATTTCCATTTCTAGTATTGTCATATCTAATACCTAAGATTTCTCCTGTAGGTGCTGTGTTGTCCACAGTTACATAAATAGTGTCAATAGAATCATTTGTTTTGTTAAGTGCTTTATCCCTTGCATCTAACCTCATTTCATATACACCATCGCTGTTTTTTGTAGTATCCCATGTATATATCAATTTATTATCAAAACCTGTATTTGCATATACTGTATTTGAGTGAACTGCTGTATTAGTTTCTAAATTTAATATTCTGTACCAATATCGAAGAAGGCTAGGTTCATTAACAGTACCTCTGAAATCAACAGTACCTTTAACATATGTATCTGCTAAAGGAGATGTAATTTCAACAACTGGAGCTGTCCAATCAATTGTAATCCTACAAGCATTTTCAATACCTACAATATTTCCTAAGGCCCATGCTGATTTATTTCCTACTTTATCCACACTTCTCAATTGGTATCCATATGTTCCCTGTATTGGTACAGTCCAGAAAGAGGAGCTATCAAAGAAATTTTCATAAAACACTCTCTCAACCAATCCTGCACTCCCATTTGGTGCATTAAATGATGAGTACTCATAATGACTAAAGGTTGGATCTCCTACAATTGCATCCCAATGTGCTGCTAAATGGCGTGAACTACTATATCCTCCACACTCTACAATTTTACTATCATCCACTGTTCTCCAATACAAGCCTGTTGGAACAGAAGGTGGAGTACTATCAATTGTGAATGTTTCTAATTCACTCCATGCACTTTCCAATCCCTGATTATTAACAGCTTTAACTTGCCAGTGATATACTCTGTCTGCAGTAACACCTGCTTGATATTCTGATGTGTTTCGTCTTAAACCATTTAGATTAGGAAACACAGAACAAGAACCTGGAATATTGGAAGAATCTTTACAATTGAAAAAGATTCTGTACATATAGTGGGAAATATCACCATTTGAATCTGCCCACTGCATCAATGGTGTATTATCATTTATTATTACACCATTTATCGGATACTCTAAAACAGGTACTGTAGGAGGAGGAACAACAGGAAGAACATTAAATCTTTCATCTTTTTCTGCTCCAAATGATAATCTAATTTCTATATATTGGTTCGCATTGATTACTTTACTCTTCATATTATTCTTAACACATACATATGGATAAAGACCATCTGTTATTTCTGCGTTGTAATTCTTTCCATCATTCTCGGCTACTATTTGAGATACATCTCCATCTGTTCTGTACTCAAAACAAGAGAAGAAGTCTCTAGTACTTTTAAATTCAAAAGTAGTACTACCTGGTACTTTACTCTGTTCATTAACATATGCCCATCCATTTGTTTTATTTATCTCATTAGTACTAGGAAATACTGAATCTACAGCAAAAACACTTGCTGAAGCTACAAAATTCGGAATTAAAAGGAGAACTACTAAGGAAATATTTAAAAAGGCAGAGAATCTTTTTAAAAGTTTCTTTTTCATTAAAAGTTTGATAAAAACTTATATAGGGATTACTTACATCCCATACGCTTATTTTATCAAAAAGTGGATAATTAGTCAATGATTCTAGGGCTAGAAGATATTGGTATAGAGCCATTTTCAAGAAGTAAATAATTACCTCTTTATTAAGTCTCCCTTCTTGAAACAAATCTTTCGTGTATAATTCTAGTATGGATAACAAAGCTGGATTAGAAACAAAAGAAGAAGGAAACTATTTAGACCCTACTCTCATTAGAGAACATTTGGAAGAGGATAAAGATATATCTGAATTACCAGTAATTGATATCTTAGCAGAGCAGATTGATATGGGTAGAGAGAATCTTGTTAAAAAGAATCCAGACTTAACACATTATATACAAGCTAGAGTACTTGCAGAAGCTTTTTGTGACGAAGACCCTTATCGCTTAACTGTAAATGAACCTGAATGTCTACCACATGCTTTCGAAGAAATACCCAAACAGAAAGAAGTAAGGAAGACCATAAGAGATATTAATATTGCAAAAAGAAAGTTAGAGAAACAAAGGAAAGAACTAAGTTTTGCAACAGAGAATGGATGGTTATGGATTACTGGAGATATGAAGTTCAATACGAAGGAAAATGCAAATTACAACGACAAGATAAGGTACAGGATTTACCTATCCCCTGCCGCCGAAAATATTGGGAATATGCTTTATGCTATTGGAACTGCAATACCAAAAGATACTCAGTACTTAATGAAAACTTTTGACGATAGTGTTATTGCTAATGAAGTTCCTAGAATTGATAATACAACTATATATTGTACAGATGAAAATTTTGATGCCATTATCAAAGCAATATCAGAAGTAGAATCTAAGTATTCATATCTAGAAGATAGACCTGTACCAGGAGGAGGTACTTACTCCCCTATGTCTGGAATCTCTTTTGCAAAAGAGTTTCCAGGAGAAAGTGGTAGTATGAGAGTAGCAGAAGAACTAGAAAAAAGATTAGCAGAAACATCGTGGAGAGATTTATCTAAATATGTCTCATCCTTTGAGGATAAAAAGATATTACTAGATAGTAATGTCTGGAAACTTTGGAAAGAGATACAAGAAGACTCCAAAGAAACAATACTTTCTATTGCCAATAATTACCGTAGCTTCAAACAAATACTTGAAGAGCAAGACAATGAAAGTAGAGAAATTTTAGAAGATCTTTTCTTCGAAACTTTTGTAGCAAGATTAAATAATAAGGTTTCTCCAGCACTAGGTAAGAATGAACAACAAATTAATAATATCTTAGATAGTGAGGTGGTCATTAGAAAGTTTGGATATGAAACTACAGAAAGAATAAAGGCTATGGTTAATAATCCTAGCCAAGAAACACAAAAGGTTATGAACAAAATTGTTATGAAAACTGTTTTAACAATGAGAATTACAAATGCATTACAAGATGAAGAAAAGGCTAGTGTAGGGATAAGAAATGCGCTTAGGAAATAACTGTTTTATAATACAAAGATACTGATTGCTTACCATTAAATTACACTCTCCTAATTTGCTCTAATAGTTCTTCTTTGGTTGGTAAAAACAACCTATATTTACTAGCAAATACTTGAGTATTCTCTTCTGGCAATGTCATCTCAACCATAGAATTCTCCTTATCAGCACAAAGTAAAATCCCTATTGTACTATTCTCTCCTTCCACCTTTACCCTTCTATCATAGTAATTTACATACATCTGTAACTGTCCCAAATCTTGATGTTTCAATTCCCCTATTTTAATATCAAAAAGAACAAAACATTTTAATAATCGATTGTAGAATACAAGATCAATATAGTAATGTTGTTCACTAAAAGATATCCTTTGTTGTCTCGAAACAAAAGCAAAACCTTTTCCTAACTCTAATAAAAATTCTTGCAGATTATCTATCAACATACTCTCAATATCTTTCTCCTGATATTTTCGATTCTCTTTAATCCCTAAGAATTCAAATATGTATGGGTCTTTTATCAAATCTTTTGGTTTCTCAATTATTTGCCCCTCCTTACTAAGTCTTAATATCTCTTCTTTGTTTTTCCCTACTAACAATCTTTCATAAAGACCTGAGTTAAACTGCCTCTTTAGTTCCCTTAGCGACCAATTGTTTTGTTCGGATTCAATTTCATAGAAATTTCTCACTGGTTCATCTAACCTCATTAGAAAAACATAATGTGACCAAGATAAAGGGAATTCTTGATTTTTAGCAGATGTACTGACATTAGTGCTAGAAATCCTCGACACTGTTGAGGATTTTCTATACTTAAGAAAAAACATTCTCATTCTCTCCAAATTCTGTACAGAAAAACCCCTCCCAAACTCCTGAATTAATCTATCACTTAGATACTTCAAAGTCTTCTTACCGTACTCTGCAGCATGCTTACCTCCTTGCTCATACTCTACAATCTGCCTACCAATCTCAAAGTAAACATAGACAATTCTAGTATTCACATATCTATACACATCTTGCTTGGAAGCAACCAAAAGCTCTTTTATATTCCGAAGTAAATCCTGTTTCTCTAATTTGTTCATATCCCTATTTTACAGAAGGGATATGAACTAAAGATTAACTACTTCTTTTTCTTCTTTACATCCTCAAACTTTACCTTGTCTTTGTATATTTCCTTAGTAAGATTCTCTGTCTCTATTCTCATCTGTGGGAAGAATGTACCCTCTCTTGCAGTAACATCTTCCATAAACCAGAATATTCTTTCACTATGCCCATACCCACTAACAGGTGGCATACCATATTCCAACATCTCTACAAAATCTATATCCAACATATGTGCCTCATCATCTCCACTCTCTCTTAACTCTTGTTGCTCTAAGAACCTTTCTAACTGATCTTGAGGATCATTAATCTCAGAATATCCATTTCCTAATTCACTTCCTGCTATTATTACTTGGAATCTCTGTGTTAGTTCTTCATTATCCTCATGTGATTTAGCTAAAGGAGAAATGAATTTGGGTTGATTAACTAGAAATGCAGGACCTGATACTTTAGTTCTAATATCTTTCCAAAGTGTATCAATTATTCTATTCCTATTCACCTCACCACCCATCTCAATATTATTCTTCTTTATCACATCCAATATCTTTTCATCACTATCCTTGAAAATATCTATATCGAAATTATCTTTGATTGAAGTTGCATAATCTATCTCCTTCCACTCATCTGCTAAATCAAATTTATGCCCTCTTGTTTCAAAATCTGTTTTACCATACACCTTCTTAGCAATCTCTAAGAATAGTTCTCTTACTAGTTTCATATTATCCCTGTAATCAGCATATGCCCAATACCATTCGATATCATAAAATTCTTGAAGATGTTCATCATCCATACCTTCATTTCTAAAATGGGGACCAAAAGTATATATTTTCTCAAAACCTGCACCTATCAATCTCTTCTGATACAACTCTGTTGAAATCCTAAGGTAGAAATCTTGATCTAACGCATTATGATGTGTAATGAATGGTTTAGCATCTGCCCCACCTGTAACTGGTTCCATAATTGGGACTTCAACTTCCATAAAGCCTTCTTTCTTTAAGAAGTCTCTTTGTACTTGCCAAAACTTAGCTTTTCTCTCAAACATTCTCATCTTTTCTGGATGAATAACTAAGTCTAAGTATCTTCTCCTAAACCTTTGATCTTTGTTTTCTAACTCTCTGGGGATTGGTCTTAGTGCTTTTGAGAGTAGTCGAATATTTTTAACCATAATGGTAATCTGTCCTGTCTTAGTTTTACCAATAGTTCCATATACCTCTATGAAATCTGCTAAATCTAAAAGTTCTAACTTATCCCAACCAAGATATCCTTTTTTCAAATCCTCAACTAAATCGTCTTTTCGTATCATAAATTGGATAGTACCAGACTGTTCCATTAGATCCCCAAAAACTAATTTCCCATGTTCTCTCCAAGCCATAACCCTACCAACCAATATTGTTTCATCCCCATCATACTTTTCAAAATCGTTAAGAATATCACCAATACTATCCTTTTTATACGACTTACCTGGATATGGACTAATTCCTAATTCTTTTAACTTTGCTAGTTTCTGAAGTCTAACTTCTCTTTGACCAATTAGATCACTTGTTACCTTTTCTTCCATACAAATATGATGATATTTAAATTCTCTTGATTATATCACAAAGAGATTACTACTCTCCTCTACTCGTGAATTAGAATGAGGTCACCTTTTTCAAATCTCTCATAAAGATACTTTGCATCTTCAAGAACCATTCTAATACATCCAGCACTCTGTCTAGTACCTATGTTAGATACTGGTTCAAACCATTTACTACCATCATCTCTATACTTCCATATTAAGCCGTGCAAACCATACCATGAATCTTGTTTCTTACTATAGTAAAATGCCATCCAGTAAGGCATATATTTACCCCCAGGTGCAATAGGTTCCCTTCCTTTATCAACAATTGGAAATACACCATATACCTGCCAACCATACACGGGACCAGAAAGTAGAATAACCTTTTCTACCTTTCCTCCATTCCAAACGTATAATCTTTGTTGTGAGTTATCTACCTCAATATATTTCTCAGCGTATTTCCCATCTGTTCCTGGAGATATTTTGTAATCCAAATCTATCTTTATATTCTTTACACCACTGATAAATGAACTGTTAATCTTATCGTAAATCGTTGAATATACTATTTCCACATCTTCCAACTTTGCAGGAAACTCTCCCTTACTATTCTTCACTATTGTTTTCTGTCCATACTTCTTTTCAAAGAATGGAATAATATGGGTATTTAGAAAATCATCAAATTTCTCTCTATCTAAACTCTTACCTGTAGAAAAAGTTTTGAAATCATCATTATCAAGGTACTGACAATACTCTTCATGACATATCGATACTGTGTATAAAGGAATACCAACAACTAACTCTCCTATAGCCTCTTTATTCTCTATTACCACAGTTGGAGTTAAGTTTAGTTTTTCTTCCTCGTGCTGAGTCTCTGTAATTACCATCTCTTGTTCTATTCCTAAAACTTCAGGTTTGGATTGAATAGTTTTACTATTGGTAAATACAAATATAACTAATGGAATTGCTAATATCCAAATACCAAAGACAGTAAAAAGCAACCATGATGGGATAATTATTTCTGGTTTTTCATTTTCATTAGGCATATATTAATATATCAGAATAATTTACAATATGGAATATAGGTATGAGAAGATATGATAAAAACTTCTAAAAACCTACTAATACCCAAATTCTAAATATTCATATATAATAAAGCATATGGAAAACAAAAATTTACTAGATTCTGTTGTTGCTCTCTGTAAAAGGAGAGGAATAATATTTCAAAATTCTGAGATATATGGAGGTATAGGGGGTTTCTATGACTATGGTCCTGTTGGTGTTGAGATGTTAAACAACCTGAAGAGGTACTGGTGGAAGAATATGGTAGATAAGAGGGAGAATGTTGTTGGAATTGATGGGACAATCATTACACATCCTAAGGTTTGGGAAGCGTCAGGTCATGTAGAAAATTTTGGTGAAGAGGTCGTTGAGTGTAAGGGCTGTCATCAGAGGTTTAGACCTGAGGATATTGAAGAGAAGTGTCCTAACTGTGGTAAGAAAGAATTTACAGAACCTAAATCATATAATCTTCTTTTTCAAACAGAAGTTGGTGTAATTGAAGGTTCTAAGGTAAAAGCATATCTAAGAGGTGAAGCATGTCAGAATATATATCTTGACTTTAAGAATATTATAGATAGTACAAGGCAACAGATTCCTTTTGGTATTGCACAGATTGGTAAAGCTTTTAGAAATGAAGTTACTCCTGGGAGATTCACCTTTAGATCTAGAGAATTTGAACAATGGGATTTACAGTTCTTCGTACATCCTGATGATATGGAGAAATATTTTGAATATTGGAAAGAAGAAAGAATGAAGTTCTACAAAGAGCTTTACAGAAAACATGATAATTTAAGATTCTATCAACATCCAAAAGACAAGTTAGTATTCTATGCTAAAGATGCATACGATATTGAGTATTTGACTCCTTGGGGTTGGGCAGAGAATGAAGGAGTACATTGGAGAGGAGATTATGATTTAACACAACATATGAAATTTTCTGGAACAGATTTAACATACACCGACCCAATTACAAATGAAAAATACATTCCTAATATTGTAGAAACTTCTGGAGGTGTTACTAGAACATTCCTCTTCTTACTTCTTGATGCATATGAAGAGGAAGATTTAGGAGAAGGAAATATTAGGACTGTACTAAAGATACATAAAGATATTGCTGCATACAAAGCTGCAATATTCCCACTTGTTGGAAACAAAGAAGAAATTGTTAACAGAGCTAGAGAAGTATTCGACCTACTCTCTGATTCTTACAAAGTCGTATGGGATGGAAGAGGGAATATTGGGAAAAGATATAGATATCAAGATGAAATTGGTACACCTTACTGTATTACAATTGATTATGAAACATTAGATAACGGTACCGTTACTGTACGAGATAGAGATACCATGCAACAG
>Ga0302236_1001199_pt1 | contig 19053 bp, 14 predicted proteins | sample AAG_UR_Gly_MG_FD_193509 | JGI IMG/M metagenome (GOLD analysis project Ga0302236, IMG submission 193509) | Enriched activated sludge microbial communities from anaerobic digester in WTTP, New Holstein, Wisconsin, United States - AAG_UR_Gly | ecosystem: Engineered > Bioreactor > Anaerobic >...
CATAGATAAAGAGATCATATTGATTGTCTTGATTTTTTTGGAGAACCGGATAGATGGTCTTAAAAAGTTGTGAATTCCAGGCATTAATACAAGCATTAGCAATTTCTTCACTGCTATAGGTCTTCCCCGTTTCCAAACCCACATATTCTCTTACTTTGGAAGGACTGATATTTTTATTTCCCTGAACATAGATTTGATTTATATAAAAACTATTCAGTTTCTTGTCAAAGGTAGTTATTTTCGGACTGGAGGAATAAAATTCATTCTTAAAAGCCCTTATTTGATCAATCATTTGTCTGGCAGATTCCTCTCCGGCAGCAATAATATCCTGCAAATGTTGATAATCGGTAGAAACAAATTGAGTAAGTTCCGGTTCAATCAGCAGGTCACATTCATTCAAATGTTCTTTCAGATTGCGAGTTATACCGATATTAATGGTCTGGTCTAATATTTCTACCAGGTTATTAATTCTTTCCTCATCGCGCAAGGTAGAATTAACTTTTATACCCAGAACCTTATCCGCTCCCATTTGGTGTAAAAGGTCAATAGGCATATTTTGGGAAACCCCGCCATCTATGTAATAGTGACCATTCAGTTCAAAGGGCTCAAACAAACTTGGAATGGATATAGAAGCACGCAATGCCTGAAGTAAAGACCCTTCTGTAAAAGAAACAGCTTCGCCGGTTAATAAATCAGTTGCATTACAGATAAAAGGAATAGGCAGTTCATTAAAATTCTGAATTTGAGAAGCGGATGCGGTTAATTTAAATAGTTCCAGATTAAGATTATTACCTACATAAACGGAAGAAGGGAGTTGCGGAACCCAGGATTCATTAAGTTCAAAAACAGCATTTCCATAAGGTGCCCAGCGTTTTTGTCCGATATAAAGGTCTTTTCTTTGATGTGTATCCCGCGTCAATTCATTCCAATTCAATTTCAGACACATTTCTTCCAATTCGGTAGCAGAATAACCCATTGCATAAAGAGCTCCAATAATAGCTCCAATACTGGTTCCAGCTATATAATCTGGATGAATGCCTTCTTCTTCCAAAACCTTTAAAACACCAATATGGGCAAAACCTCTTGCTCCACCTCCACTTAAGGCATAGCCAAGTTTTTCGGCAGTTAAGCTATTCAAAAGGAAGATGAATAACAGTAGGATAAGTGACTTCTTCACAGTGTTCATAACAATTATAAGTTACATATTCCTTTGTCCTGCCTGCGCAAGTAGGAATCCATAAATCCACCTAAGAATGAACATAATAACTGCATTTGTTCAATGAAAACCATATCGGTTAGGCATTAAAATGTTTCTTTTTCCGTCTCAGCATGTTCAGTTGTTGCTTTTGGGGGTGGTGCATATTTATATTCCAGGCGTCCAAAAACCACATTTGACTCTATATCAATAGGTTTTCCCTGGAGTTCAGGTCTTTTGGGCGGAAGAACAGTTGAGCCAAAAACAGATGTAGGATTAATATTGAAGGCAATGCTATCCGGTAGGATAACTGTTCCCGAACCGAAAACCACATTAATCTCTACATCTTTTGCATCGGCAGGAAGATCAGTGAGGTCAATTATGCCTGAGGAAAAGATGATATTATATTCGTTGCGGGAACTGCTATAGTTAATAGTACTTTCTCTGGAATAATGTTTTGGCTTATTATATTTATGCGTTTTAATACCGAAGAGTAGTTTAATACCAAACATAATGATAATAATGGCAATAAACACTCTCACCAAAGGAATATGAAGGTTAAATCCTTTCAAAAAAATGGATAATCCCAAAAGGATTATCAGTAAACCCCAAAAGATATTGCCAAAAATAAAATCCATTTTCATTTCCTTATCCTTTTTATTTTATATTTTTATTCCCTGCCTCCAGGCAGAGTAAAGAATTTCTATATCTTCATCTATATGGTTATTTACAACAAATTCTGCCTTGCCTGAAACATAACCCAGTTCGTGATATTCTATGTTATGTTTTTCGGCAGTTTCTTTTATGGCTTGGCAGTTTTCCGGAGGCGCACTAATTAAAATTCTACCGCCTGCTTCACCAAAATAGACCTTAGAGGGCTTATCCGAAAAGGCAAAATTCAGTGTAGCTCCGAAAATATTATCCGGAGCAAAACAGCACTCCAATAGAGCTACTAATAATCCGCCATCGGAAACATCATGAGCGCTATTTATTAAGCAATTATCAATCAGTTCCAAAATTAAATCCTGCAAGCGCAGTTCCTCTTCCAAATCAATTTTGGGTGGTTTGCCGGCAACCTTATTAAATTGTATTTTAAGATATTCACTTCCTCCCAAGTCCGCTTGCAAAGAACCCAGAAGAATAATTCTTGTGTTTTCCTTTTTGAAATATTGATTTGTTGCCTTACGAAAATCATTCATCAAACCAAGCATTCCGATAACAGGTGTAGGATAAATTGCTCCTTCCGGATTTTCATTATAGAAAGATACATTACCTCCGGTAACTGGAGTTCCTAAAATTTTACAGGCATCACTCATTCCCCGAATTGTCTCACTGAAACAATAATAGACCTCCGGCTTATAAGGATTGCCAAAATTCAGGCAATTAGTGATGGCAATTGGTTTAGCTCCACTACAGACAACATTTCTGGCGGATTCTGCAACAGCAGAAACTGTTCCCGAATAGGGGTCTAAAAAACAATATCTGCCATTACAATCGGTGCTTAAAGCAATTGCCATATCCGTATCCAAAATTCTAATTACTGCGGCATCCGAACCTGGTTCTACAACAGTTCCAATTTGCACCATATAATCATATTGATAATAAACCGGAAAGCGACTGCAAAGATTGGGAGAAGAAATAAGCTTAAAAAGAACTTCTGCATAATTTGAGGGCTCGGGAACTTTATCCGGATCAAAATTATGTAATGCTTCAAGGTATTCAGGGTATTTGCTTGCGCGTTTATAAACCGGTGCTGAGCCACCTAAAATAAGTGTTTCAGCTGGAATTTCCGCTACTTTTTCTTCTCCATAAAAAACCCGGAGTATTTTATCAGCGGTAACTTTACCAATTTGAACTGCATCTAAATCCCATTTGGCAAATATGGACTTGATGCGTTCCAGATTTTCCGGTTTCACAATCACGAGCATCCTTTCCTGCGATTCCGAAAGCATAATTTCATAGTGTGTCATTCCTGTTTCTCTTTGAGGAACAAGAGAAACATCAATTTCCATACCTACATTTCCTTTCCCTGCCATTTCTGAACTGGAACAGGTTAAACCCGCAGCTCCCATATCTTGAATAGCAACAATAAGCCCTTCCTCAATTGCTTCTAAAGTTGCCTCCAGCAACAGTTTTTCCAGAAAAGGGTCTCCAACCTGCACGGCTGTTCTTTTTTCTTCGGATTTTTCACTCAAATCCACTGATGCAAAAGTAGCTCCATGAATTCCATCCCGTCCTGTTTTTGCGCCTACAATGAGGACTGCATTCCCAATTCCGGAAGCAGTTGAACGGGCTATCTTATTATGTTTCACGATTCCTACAGCCATAGCATTAACTAAAGGATTGCCTTCATAGCTATCTTCAAAATAGACCTCTCCTCCAACGGTGGGAACTCCGAAACAATTTCCGTAATCTGCTATGCCTCTAACAACTTCTTTCAATAGATGCTGAACTTTAGGATTTTCCGGCTTTCCAAAACGCAAAGAATCCAGAACAGCAATGGGTTTGGCACCCATAGTAAAAATATCTCTTAAAATGCCTCCTACACCTGTAGCAGCACCGTGATAGGGTTCCAAAGCAGAAGGATGATTATGGCTTTCTATTTTAAAAGATATTGCTAAGCCCTGTCCAATATCAATCAAGCCGGCATTTTCTTCTCCGGCTTTGGCTAAAATAAAGGAGCCCTCTTTAGGAAGGGTCTTTAATAATAAAGCGGAGTTTTTATAACTTGCATGTTCACTCCACATTACGCTGAAAATTCCCAGTTCTACAAAAGTCGGTTCACGTTTTAGAATATCTAAAATGCGTTCATATTCTTCAGGGCTTAAGTTATGCTCAGCAACAAGTTCGGGTGTTATTTCATCCTTTTTCATAAAATTAACTTCTATATCCTCAATTCATTATTTTTCAGCTTTTCCGTTAATCTCTGCAAACGGTCTTCAATAATTTCACAGGTTTTTTTATAGCTTTCCAGATTATTTCCAAAAGGATCATCTATATCTCCCTGTTCGTCAACTATTTCATTCAGAGTCCAAATCCTGCGTGCATTATTGGGATAGGCACTGCGCAATAAATCACGCTGTCTTTCTTCCATCGTTAAAATCAACCAACTGGAGGAAATCAACTGGGGAGTAACTTGTTTAGAAATATGTTGTTCAGCATCAATAATGCCTCGTTCCAACAGCAACTGAAGTGATTCTAAGGAAATCATCCGTCCTCCGGGAAGCAAACCGCAAGAATCTGTTGCCAGTCCTAAATTGTGTTCTCTAATCATTTTGCGGAATAGCTTTTCCGCCATTGGAGAACGACAAATATTGGCTGAACAGACAAACATCACTACCGGTAGTTGAAACGCCTGTTTTATTTCATAAAAAGGAATAGAACCCTCTCGTATACATTTTATATCGTCATTACTTCCGCATTCTTCAGAACCGATATATTCTATAATAGTAGAAGGTTCGGATGGTCTTTTCATTTCCCGGGAAGAAGGTAGTAAAGCAAAATCAAACCAAGAATCATAATTACGCACAATTCTCTCATAATTTTCTTCCGGCATCAGACCTGAAACATTAACGCTGGTACTGATAAGGGGTTCTCCCAGCAAAGAAATTAAAGCTCTTAAAGCAGGATCGGAAGGAACTCTTAAGGCAACTTTATTTCCATTTTTTATTCCGGCAAATTGAGGGTCATCATAGTTAAAAACCAGGGTTAGATTTCCAGGCCAATACTGATTCATCAAAGGTCTAATAGGTGCAGGAATTTTATCCTGTTCTAAAACACTCATATCGGGAATAAGAGCAATAAAACCCTGTTTATCCGCTCTTTGTTTTTGTGTTTCTATGCGAGCAATTGTTTCTGAAGAGGAAAGTCGGCAACCGATTCCCCACATTGAACCAGTCCAATGCAAAATAGTTGAATGGGTTAGCGGATTATTAGCAATAAATTTTTCCAGCTTGCGTAAGCCGGGGTCTTTCAAAACAAGCATTATTTCTTCCTCCTCATTCCAAATACGGGATAGGATTGATCGCTTTTCCATCTTTACGCAGTTCAAAATGTAATGAGGGTTCACTTGCCGAGCCGGTCATTCCGCTTTTGGCAATGGTTTGACCTCTTTTTACTTTAGTTCCTCTGCTTACCAGTAATTCACTGTTATAGGCATAAAGAGTGAAAAAGCCGTTTTTATGATCAATAATAATAAGTTTGCCCTGTCCACCGTAGCGATCAGCAAAAATTACTTCTCCATCATCAGCAGCAACTACTTTTGTTCCTTCTTTGGCGGCAATATCAATTCCGTTGCTAACTACGCTTGTTCCATATCCTCGGGTTTCCTGTCCGAAACTACGAATTATTTTTCCTCTTAGGGGCCAGGAGATTTTTTTGCCGGTAAATTGATAGCTTGGTGGTTCTTTGCCTTGTTGTTTCATCAATTGAGCGATGAGACCTTCCAATTCAGCGCTGTCCTTTTTCAGTTTTTCCACCTGTGCCTGTAATCTTTTCTGTTCTTCAGTTAATTTTTGGCTTTGACTGGATAGGGTTTTAATCTGTTTTTCGTAGCTGGATTTTTTAGAGCTTTCTTCGCGCATACCGCGAGAAACCTTTGTAGCATGAGCTTTATGAAGTTCCTGAACTTGTGTAAGCGCAATCTTATAGCCGGAAAGAATATCTATTTTTTGTCTGGTGCCTTGAATAAAATCCTTCAGTAAACGCTGATCACGATGATTTATATTTAATTTCTTATAGGACTTATCCACTCTCAACAGCAAATCCAGTTCCGCATTTTGTTCTCTGTGCATATCCTGCAAACGCATTTCCGTAACCGCAATTCTTTGCTGAACTGATTTAAGAGAATCCTGCACAATTTTCTCTTCCGTTTTCAGCTTTTGCAGGTTTTTTTCCGTTCTTTGTTTCAGAGAAGCAGTTCGTTTTATCTCACTTTCGGTTTGCTGTTTTTTGGTTTGGGTCTGTTTCACTTTTTGTTCTGTGCTTTCCAATTGGCGTTGCATTTCTCTCAATTGCCGCATTTTATCTTCCAGTTCATCGGCATAACATAGTGTGAAAAAAGCACATAGCAAAATTATTAGACATTTACGAGGCATTATATTCTCCCCTCAAAAATCTCACTGCCAGAATTTCCAAGTGTCCTATAAGTGTCAATCCTATTTTTCGTTTTCCTGTTTTAGATGGTCTCTTAGAAAGTCGTGATATTCCTGATTATTAAAAACCAAATAATCATGAGAACCTTTATGAGCATAGCCCTGAGAGTCAATAAAAAGCACACTGTCAACATAATGCAGGGTAGAAAGACGATGAGAAATTACGATAGCGGAAATATCAGGATAATTTTCCCGTAGTGCCTGCCAAAGTTTTTCTTCATTTTCTGCATCCAAGGAAGCAGTTATATCATCTAAAATAAGCAGTTGCGGTTTTTTTATTAAGGCGCGGGCAATGGTTAATCGTTGTTTTTGACCACCGGAAACGCTAAGTCCTCTATTTCCTACAAAGGTATTATCTCTATCCGGAAAAGAAGCAATTTCATCTTCCAGCTGAGAGGTTTTAACTGCAATTTGGTAATCCTTTTCAGATGCTTGTTCTACCGCAAAAAGGATGTTATCTTTCACCGAACCACCAAAAAGAAGTGGCTCCTGGGGAACATAGGCAACAATATTACGCAGGGATTTAATATCTATTTCATTTATGGGCTTTCCATTGATTTTAATGATGCCGCTATTGGCTTTCAGCAGTCCTAAAATAAGATTGGCAATAGTTGTTTTTCCACTGCCTGTAGCTCCTAAAATAAGCATTTTTTCTCCGCTGCCAAGTTCAAAACTAACATTTTTAAGCACGGGAGAGGGCTTATCGGGATACTGGAAAGATACATTTTCAAAAGATAATGTGGAGAATTCTTTTACCTTATGATGACCCTTAAATTCGTCATTCAAGGTAGGATAATTCTTCATTTCCTCCAAACGGTCTATATTTACAAATGCCTGTTTGCCTGAAACAAAGAGCTGAGGCAAGTCAATTAACGGATAAATCATCATAGAAAGATAGGTGTAAAACAGGAAAAAAGTGCCCACCGTAATTTCTCCTTTCACGGCAAGATAGCCACCGAATAGGATAACTCCAATTTGAGCAATGTAGTCAATATATTGCCATATTAAAGAAAGAATGGCATTTAGTTTCACCATACTCATTTCCGTTTTGAACCTTTTAGCAAGCGCAATATCAAAAAAGCGGTTATATTTTTCTTCGCTCACAAAGCTTTTTACAATCCTGATTCCCGAAAAACTCATTTCCAGTTGATTATTGATAGCGGAAATTGCCTGCTGATTACGATTGTAATTCGTATAAACCTTGTCCGCCGTGAAATAGAATATCAGCATCATAAAAGGCAGAGGGGCTATAGAAAGAAGGGTAAGTTTTACATTGATGCTGAACATCACAACCAACGCAAATACAATCATACTGAAAGAATTGAAAGCCCGAAAAATGCCGGAACATAAAAACCAGCTAACCCTTGGATAATCGGAAAGGTCATCTGTTAAACGGGTAACTATATCTCCTGTTCTGAATTTCTGGAAGAAACTGAAGTCCTTAGTTAAAATATGTTTAAAATAAAGCACCCGCAAAGAATGCTCAAAACGCATATTTACCCAGCCCCTAATTCCGGGATAAAGGCCTGTAACAAGTTGTGCCAAACCGATAGCAAACAAGATTTTAATAATTCTATAAACCGCTTTCATCGGTTCCGGATATTTTTGCGGAAACTGTAAAATGTCCTTCAGCAGGTCAAGCATTTCTTTGAAAACATAAGGAAAAGCAATAGACACAAAGGAAGACAGAAGGGTCAAAACCACCATTATGAGCACAAACCATTTTTGTGCCTTATACTGTTCCAGAATCCATTTTATGTGTTTATTCATCCTGCACCTTCAACATTTGCAATTCCACCAGCTTTTGATATTCAGGAGAGGTCTGTAACAGCTCGTTATGTTTACCTCTGGCAGTTATTCTACCGTCACTGAAATATAAGATTTCATCGGCATCCAAAACGGAAGTAAGTCGGTGAGCTACAACCAGAGCTGTTTTTCCGGAAAGCAGATTTTCCATTGAGCGTTGGATTTTTGCCTCGGTTTGAGGGTCTATGGAAGCAGTTGCTTCGTCCATAATAATTATTTCCGCTTCAAAAGCCAGAGCTCTGGCAAAACTAATCAGTTGTTTTTCACCCTGGGAAATATTCTGTCCCCGTTCTGCTAATTCCGCATTAATTCCTTCAGGCAGTTTTTTTATAAAATCATCCAATTGGACAATAGAAATTGCTTTTTGCACCTTATCTTCGCTAATCTGGTCGTTGTAAACGCGCACATTTTCCAAAATACTACCAGGGAAAAGATACACATCCTGCAAAATAAGTCCAATCTTTTTCCGCCATTCCCTAAAATCCATTTCGCTTAAAGGAACACCATCAATTAAAATTCTGCCTTTTTCCACAGGATAAAAACCGCATAACAAACTTACCGTAGTTGTTTTACCACTGCCGGAAGGACCGACTAACGCTATTTTTTTGCCTTTGGGAATAGTAAATGATATATCCTTCAGCACCCATTCATCTTCTTTATAGGCAAACCACACATTTTCAAACTTAATTTCCTGTTCAAAAACAGGTATTTTCGTTCCTGTATAGGTATCATCTTCTGTTGGCAATTCCGTTAATTCCAATATCCTTTTTAAGGAAGCAAAAGAACGCTGAATCTGCATTACATTTTCCGAAATTTGCATCATAGGCCAAATAAGCTGATATATATACTGAATAAAAACAATCAGAATTCCTACAGTTAAAGTCCCGGCTATAATTTTAGGTGCAGAAACAAGAATTACAATAATTATAAAAACCACATTGACCATAAAACTGAAGATGCTATGCGAACCATATTCAATTATCTGCGTATGAACTTCTACCTTTTTCTTGTCTAAGGATGCCTTTTCCACATCTTGTAAAGCTTTCTTTTCCTGATTTAATGCTTGAATCATTTGAATGCCTTGCACATAATCCGTTATTTTGGCGGTAATTATGGCATAACGTTCCCGAATCAGACGAAAGAATTTATTCAAATATTTGAACAAAAACCAGTAGCCAATTCCACAAAGAATTATTGCCGGCAAAATATATATCGTAATTTGCCATTGAAGAATGAAGAGAATAACAAAACCACCAATGAAAAACAATACATTGCCAATTATCGTAATAGACAAATCCGAAAACAGAACTTTTACCCTTTCACTATCACTTTCCACCCGAGCAATAAGTTCACCTACGGGCTGTTTATTGAACCAGGAAACAGGTAACTTCAATAAATGACTGAACACATTACCTTTGAACTTAGTGATGATTTTTATGCCTAAACGCGATAATAACAAAATCTGCAAATAGGAAAGAAGACCGGAAAGCAAAATCACTATTACAAAATATGCGCCATACTGAAACATCTGCGCCATATTCTTATCCGGAATACTGTGGTCAATAATTTGTGCTAAAATAAGTGGATTGAGCAAGCGTAAACCAGAAGTTACAAGCATTGCAAAAAGTCCAAAGATGAGCAAGCCCAAATCCTTCTTCACAAAAGGAAAGAGGAGTTTCAAATAATATGTGAATGTCAGCTTGTCTTCAGCCACTTTTTACACCTTTTTTCTGCTTCTTTTTATAGTGATTTATACAAAAAATGGTCGGGATGAGAGGATTTGAACCTCCGACTTCTCGGTCCCGAACCGAGCGCGCTAACCGGTCTGCGCTACATCCCGATCTTTAATCTGCACTAAAATTGTTATTGTCTTTTTCTGTCAAGCAAGAACTTTTGCCTCAATCATTAAAAACTTGCCTTGTTTATGTTACTCGCAACATACAGTATGGCAACATATTACAGTGGTATTTTCCCTTTTTATGATTTTCATCCCCTGCATATTTTGGTTTTAACTTTATATTTGTTTTTATTCCAAGCTGTTATACCGTTTTTTCTTGCCTTCCTTAATAGCATTGCTTACCCATTGCTTACCCATTGCTAATGGCATTAGTATTGGGTGAGCAATGCTTCCGTAATGCAGGTAAGAATAATCAGACAATGCAAGTCAGTAAAAGCGAGGAGTCGTTATTATGTAAGTCAGAAGTCGTCATCGCTGAAATAAATAATACCTTACCCTCAAACCTCTTTAGCGATGAGGATTCGTGACTACTATCTCGCACAGATTTAGCATATTTCAGCAATTTATTATCATCCGGATTTATAAAATAAAAGGATTTCCGTGCTATAAAGGGCACAATTTTTTTCTTTACCCTCAGTATTCGGATTTTCCGGTAAAAAATGTTCCTTGACAGTTATGTATTGTTTATTAAAAGGAAAATATAAAAGTAACTGGATTAAATATATGAAGATAGCTACTACTCCCCGAGTCCTTTACTACCATATTGTAGCCGATAAATTCCCGGAAATTTATCCTAATGGTATTAGTGTCTCCAATTTTTTTAGGCAATTGGGACAACTAAAACGCCAGGGATATAAATTCCGGTCGTTAAGTGAAGTTTTGGCAAATCCGAAAAAATTTAACGATAAAGACATAGTTCTAACTTTTGATGATGGTTTTTCAACTAACTATCCTGTTCTTATGTATTTATGTAAAGAGTATAATATTAAGCCGACTGTTTTTTTAATTGGTAAATGCATTGATAATAAAGAAATGGCATGGAATCATAAATTGCTTTTAATGAAACGCTATTGTTCACCGGTAAAACTTTCAGCGCAAATAGACAATTATGTTCCCGGAGCAACAATATCATCTTTGTTTTCCCGCATTGAAATGTCTGAAAAAGATACCGTTACCGATTCCCTTTGGAAGGAAGTTATGCCTTTTTCAGAAAGCGATTATCTCCAAAAACATAAACCCTTTCTTTCGCTTACCCAGATGAAAAGTTTACAAAAAGCCGGTGTGGAATTTGGCATCCACAGCTGGTCTCATCCAGATTTTTCGCGTTTAATTTATCCTGAAGCATATACCGAGCTTGATTTGTGCTTTAAACAAATGGAAGAATTATCCGTACCTTGTAAGCGTTATTTTGCCTATCCTTATGGTCGCCCTGCCCAAAATGAAATAGAAACAAGATTGATTAAAAATTTTCAGCTCTCTGCCACTTTTGGAATCAGCTATGGTCTTGGTGATAACAGTTTACCCTATACACGCTGGCAAAGAATTAAAATGGATGGTAGGAAATTAACCAATCAGCAACAGTTCCTGCTTATGCCCTGGTTGCGTTCCATAAAAGCATCCAGGTTTAATTTTTTCTGACCGCACACAACTTTTTTCATTGACAATTTTTGTGAGAGTTACCAAAATGGCAAAATCAATAAAAATTATACATAGCTTTTTTGAAAATAAGGAATTAGAGGTAGTATATGAATAATATCCCCGTCTTATGGCTTATTGCACCTTTGGGTGCTATTCTGGCTTTAATTTTCGCAGCAATTTTCTTTCGTCAGGTAAAAAAGCAAGACCCCGGCAATGCTAAAATGCAGGAAGTTGCAGGTTATGTTAGGGAAGGTGCTTTTGCCTATTTAAAGCAACAATACAAAGGTGTAGGTATATTCTTTATCATTGCTTTCATTGTTTTTCAAATAATGGCTTGGGGCTTAGGTGTTTTGCATTGGTTAATTCCTTGGGCTTTTTTAACCGGTGGCTTTTTCAGTGGGTTAGCCGGTTATATTGGTATGAATATGGCTACCCTTGCTTCTAATAGAACAACTCAGGCATGCACTAAAGGACTGAATAAAGGTTTACGGATAGCTTTTAGAGCGGGCAGTGTTATGGGATTAACAGTAGTGGGTTTGGCTTTAATTGATATTTCTGCCTGGTTTTTTATTCTCAACCTGTTGAAATTCCCTCTGCAACAAATTACGATAATTATGCTTTCTTTTGGAATGGGTGCTTCTACACAAGCCCTTTTTGCTCGTTTGGGTGGAGGAATTTTTACTAAAGCAGCAGATGTAGGTGCCGACCTTGTAGGCAAAGTAGAAGCTAATATTCCGGAAGATGACCCGCGCAATCCTGCTACCATAGCAGATAATGTTGGAGATAATGTTGGTGATGTTGCAGGTATGGGAGCCGATTTATATGAAAGTTATGCCGGTTCAATTTTGGCTACAGCAGCCTTAGGAATGAGCGCTGTAACAATGTTAGGTCCAGCTTATGCCGACTGGGCAGTGAAATTTGTGGTAGCACCAATGATTCTTGCTGGTTTGGGAATTATCCTTTCCATTATAGGTATTTTTACCGTCAGCACCAAAGAAAATGCCGGTCCCAAAGAATTGATGTTTGCCTTAAATAAAAGTGTCTATTCCAGTTCCATTTTAATTGCTATTTGTGCTTTTTTCGTAACTAAAGCGTTGCTTCCGCCCGATTATTATTTTGGTGTATTTATTTCAACAGTAATTGGATTGGCAGCTGGAATTTTAATCGGATTTTTTACCGAGTTATTCACTTCTCATAGTTACAAACCAACACGGGAAATAGCTAATCAGGCAGATTATGGTCCCGCAACTGTTATCCTGGAAGGTATGTCTGTTGGAATGCGTTCTACTGCAGCTCCGGTTTTAATAATAGTAATAGGTATTCTTGCCGCTTTTATTTGCAGTCACGGTTTTTCCTCTATTGAAATGGGTTTATATGGAATTGGTTTTGGAGCGGTCGGAATGCTTGCTACTTTAGGTGTAACTTTGGCAATGGATGCCTTTGGTCCTATTGCTGATAATGCGGGCGGAAATGCACAGATGTGTAATTTGCCTGAAGATGTTAGATTGATGACCGATAATCTTGATTCGGTAGGTAATACCACTGCTGCTACAGGAAAAGGTTTTGCTATCGGGAGCGCTGCCTTAACTGCTATGGCTTTGCTTGCTGCCTATCTGGATGAAGTTCGCGGAGCTTTAACTCTGGTAGGTAATAAAACAGGAAAAGCTGTCTTTTTACACACTAATTACAATACCAAATTCACCGAAAATATTCCCTTGGCAAAGGCATCAATTGCGGATTTTATACAGTTCTTCCAAATTCATATTCTAAATCCCAAGTTTTTACTGGGTGTTTTCATTGGTGCTATGGTTGCCTTTGTATTTTCTTCACTCACTATTAAAGCAGTTGGAAGAGCTGCAGGTGAAATGGTAAAAGAAGTTCGCCGTCAGTTTAAAGAAATTCCCGGAATTATGGAAGGAACAGGAAAACCGGAATATGCCAAATGTGTTAAAATTTCAACTCAGGCAGCTCAGAGAGAGATGCTTATGCCCGCTTTAGTAGGTCTCTTATCTCCCATCATTACAGGTTTAATTTTTGGTGTTCCGGGAGTTTTAGGTATCCTTGCCGGAGCTCTTTCCACCGGCTTTGTTTTGGCTGTAATGATGAATAATGCTGGTGGTGCATGGGATAATGCCAAAAAGTATATAGAGACGGAAAAGAAAGCTAAAGGCACTGAAATTCATAAAGCCAGTATTGTTGGTGATACAGTTGGCGACCCATTTAAAGATACTGCAGGTCCCTGCATCAATATTCTGGTAAAACTGATGAGTATGATTTCTATTGTCTTTTCGGGCTTGATTGTAAACTACTCTCTCCATGTAGAAAATATCAATCCTCCTTTTACAAAAGTTCACTTAGATAGAAAGGTAGAAAATAAGGTTATTATGGTAGATAAGGATTCCTTAGATGTAAATGGAAATTATCCTCCTACCACACCACCCGAAATCATAATAAAGTAAACACGAAAGGTTGATGTCCTCGTCAACTACAAAAGACGGAAGGTTGATGTCTTCGTCAACTAATCTCTTGGGGTCTATTTCGTTACCTAAAAGTTCTCGTTAAAGAAAAAACTGGATTATAAGTGGAACGACAAGATGTCGTTCTTCCGTTTTGTGTAGTCGGAGGACCAACGTCCTCCGGCTACACACTTTTTACAGGTTCTCTATATTCTTCAACGGTTTATGTGCTGTAGCTGGTGTAATTCCTTCCAGGGTAACATAGCCCAAAACAGGTGTTCCTGTCGGTTTCCGATTTTCATCCTCGCGGTAAAATTCAACCGGTATACGAATTGGTTTCTCATCAATTTCCGCTATCTCTTTTCCTTCATTATCTTTTTCAAACAAAGGAAAATAAAACCAACCCATTCCGATAGCAGCAGTTCCTTTTTCTTCATTCACATTTTTTCGCTTGGAACCAATTGCTAAACGCATTTCCCACGAAACATTGGGAGAATTTATACTGCTGGTAACAGTTCCCAGGCGTTTGCCATCTTTATAAATACCCCGATTAGATACAATACCTTCAGAAACAAAGATATAGAGTCGCTTTTGCACTCCTTCCGCTATTTCTTTGGCTAATGCTTCTTTTCCTACAAAGTATTCCTTGTTCATATCTACTGCGGTCTCAAAAAGAGGAGCATTTACAGGTGTATGATAAGGGTCATATTCCTGCCCCATCAAAGGTAAACCGAAAGGTCCTGCAGAAATCCTGTTTTCATCTCTACCCCCTAATCCAACTAAGAGTCCTCCGAAGTCCAATGCCTTGGAAATAATAATTTTGGCATCTTCTTCAGCAACGGCAACGGGAATATAAAGTTCCCAACCCCACCTGTTAGTATATCCTGTTCTGGATAAATAGTAATGGTGTCCGTTGCGTTCAAACTCATTAAAAGTGAAGAAATTCATATTCTTTTCCGGATTATTTCTGTTCTTCAACACACTTTCACCATAGACCTCTTTTAGCAATTTGTAAGATAGAGGACCTTGAACATCTATTTTTAGCAAGGTATCGGAAATATCTTTTGCCCAAACCTCTTCCCCTTCTTTTTTGCATTGCATAATTCTATCTATATCAGCAAGATATTCCTTTTTTTCGCCTTCCACTTCAATTGTATCGGTAATATCATGTCCGGCATTAATAACCAGAATAAAACTGGTATCGCTAACTCTCATCAGAATCATATCATCTTGCATGCCACCCTGTTCGTTCAGTAGTAAAGTATATTTACATTGTCCAACTTTCATTTCGGTAAAATTTCCGGTTAAAGCCCGATTTAAAAGAGCTACTACATCAGGTCCGTAAAAGAGTAATTGTGTCATATGGTCAATGTTATAGACAGCTACTTTATTGATGGCAGCTGCTTCTTCCAACACAGAAGTTAAATAATTTACCGCCATAGAATATTGACCGAAATTACTGCGTTTAATGCTTTGCATTGGAATGCCGAGATGTTTTGATAAAAGGGGAAGATACCATTCCTCTTCCAAATTGTAGAGGGCTGTTTTTCTTTCCTGAACAGGAAACTTGAAACCTAAGCTGTTCATCTTTAAACTCCTTATGATATTTCTTTTTTTATGTCATTTTGGAAAAAGCAGGTCTTTTTGTCCAGAATAATCTTGTTTTTGTAACTGAAACCTAACAATTAAGTAAGGAATAATCAATATCTTTCACGGATTTATTAGCAATATGGATTTTACGGATAAAACGGATTTACCCGGATTGCATTGGATGATAGGTATAGAATAAGGTTGAGAATCTCTCCGCGCTCTGCCCTTTCAGGATAGTCATCCCAGACCTATTATTATATTCTAAGTGCCTGTTCCAATTCTACAGCTTTATCGGTTTTATCATCTCTATATTTTATAATAATCGGACAGGCAATTTGAAAATCAGGGTTACTTTTCAGTCGTCGTGAACCAGGAACTACTACAGCTTTAGAAGGAATAGTAAAACTATTGCCACTATCGCGTTCTAAAAACTTTTCCCGAACGCTGTCATAGATAGGTGTGGAGGCAGTTATAACTACTCCGGAAGCAATCACTACCTTGTTTTGAACAATTATTCCTTCATAGATTCCAGTATTTCCACCTACAAAAACATCGTCTTCTATAATAACAGGACGCATTCCTACAGGTTCTAATACCCCACCAATAATAGCTCCAGCGGAAAGATGCACATTTTTTCCAATTTGGGCACAAGAACCAACCAGGGAATGTGAATCAATAAGAGTTCCGCTATCCACATAGGCACCAATATTGATATAAGCAGGAGGCATAATCGTTACTCCGGTAGAAATATAACAACCATTTCTGGCAGAACTTCCTCCGGGAACAATTCTGATTCTATCTGCCAAAGTGAATTGCTTTTCCGGCAGAGTATCCTTATCAAAAAAAGGTTTCGCTTCACTCCATTGATAGATAGTTAATTCCCCCATTTGAAAGCCAAGAAGGATACCCATTTTCACCCATTCATTTACTTTCCAAATACCATTTTCTTTTTCGCAGGAGCGGATTTCTCCTTTATTTAAGGCATCTATAAAAGCTGTAAACAATGCTTTATGTTTTGCTGTCCATTTTTCCGGTGGGTTGTTATAAAGTTCAATTATTTCCTGTTTCATCCGTATTCCCTTGCTAAAACTTGTAAACGCTTTAAGGCAATCTCTAAAATGCTCTTTGGACAGCCGAAATTCAACCTCATAAAACCTTCTCCGTCTTTTCCAAATTCAGTTCCTGGTTCAAGAGCAAGTCCCGCTTTATTAACCATAATTTCTTGTAATTTCGCCTCTGTTAAACCCCAGTTTCTAAAATCCAACCAAGCTAAAAAAGTCCCTTCAATAGGGCTTATTTTCACGCCAGGTAATTCATTCTGCACAAATTCTGTGATATATATTCTATTCTTATTTAAGTAACAAAGTAATTCATCCAACCAGTTCTCGGATTCACTATATGCAGCAATTAAAGCTCTTATCCCAAAGGTATTACCAAGATAGAGATGAAGTTTTGTATTAAGTTCATTGAACTTATTCCTTATTTCTAAATTTGAAACAATTACAACTGCCGTTGCCAAACCTGCAATATTAAAACTTTTAGAAGGCGAAACACCCGTTAAACAAATTTCGGAAAAATCATTCAATGAAGCCAAAGGAATATGTTTGTAACCAGGATAAACAATATCCGCATGAATTTCATCGGAAAAGACGGGGACTTTATATTTAGCGCATAAACTGCCTATTTTAGTTAATTCTTCTTTTGTCCAAACTCTACTCACAGGATTATGCGGACTACAGAAGATAAATAATTTTGCCTGTTTCAATTTCTCTTCAAAGTCCTGCCAGTCAATACTATAAATGCCATTTGTATTCACCAGAGCAGAGGTTAAAAGTTTTCTTTTATGGTCCAGAACGGCATCATAAAAAGGACGGTAAACAGGGGTCTGAATAAGAATTCTCTCTCCGGGTTCAGTTAACGAAAGAACAGCTAATGAAATAGCAGGAACTAAACCGGGAACAGCTATAATCCAGTCCTTTTGCAACTTCCAATCAAAGCGTCTTTTCTGCCAGGAAATAATTGCCTCATAAAAATCATCCAGACGCAAGTTATAACCAAAGACAGGATGTTTCAAGCGTTCCGATAAAGCGGAAATAATCTTATCGGAAACAGCAAAATCCATATCTGCAACCCATAAAGGGATAAGCTCACTTTTGCCATACAACATTTTCAAACCATCGTATTTATAGCAACCGCTATTACGACGGTCTATTATTTCATCAAACCTGTTCTGTTTCACTTTTCCCTGCCAAATTTCTTAAATTATTAACAACTTTACCCAATAAATCATTCAATTGAGCGTGGGGAGCAAAATCAGCCAGGTTAAGCAAAATCTCCAGGATTTTAGGAAATGAAGCTGAGGTCTTGAATATCTTTTCCCTGTCTTTATCTTTGTATTTCAAAATAATGCTGAAGGAAATCTGTTTCGTCAAATCAATAGAAGTTATATTTTCATAAGGAATAATGAGTTTGGGTTTACCTAAAAATCCAAAACAAATTTTATCTTCATAAAAAGTTACACTATACAAAGAAGTAAGTTGTTTGAACACCGAATCCAACGCTACAAACAGAATAATTAAAGGCAGAACCTTAAAAAACATTGGCGTAGTGCCAGTCACAAATTTCACAAAGAAAAAGATTGCATAGATACAAATTGCCAAAGCCACAAATAACATAATAAATCGCATCCAGGGCGAATAACGATAAGTGGCTGGCAATTCGTTACGGATTGATTTTACCTTAATTTCACGCGGCATTGATATTCCTTCCAAAGTTTTTTTATGCTGGTGAGGACAACTTCCGGCAGGGGAATAATATCAAACAAATTATGTTTATCCTGTTCGCTGTGATAATCACTTCCTCCTGTCATAAACAGTCCTTTTTCCGTTGCAATTTTGATGAAATTTTCTATTTCCCATTGATAATGGTCGGGATGCCAAACCTCCAAACCGTCAATGCCCATTTTAATAATATCTTCCAAATAGGATAATTTTGTCAGTTTTCCAGGATGAGCAATAACCGCGAAGCCATCTGCCTGATGAATAATAGAAATTACATCAACAACAGAAACCTCCGGCTTGGGAACATAAGCAGGTTTGTTATCCCCGATATATTTTTCAAATGCTTCATTCCTCGTTTGGCAAAACTTATGATTCACCAAAACCTGAGCAATATGAGGACGCACAATTAATTCTCTGCTCCCGGCAATGGCAATTACTTCTTCCAAAGATATTGGCATACCCATATCTGTCAGCAATTTAATCATTTTTTGGGCGCGTTTTTTTCTGCCTTTCAAATACATCTCTGTCATAGCTCGTAAAGCAGGATTATTAAAATCACAGCCATAAGCCAGAATATGCACATCATCACCCTTATACAGAGAACTTATTTCCATTCCAGGTAAGATTCTGAGAGGCAATATATTATCTGGAATTTGCGTATAGGCATCTGCAGTATCGTGGTCAGTTATGGAAATTA
>Ga0302236_1001204_pt1 | contig 19017 bp, 12 predicted proteins | sample AAG_UR_Gly_MG_FD_193509 | JGI IMG/M metagenome (GOLD analysis project Ga0302236, IMG submission 193509) | Enriched activated sludge microbial communities from anaerobic digester in WTTP, New Holstein, Wisconsin, United States - AAG_UR_Gly | ecosystem: Engineered > Bioreactor > Anaerobic >...
AGTCTATAAAGCTAAACGTAATTTTACTAATGAAATAGTGGCTGTTAAGATACCATATGAACATTTACTTAATGACGAAGATTTTATAAATCGTTTTTTCCAGGAAGCAAATAAATGCAAGGAAATAAATCATCCTAATATAGCAAAAGTTTATGATGCAGCCAGTAATGAAGATTGTATTTATATGATTATGGAATTTGTAGATGCTATGACATTAAGGGAAATATTGCGATTAAGCGGTATAACTAATATGGATGTTCTCTGGTCAATAAATTTTATAATTAAAATCTGTGAAGGATTAAATTATTTACATTCAAAACGAATTATCCATAGTGATATAAAGCCTGAGAATATAATGGTTAGCCCCACAGGGGAATTAAAGATTATGGATTATGTTACTTTTAAGTCTGTAGCCCAAATAGGCCCTACAAAGGGTGGTTTCTTTGCCGGTACACCTCATTATATGCCACCTGAAGTATTATCTAAAGATGGAGTAGATGAACGTTCTGATATCTATTCACTTGGAATTGTATTTTATGAACTTATAACAGGAGGAGTTCCTTTTTCAGGTAGTAATCCCCTGGTAATCATGAAAAAACATAAAGAAGAAGAGCCTCTTTTACTAAGAAAAATTGTTCCCTCTATACCGGAAGAGATTGAAAAAATTGTTTTAAAAATGATTGCTAAAGCACCCAGGGATCGATTTAGTTCTGTCAGAGTTGTATCTGCTCTACTCAGTGGCTATCTAACTATGAGAGCTACAGATAAAAATTATTTAAAACCCAAGCCCTTTAACTATGCATCTGATAGTTATGATAATTTAAATCCATAGGAATTTTCATTATTATTAAATTATTTAAAGCTATCAGTAATCAGCTATCAGCAATCAGCTCAGGAAGCTGAAAGTTAATTTATAAGGAGGGAAAAATTTGTTTAAAATTAAAGGGAATTTTACAATTTATCTGGTAATTTTCGTCTTTACTTTTTGTATTTTTACTTATGAAATGTTTCTTTCTGTCGCGGCTAAAGAATTAGAAGGAAAAGTTTCAAAAGTAAGCGGAGATATTATAGATATTAATTTAGGTTCTAATGATGGATTAACAGAAGGAACTGAAGGAATTGTAAGACTTAAGATAACAGCCAATGGTCAACCAGTTACATTGGATATAGCCAGGATAAAGGTAACAAAAGTAACAGAAAATACATGTAAAGCTAAGATAACCAAGAAAACAACCAATGTTCAGGCTGGTTATATTGTGGTTTTTTCAAATATAGAGATAGCTGTAGCGACCCCTAAACCTACAAATACACCGGTACCGTTGCCTACAAATACACCGGTACCGTTGCCTACAAATACACCGGTACCGTTGCCTACTGATACGCCTATGCCTTTAGACACACCGATAGTAGTACCTACAAGTACTCCGGAACCTTTACCCACAAGTACTCCGGAACCTTTACCCACAAGTACTCCAGAACCTTTACCCACAAATACACCGTCGATTGTTTTACCTACAGAAACTCCTGTATCTGTAGCTGTTATGAAAACTATAGTCGAAGTAAAAACTGATCCTACAAGGGCAAGGGTTTATCTGGAAGGTGCTTTAATAGGCAGAACTCCTTTAAAGCTGACAGATTTAGTTCCTGGTACATATCTTATGGTAGTTACTATAGATGATCTTATGTGGGAAGAACAGGTTACTATAAAGGCTGGAGAAAATTTATTAGAACCTAAATTTAAGAGAATTCCTTACCAGGGTATGATTTACGTTCCCGGAGGAGATTTTATAGTGGGAAGTAATGAACCTGGTTCCCCTGATGGACCTGAAACAAAAGTTTATCTGGAAGCTTATTATATAGATCGTTGTGAAGTTACTATGGCAGAGTACGCAAATTTTGTAAAATCTACTGGATATAAGAGCCAGGGTAGCTGGGATATGTATTTCAAAAAGGGCTATGAAAATTATCCTGTAGTTAATGTATCCTGGAATGATGCTAAAAGTTATGCCGAATGGGTCGGGAAACGCCTGCCCAATGAGCTTGAATGGGAAAAGGCTGCCCGTGGTACTGATGGAAGAATATGGCCATGGGGTAATCAATGGGACAAAAATAAATGTAATAATACAACTACAAATGATACTTCCATAGTTTCACTTATGCTGAATATGGGTGAAGGGAAAGGACCTGTTCCGGTTGGTATAATAGAAAAAGGTATGAGCCCTTATGGTGCAATGGATATGGCCGGAAATGTGGAAGAATGGATCTCTGATTGGTATCAACCTTATCCCTATGAAGGCCCCTATCAGTCCGGTATGGTTAAGACTATAAGGGGTGGTTCCTGGTATCATTACGAGGGATATACAAAATGTTCCAGCCGAAACAAATTTTCACCGGATAAGGGATATAATAAGCTGGGCTTCAGATGTGTTAAGGATCTTTAAAGGGTGAAAAGTGAAAGATGAAACGAAGTTCCTGCCAAGTAGGGCAACAGGTAAGGTGGTATCCATATGGAGAGCCTGTCCATGCCCGGGCTCTGGAGCAAAAGATATGCCGTCAAAGGAGAAAGTGATAACTTAAATAAATACAAAACTGCATATTCTGTAATAACAGATTTCATTGTAACAGGATCATAGATTTTGCGTAAGAGCCCGGGCATAGACAGGTATGTTTAAAGTTTTTGGGATACTCTTTTACCTGGAGCGGTAACAAGCAAGCAAAAAGGAAGTTATTATTATTTCACTTTTCATTTCCAAGAACCTTCTTTATACTATCTATAGCAGGTTGATAATCAGGATATAACCTTAACTCCTCGCCATATTCTTTTATAGCTTTTTCTTTTAGATCGTAATGTCTATAACATTCACCGAGCCAGTAGTGTCCTCCTGATATAGAAGGGTCTAGCTGTATTGCTATGGCAAATTTATATAAGGCTTCTTTTATATCATCAGTATCATAATAAAGTTTGCCCAGTTCAAGATTTATTTTTGCCGACCTGGGAGCTAACTTTAATGCATAATTTAGATCTTCCAGAGCTTTTTGATACATCTTCTTACCTCTGTAAGCAGAACCCCTTGTAGAATAAAATACCGGGTTATCTTTTAATAGTGTTTCTTTTCCTTCCAGTAATTTTAGCGATCTATCCCAGTTTTCTTCCTGGAGAGATAGCTTTGCCATTTGAAAATCTACTGCAAAAGTGAACTCTTCACCTATGTCTTTTCTTAAAGAGTAATCTATTTCTCCAACCATTTTAAAAATATCTTTTGCTTTATCCGGTAAATTTTTATCTAAGTACATAGCTCCCAGTTCATAAAATCCTCTTGCATAGGGTCCCATCATACTTGAAGTCAGAAGATCTTTATATACTCCCTCATCACTGATGCCACGGAGATTATATTTTTTCTCCATTAAAGTACTGCAGATTTCAAGATCATGTTTTCTATTGGGCAGAGCTACTTCATATAAAATACCTCTTGGAGCAATAGTAAGATTGGGAGGTAGTTTTGCTACAGCATGATATGTAAGATAGACCTTCAATGTTGGGTTGTCTTTTATAAAATTCATTATGATTTCTTCTCTGATAGCACCAGGTAGAACCTTCCAGGGAAGTCTTTCCTGAAGATATTTATTGTATGAGGGCTCACCTATTAGTCCCAGAGTAATTAATTTAATATCGGTTCTGAAATGTTCCACCTCTTGTAGATACCAGATTGGGAATGTATCATTATCACCTGATGTTATAAGAATAGAATCCTCTTCCGGTGTAAGGAGACAATTTCTTGCAAAATCATAAGCCAGAAAATTATTTCTTTCGTAACAGATTGGATAGTTAAGAATAAGAGAAAGAAAGGGTATAATGAAAAATAAATATGAGAGAGATTTTATTTTTATTTTTTTTGTTATTTCGCATAAACAATATCCAATCCAGATAGCAAAAATAAAATGGGCCGGCAGAAAAAATCCTGGCAAGATGGCTTCAAGAAATATCTGTACCTCCGTAGAGATGAGATATGATATGAGGAGCACATTGGTTGAATAAATAATTAATGTAAAGAGAAAGATTTTAAAGTTTTTTCTTGCAAAGAGTATAAATCCAATAAGACCAGTGATTACTCCCGGATAATTGAATGATTTCAAAAGATATGTACCGTATATTCCAAGTTGATGTAAGGTATTGGATAACCCTGTTCTTGTAGTTGCTTCCTGCCATCCATATATTTTACCTGTTATAATGGCAAAAAAACCTTTTACAGTGGTAGGGTCACCCCAGTGATAGGCAAGAGGTGTCATAATGGCTCTTAAGGGGATAAAGAGATATAGAAGAAGACATACAATTATTAAACTTAATGCAATACCTACTTCCCTTAAGGAAGGTTTTCCCTGTATTATAAATATATAAATAAACGCCGGAAGTAATATTATCATACTCTGATAATGATAGGTTAAACTGAGACCAAAGAATAGACCCCATAAATAGAGCCATTTTTTATTTTCCCTGTATTTCAGGGCACAGAATATAAGGACAGATAAAAAGAATAAATTTAATGTGTATCCTTTTGCAAAATGTGAATAAGACCATAAGGTGATAGATACCATAAAAGAAGTTACAGCTATAATAGATGACAGTAGATTTTTCGTTATATAAAAAACTATAAGATATAGAAATACCAGTGCAAGGGATGCAAAAAAGGCAGACATTATATTTACCCTGAAGGCTATTTCTCCCACAGGAATTAAAGTAAAGATTTTCCCAAGAATACTGTAAAGAGGATATCCCGGAGGATGGAGAGGAAGAAGATTATAAGCTGCTGTAACAGATTCTCCACTGTCTCCGAAAGAAATAGTTCTACCTGATGTGATGGTATATAAAAAGAAACTGATAAAGAAGATTAGTAAAGATACTATTAAATGTTTTTTTTTGTTCATAATACAAATACTGAAAGATGAATGGTGAAATCCTCTCACCTTTTATGTTATTACCCGCACTGTGAATAACCACAGCTTCTGCAAACCACACATCCTTCTACAAATTCTACCAGATTGCCACATTCAGGACATTCAGGACATACCCCTGTAAGATTAACAGAGGTTATCTCTTTCTTGTCTATTTTCTGATCCGTTCCATTCATTTCAAGATAACTTTCAATCGCTTTTCCTATGGCATCAGAACATGAAAGGGTCATATTTCCTCTGTCCCAACACGGAGAAGGACATCTTATACCTCTTATCTGTTTTATAATTGATTTTGTATCAACACCTGCTCTAAGAGCAAGAGATATAAGTCTTCCAGTAACTTCTGCCTGACTGGCAGCGCATCCACCGGATTTTCCCATATGTGCAAAGACCTCACAGAGTCCGTTCTGATCCTCATTTATAGTGATATAAAGGGCACCGCACCCTGTAAGCATCTTTATTGTAGCACCTTTTGTCATTATAGGTCTTGGTCTTGGTTGAAGTTTATAGAGTTTTTGATCTTTTGCCAGGGACATTTCCATTTTCTTATCATTTCTTTCCTCTATTGTAGTTTCTTCTTTTTTTGATGACATTTTCATACTTAGCACCTGAACATTACGACTTCCATCACGATATACTGTAAGTCCTTTGCACCCTTTTTCATAGGCAAGAAGATATGCTTTTTTAACCTCTTCCTTTGTGGCATAACCGGGGAAATTTATGGTTTTAGAGACTGCATTTGCTGTATATTTCTGAAAGGCCGCCTGCATCTTTATATGCCATTCGGGAGCTATGTCATGAGCTATGACGAATACCTTTCTTATATCTTCAGGTATATCTGTTATATCCTGAATGGAACCTTTTTCCGCTATGGTCCTCATAAGTTCCGGTGAATAAAAACCACGTCGTTCTGCAATTTCTTTAAAAAGAGAATTTACCTCTACCAGTTTGTCGTTATCCAGTATATTTCTAACATAACATATGGCAAAAAGAGGTTCAATTCCACTAGAACACCCTCCTATAATACTTATAGAACCTGTAGGAGCTATAGTAGTTACAGTGGCATTTCTCATGCTCGAACAGTTGGGCCGATCATAGATACTGCCCAGATAATTCGGGAAATTTCCACGCTTTTCTGCAAGTTTCATAGAAGCTTTCTTTGCCTCTGTATCAATAAATTTCATAATCTCTTCTGCCGTCTCTATGGCCTTTTCTGAATTATAGGCAATTCCGAGTTGTATAAGCATATCGGAAAAGCCCATAACACCCAGACCTATTTTACGATTACCCTTTGTCATTTCTTCTATGCGTTTGAGAGGATAATTGTTCATATCTATGACATTATCCAGGAAGTGGACTCCATTATGTATTAATTCTCTCAACTTTTTATAATTTATTTTTGATTTTCCTGATGCGTCTCTGGCGACTATATTTGCAAGATTTATAGATGCCAGATTGCAATTATGTACTATTATTCCTTCTGCTATAAGTGAATTTGTTACAGGCTCATTAAGATCATACACCACTGTTTCTCCATCTTCTTTTATAGAATGTATATTTATAAAAGGTTTATTATGATATATTCTTTTCTGTTCATAGAGATTACATTTTTCATCTTTATATGGTGTCAATTTAAAGCCAACTATATCTAAGAATTTAATATAATTTTCACCATTAATCCTTAATTGTCCCTGAGCTCTACCTCTACTTCTGACTTCATAATATTTTATATTACTTCTTATGCCGAGGTTTAGAAGTATAAGTTGAATATCTCTAAGAAGTTCTAAAGAAGCAGATGAAAGTGATACCTGTGATTTAACAGTTGTTTTTGAACCATCAGCACTAAATAATCCCTGTAAATAAGCAATTTGTAATTGTTTTGGTACAGTGTACAAAGTAGAAGGGATACGTTTTTGTGAGCCTTTACCTTCTTTAAAACCAAATTTTTTTAAATTTTCTATGGCAGATTTTTTATATGTTGATATACATCGGACGAAATTTTTTTGTTCCTTTACTTTATTATCACAATCTGTAAATTTTTTCCATACTGGCACCAGTGTATCAAAGGCTAATTTATCTTCTGATCCAAAAGTTAATCCGCAGGTTTTAGTAAACCAGCCACCTCCTGTAAACCAGCCAAACATTTGATATAACTTCTCCTCTTCTTCTGAGCTATTAAAATATAATTCCCCTGCTTTTTCAGTCTGTACCATTACCTTATCATTATTTGTAACTTTCCCTGCTTCTTTCCAACCTTTATCGGTCATAACTTTATGATCCGCTGTAAGTCTTATAGATTGACCATTTGTAAGGGTTAATCTGATAACTTTTTTAATACCTGTTTTTATTACTCTGGCCGGTCTAAATATTATATTATTTTTTATTCCATTTAAATTTGTAGCAATTATTATCTCCTCGCCTTTATTCTGTCTATCATATAAACTTTCTACTGTTTCAAGTCCATTATTAGTTACTATTCTTGTCTCGGCGGCCAGACAAGACTCATACGCTAAAAGCGGCTGCTCACCGCACGGATTTGTACTTTCTATATCTCCAAGCATTGGAGTGGGATTATCCTTATTTATTTTATCAATAAATACTATTCCAGGTTCTCCGTTCTGCCATGCGAATTCTGTTATTAAATCAAAGACTTCTTTTGCTTTGAGTTTTTTTACAGGCTGACCTGTCCTGGGGTTTATAAGGTCATATTCTTCATCTTTTTTTACTGCCTCCATAAATTTATCTGTAATTGCCACAGAGATATTGAAATTATTCATTTCACCTTCCTGTTTTTTACAGCTAATAAATTCCACAATCTCCGGGTGATCTACTCTGAGTATGCCCATGTTTGCACCCCGCCTGGTTCCACCCTGTTTTATCGTTTCAGTAGTGGTATTAAAGACTTTCATAAAGGAAATGGGTCCACTTGCAACACCTTTTGTGGACATGACTATATCATTTTTCGGTCTTATGCGGGAAAAGGAAAAGCCTGTTCCTCCTCCAGACTGGTGGATCAGTGCCGTATTCTTTATTGCCTCAAAAATACTTTCGATAGAATCCTCTACTGGTATTACAAAACAGGCACTTAATTGTTGTAGATTTCTTCCTGCATTCATAAGTGTGGGAGAATTTGGCAAAAATTCCAGATTTGCCATCATCTTATAAAATTTTTCTTCTATTTCTTTCAGGTTTGCAGAAGGGTCATAATATTTATCTGCTCTGGCAATATTTCTTGCCACTCTTCTGAACATATCTTCAGGTGTTTCCGTTACTTTTCCTTCATCATTTTTCTTTAAATATCTTCTTTTCAGAACGGTTATAGCATTCTGTGTGAGATTAAGTTTACTCTCCGGGTTTGTAGACATAGGCCCTCCTTAAAATTCTCTGCTATAAAAAACAAAATTGGACTCTTTTTAAACTTAAAAAGTCCGTTTTTAAATAATTCTTTTTATACATCTTTTATCCTTTAGTCTAAAAAATTTTTTCTGAGTAATTTTAAAAAATATTGAAAAATAATAGATAATAAGATAATATACTCCTAAGTACCGCAACAGGTAAAAAAGTATCCAAAAAACATATACACCTGTCCCTGTCCGGGCTCTGGAGCAAAAGATATGCCGTCAAAGGAGAAAGTTATAACTTAAATAAATACAAAACTGTATATTCTGTAATAACAGATTTCATTGTAACAGGCTCATAGATTTTGCGTAAGAGCCCGGATAGGGACAGACTTGTGAGATGGATACTAACTTGCCTGTTGCGGTACTAAGAAATTTATACTAAAGAGGAGTAATATTATGAAAACCAATGAAACACTAAATAATCATCTTCTTTCTAAATTTCGCAAAAATTTTAAATCCCGTAGCGCGAATATCCTTGCAATGAATGCAGTAACAAGGGGAAATATTCAGGAGATAGCCTTAAACAGAGAAATATTAAATAATGTTAATTTCTCTTTTTCCCATGAAGTGGAACCAACAGAAGTTACAGCCCAGAAACAGGCAAATACCTGCTGGCTTTTTGCTGCACTTAACTGGCTTCGAACCATTACAAAAGAAAAATTAAATATAAAGGATTTTGAGTTTTCCCCAAATTATCTGGTGTTCTGGGATAAAATGGAAAAGGCAAATTATTTTCTTGAGATTATGATTGAACTGTCTGATAGAGACCTGGATGATCGATTGATGAATTTTCTCCTTAAAAACCCCATCCCTGATGATGGCGAATGGCATATGATAGCAAATCTTGTAAAGAAATACGGTCTTGTGCCAAAATCTGCCATGGCCAATACCTTTACTGTAGAAAATACAAAGACTCTGAACTTTATACTTTATAACAAACTGCGTGACTGGACTGCAATTATAAGAAAAATGCATAAAGAGAAAAAAAACCTGGAGCAGATAAGAAAGAAAAAAATGGAATGGATGGATGAATTTTATCGAATACTCAGTATATTTCTTGGATTACCTCCAGAAAAATTCGACTGGAGTTACAGAGATAAGGATAAGAAATTTCATAGAGATCTGGCGATGACACCACAGGAATTTGCTCAAAAATATACAGGTATTGATATGGACGACGTTTATATTCTCTGGCACTGTCCTTCGGAGAAAACACCTCTTAATAAAACCTATCTCATAGAATATACAGCATATATGAAAGGTGGAAGTGATTTAATAGCTTTAAATCTTCCCTTTAAAAAATTGAGAAGCTATGCAGTGAAAATGCTTAAAAATAAGGAAGCATGTATTTTCGGTTGTGATGTTCTCCAGGAAAGTCATACAAAAGAAGGTCTTTTATATTCAGGTCTTTATGATTATGAACTTATCTTTCAGACAAAATTTTCTCTTGATAAAGGAATGAGACTGGACTATTGTCAGTCCTTTATGAATCACTCTATGGTTTTATCAGGAGTAGATCTTGTAAGAAACAGACCCATAAAATGGAAAGTGGAAAATAGCTGGGGAACAGATTATGGGAAAAAAGGTTATTTTACAATGTCAGATGAATGGTTCAGTGAACATACTTATGAAGTTATGATTCCCGGGAAATATCTTGATGAAGAAGATAAAAAGCTTTTTAAATTAAAACCGGTAGTACTTCCAAGATGGTTCCCTATGATATAATCGTGAAAGATAAATCGTGAAACGAACTAACTCATTCTTTCACTTTTTACGTTTCACGATTCACTAACTTACTATGAATAAAATCCTTTATACTTCCTTTGACATAGTACCTGCTCCCAAAGGGTCAAGTGTTCATATTTCATATTTCACAAAAGCCCTTGTAGAAGGAGGATACAGGGTTACCCTTCTTACACCCCTTGGGAAAAACCAGGAAGAAAGAGAAGTTTATCTTGGAGCTAAAATAAAAAGAATAAAACTTGAAGACAGTAATTTTTTAAAAAAGACACTTTTATTTTCTCAGGGAGTGGAAAAAGAACTGGAAAGAAATTATGATATAGTGCAATTTCGATCTATCTGGGGCGGGCTTCCTGCTATTTACAGAAAGAAAAAAAATTATAAGATTATCTATGAAGCAAATGGTTTCCCGAGTATAGAACTTCCCTATCATTATCCCTGGTTAAAAAAAGAAAAAATCTTACTGGAAAAATTTCGCCTTCAGGAAATTATATGTCTTCAGGGAGCAGATATTATAATATGTCCTTCAGAGATTATAAAGAAATATATTATCTCTCTGGGAATAATAGAAAATAAAATCATAGTAATACCAAATGGTGTAAATACGGAAATTTTTAAAGGAACCTTCTTCCCACCTTTACCTTTGAAACTACTTTATGTAGGCACCCTTACTCCATGGCAGGGAATTCAACTTCTACTGAAATCCCTTTCTATTATAAAAAAAGAAAAAATAGAATTTACTTTAAATATACTTTCAGATAGAAAAAGAAAATTCGAAAAATTAATTCTGGAACTTGCCTTCAGATTAAAACTTTCAGAGAATTTAAATTTACTGAATCCTTTACCACAGGAAGGTGTATCTGAAATAATATCAAATTCTCACATATGCCTGGCACCACTGGAATATACAGAAAGAAACCTTCTCCAGGGTTGTTGTCCCATAAAAATACTGGAATATATGGCCTGTGGGAGACCGGTAGTATCTTCTGATATACCCTGTGTAAGAGAAATTTTAGAAGATGGAATTGATGGAATACTCTGTAATTGTCTGAAAGAAGAAGAACTTGCAGAAAAAATATTATATCTGAGTAAAAACTTATCTATCGCTAAAGAAATAGGAATAAGAGCAATAAATAAAATCAGGGGAAAATATACCTGGCATAAAGCCGGACAGGAATTAATACAGGTTTTAAAAAATCTCATATAGAAAATTATAGTAAGATACCAGGTTATATATATTATACTTCTAGATATTATTATTCCATACAACTAAATTGTATACAATAGCAATATAGAGATTAAAATATATAAAAAATACTTATTTTTTGAAATTAAATTTGGTATAATAACAGTAAATTTTAATAAAGGGAGAATTAATATGGCAGTTGAACCATCATTACTAAAAGATATTCTTATTTTCAGAGATTTAACAGATGAAGAACTTGTACAGATTGCAGGTATAACAGAAGACTTTACCTTACCAGGAAATAGAATTTTATTTAATCAGAGTGATGAAGCAGATTCTTTTTATATAATACTTGAAGGAGAGGTAGACGTAAGAAAAAACCTTGGAACAAAAGAACAGAAAATAGCCAATATGAGTAAAGGAGCTATAATAGGGGAAATGGCTTTTCTCACAGAAACACGTCGTACAGGTACTATTAAAACAATCACCAAAGTAAGATTTCTAAAAATCCTGAAAGATGAATTTAAAACACTTCTTCTAGAAGAAAACTCTATAGCAGCATATAAAATAGTATATCGTCTTGCCCAGATACTGAGTTTCAGATTGGCTCGTATTTCAGAACAGTTTGTTGACTATCTTAATACCAATAAAGTACCTGAAAAAGAAAAAGAAGGTTTTTTAGAAAATATTAAAAAAATTTTTTTATAAAGAATATTTCTAATAGAGGGCCAGAGATATTTTTTCACTTCCAGAAGGAATAGGTTTTTAATATTTTATAAATAAGTTCTTCTGTTGCTCCTTCTATTACTAAAACACGCTTATTATTTACTCCTATGTATACATAACGCTCCTCTGTAGACCAGAGATAATAGTTGTTTCCTTTGTCTTCTATATGTTCTGAGGTATATTTATTTATAACTGCATGACTATAAGCATTAAAAAATTCTCTTCCATCTTTTTCTGTATCCCAGGAACTCATCATAAGTATAAGTGTATCAGATCCATTTTGAAAACATTGTATTTGATCTCCACCCCAACCCTGAGATGCAATAATAGCAAAGTCCTTAGTCGTCAACTGTTTTAAGAGTAGATAAATAATATATTCACCCAGAACATCAGTATTAATTTTCCTCCAACCTTTGCCAAGAATTGTTTCTACATCTTTTATGTTAATAGTCACAGGAAGGTCTTTTTGCTGTGACATATATTTTTCAGGGTGTATTATCTGCTCTGTAGATAAAGGTTTATCAGAATAAAGTGTGGCTACCTGTTTCCATCCATAGGTTCTCACAAAACGCATCAGAAAATCAGTACCATATAAATAAGGAAATGTCATTGTTTCAGAAATTATAGGAGGGGCAGATGCCAGTAATTTAGATGCCTCCTGATGGGGCATTAGATCCTGGATCTGAACCATTGAAAAGTTTGGTAAATCGTAAATGCTAAAACCATAATTTTTCATCATATATTCCAGCATAACCAGAGTAGCTTCACCTTCTATAACAGATGTATGGGACATATTCAAATCTGAATTGGCATAATCCGATTTTAAATAACTTTTAAGGTCTATATACTGGTCCTGAAGTGCATGGGTTAACTCATGAGATAAAATAGGAGGTTGAAGGTCCATCGACATCCAGTCAGCTATATATATAGTTTTATCCTCAGGCACATAAAAACCGGCCATCTGTTCTACATATATCTCTACAAGAAAACCTTTATAATCAAAATTTTTCGGTAATAAGCCGAGTTTTATAAACATTTTACCTTCGCCGTCAAGTTTGGTCATAATTTCTGGCTTTTGAATGTCTTTAAGCAGCATCTTTCGAACTGTGTCCTTATTGGTTACCTTTTTTTTAATTTGAGTTTTAAAATTAAGACCTCTTATCTTGCTCACACTTGCCATAAGTTGGTCAGCCAACCTGTATAGTTCCTGAGGAGAAGCCTTTTTTTCAGCAATCTGGGAAACTTCTATATTCGACTTCTCTTTTCCCTGGCAGAGAAGGCAACAGGTAAATAAAACAAAAGAAATACTTACAAATATATATAATAATTTTTTCATTAAGAATTATACCTCATCCATAAGTTCTAGAAGCTTTTCTTCTCGTTCCCTTATTTTAGAAAATATATTTCTTATATCATCAGTACCTCTGGAAATATTTTTAAGGAGTGTCTCTATAATCTGTGAATTTGTCACTGATCTGAGTGCTATTTTTCGCAGACACTTACGCTCTTCCCTTAAATCATCTATTAAGGTCTGACTGTAAAAATATACATACATTTTTCTTGTTCTGTAATCCATAATTTCATCAGCAAGACGGAGTTCAATACAAACTACTTTATTATCTATAATATCAAAATTAAAATGAATTTCTTTATCAATTAAAATGAGATCATAATTATTATATTTCAAAGCTTTTCTGACATTATAAAGGAGTTCTTCCTGACATTCAATTGGAATTCTACCGGAACAAAGAAAATCTTCAAGATTTTTCAAGGAAACTATTTCCTCAAGGGTTAGTTTTCCTTCGCTCAAAAGTTTTCCTCTTTTATGTTGAAATTTCACATAGGTATCTATATCGGGATAATAATTCTTATAAAAATTTTCATAGGAAAAAATATTATTCTTTTCTCCATAATGAAAACTACAAAAAGTTGGCCTTACTGTTTCTATTCTAACACAGTTACTTTCCAGGTTATACCTGTAATTCATATTATCTGTGCCATCCCTGTAAGAAAAGAAGCTCTTCTTATGTTCACTGAGGCCTACAAGCCATTGAATACTTATGTCATATACGCTGGCAATATCGATGAGTTTATCTATACCGGGCCTCCTTATACCTCTCATATAACTTGCAAGAGTACTCTCAGGTATACCGGTCTTTTTAGACATATCTTCAATTGTCTCAAGATTTTCTGCAAGAAGGGAAACTATTCTATTTTTTATATTTTTTGCTATCTGCTCAGTATTACTTGTAGACTTTTCCTCAAAGATAGCTGTCTCTTTTGAATTAGACGAGTTTATATCTTCCATAAGATCACAACCTTTATTAGATTTGTATGTATGATAATAATATTCTAACATTATGTTAATGTTGTGTCAATATACATCAAATAAAGATAAATTATAATAAAGTATCATAAAACATACAGAATAAATAGAGAGATTGACAAATTTGTATAAGAATCCGATAAACCCGGAAAAACTCGAGATTATTAAATCTTACCAAATACAATACCATATATATTATCAAGTTGTTTATAAAATTTCATAATAGCCATAGCTATTTCTTCATAAGAAGCAAAATCTTTAAATTCTTCTGCCATTATCTTTACTATATCTTTGAATTTTATCTTGCCGGCACTCAAATAAAAAACCCTTTGTTCAAAAGCATTAAAGCAATATTGTTCTCCAAACCTTTCCAGGATTAAACCTTCTGACGCAATTTGAAATCTATAGTCAGTTCTTTGAGGAAAATATTCATCCAGTTCTTCTTTTGTTAATTCATAGAAAGTTTTATATAAGGAATGTTTTCTAAAATTGAAATAGCGTTTCAGAGCAATATTGTCATTCATTATATCATACCAAAGAGTCTGAATCCCTTCATCAACAAGGGAAAAAATTTGTTCTACCTGATTCTTAGGGATCTTCATTAGCACTTCTCTTTGAGTATTCGTCACTTCTTTATAAAAAAGCTCTTTCATCTCCAATAATTCATTTATCTTCAGATTTACTGTTTCAGCAAGAATGTCCATACCGGAATTACCTCCTATAAGGAGATATGGAGATATAGGAATAATACCGTATTTCTCCGGTTCATCACCTATAGAAGTCCCCGGGAAAGGTGTTAGAAAGCCGTATAATAGAGACAATCTTCCTGGCGCAAGGCGAATCAATTTTTTAGCAAAATCTATACTTTCTTCTATAGTTTTTCTTGATTCAAAAGGACCACCTATAATAAAGGTTGTCACTATCTGAAAAATCTCTTCTTCTACACATTTTTGTATTGTAAATTCTATCTGTTCCGGTGTTATCATTTTTTTATAAAGTGCCAGGCTCTTTTTATTAGCCGATTCAATACCTATCTGCATAACCTTCATACCTGCTTCTTTCATTTCTTTGATTAACTCCGGGTTATGGTAAATTATGTTTGCTCTACCTTCAGCATACCAGTAAAAACGAGAACGAAAATCTTTTCTTTTTTTTATTTCCCTGCATAATTTTATAGTTCTTTCAGGATGAGCAATAAATGTATCATCTATAAAGCCAAGATATAAAGGATCATCATAAGTATTTAAAACTTCATCCAGTTCTTTTAATACATGTTCTATACTTCTCATACGATGATAATGACCTGTAGCTTGAAAACAAAAAGTACATTCATAAGGACAACCTCTGCCTGTCAGAATTGACACAACACCTTCTCTAGTGGGGGCTAAATCTCTATTTATAATAGGCAATTCATCAAGATTGTCTATACAAGGACGCAGGGGATTACTTTTTATACTATTACCATCTCTATAGACTATACCCGGTATATTCTCTAACTTTCCTTCATCCAGGAAAAAGTAATTCATAAGGTCAAGCATTGTATATTCTCCCTCATATCTGACAACTATATCAGCAGGACTTCCTTCCAGAACTTCCACAGGTCTAACTGTAGCATGAGGTCCACCAAATATAATGATTATTCCAGGAAAATTTTGTTTTATAAATTTACTAATCTCTATTACTCTATATATATTATCTGTACTGGTATAAAAGCCGGCTACTCTTACTCTCGAATAGGATATAGCCCTCTTGATCTCATCCATATCCGGGTAACGATCACAAATCAATTTAATCTGGTAATTTCTCTCTTGTAAGAATGTACCTATAGACAGAAGACCAATTGGAATGTGTGTGCATCCTTTATACAATTTCAATCCATCACTAAATACTATATAAAAAAGAAAAATTTGATCTCTCTTTTTATTAAACATATCTTTTATTCCTCCAGTATTTTATCTTAATTTCGTTATATTACCTGCACGTTCTTTCTCAAATAGCTGGCGCCATATATTTAATGTACAAAGCGTAATGCATCGTACACCAGACATTACGCTTTACAAGATTTTAATGAGATAGTTAATTAATCGTTAGTTTTCTCCATTATTATCAATTGAGATTAATAGATGAATAAATACTACTATACTTTTACCGAATTTTGAAAGACCCTTGTCCTGTAAAGGCATTCCTCGCAGATGTTCTACAGGGTAGAATAAGGCTTTATTTGAAAAGTGCAAAAATATAGAATATTATATAGATTCAGAAAAACCTGTCAATCTCAAGAGAAGAAATTTTTAAAAAGAAGAAGTAGTATCAGGTTCACTTTTATAAGTTATACCACTTAAAAATTCTTTGAGTTTTTCTTCTGTAACATACCATTTATTTCCAACCTTTCGTCCTCTCAATTTTCCCTTATGAATATAAGTTCTCAAAGAAGTAGGGGTAACCTGTAGAGCTTCAGATAATTCCGTAAGATTATAAAATTTTATGTCTCCTATTTGTCGAGGCATTTTTTAATCTCTCCTTTATAATATAATAAAACATCTTTCGATATTATCATGTAAGTTTTATTTATGTCAGTAATTATTTTAACATTGTTTATATATTTTTTATGTTTCTTCCCTTTGCCTTTTTTGAAACATTTTTATTAACAAATTAATTAAAATAAGTTATAATTAGCCTGAGTATATAATTATGAAATCTCAAAATAATATCCTTTTATTTTTAAACATATTTATTACTATAATTTATCTATTTCTTGCTATCTATGGTTCTATATTTTTTTGGAACAGAGATTATACTATTGCCAGATACTGGGTAGAACAGAAAGAAAAACATTCTTACGCAATCTTTATGAACAGAACTATCTTTTCTGGAGAAGGATTCGGCGGACAGGATTTTACAAATATACTGATTGCCTTAGCACTTGTTTTATATGTATTATCCTTTAACAGTAAATTTAACTACTGGTTTTTTCCTTTAAGAAAATACACAGGTTTTATGCTTGGTGTTGCTATACTTCTGACTCTTACCTGGTCCAGACTGTTAAGAACGTTTTTTGCCCGCGCCAGACCTATAAATGTAATAGAAGGGAAGGAAACCTTCAGCCATCTTTTAATGTTTGGTTCTTACAGGCTAGAGGACGCATTTAATCATGGTTGTTTCCCATCGGGTCATACATTTTCTGCTATGTTTTTAATTGTTCTTGCTTTTATAGCTATTAAAACACGTAAAACCTGGTTAATCATATTAATATTTTTACTTTCTATTGCTTTTGGCATATCTATGGGTGTGGGACGTGTTATGTTTGGCTCCCATTATCCGGGAGATGTATTATGGTCTATAATCTTCAGTATCTTTATGACAGGTTGGCTTTATTTCATGGTATTTCGTATACCTCAGCAGGAAAAAGGAACTTTTAATTTTATTTATAAGCCTTTAGAAGGTAGCGGATTTATCATAAAAATTTCAAACATAGTTGGCCCCATGTGGGAATTACGTTACAGTTTTCTCTATAGTCTTTTTTCTATCTCTTTCTTCATAATATTAATCGGGGTAAAATATAGTATATTAAATTTTACATGGTACTGGCCTCTTATAAGTATAACAGGATTAATTTTTTCTATAATATTTTATAGAAGAATTTCAGTATTATTTAAAGATTCAATCAAGCATCAAATTTCTGAGTAAAAAGGTTACATTATCTGTTCTCTCACCAAGTCTTCTCAGATAATAGGCATACCATTCCCTGCCGTAAGGAACATAAAGTCTCACATTATAACCTTCATCTCTGAGTATTTTTTGCAAATCCCTTCTTACTCCATATAACATTTGAAATTCGAATTTATTGGGTTCTATATTTTGTTCCCTTACATATTTTTTAACTCCTATAATCATTTTTACATCATGTGTGGCTATAGCAGGATAATATCCTTCATTAAGTATTTTTGAATCTAATAACAAACGAGTAAGTTTGAGATAATTATCTTCCACATCTTTTTTATTCTTAAAAGCTATAGAAGAAGGTTCCTCGTAGGCTCCTTTACAGAGACGTACAAAACCTTTCTTTTTTATAAGTTCCATAATATCCTCTTCACTTCTATGTAAATAAGACTGTATTACTATTCCTACATTATCGTATTTTTCTCTTAGACTGTAAAATATATTTAATGTTTCCTGTGTATAGAGAGAACCTTCCATATCAATACGGACAAAATTTTCATATTCCCTTGCTTTTTTAATTATTTTTTCTACATTATTTATACAGAATTCTCTGTCTATGCTCAAACCCATCTGAGTAAGCTTTATAGATATATGAGCTTTAAGTCTTTCTTTTTGAATAGTATCAAGTAAGTTAAGATAGGCATCGGCTGAAGCGTCTGCTTCTTCTGTATCATTTACATGTTCCCCCAAATGATCCATGGTTACATTCATACCCATTTTATTTATTTCTCTGACCCTCGGTACAGCTTCCTGAAGAGTATCGCCTACTACAAACCTGCCAGCCATTTCTTTAATTAAAGTAAAATTTGTAATAAATTTTTTCAATGATTTATTTTCAGATAAAAACAACACAAAATTTCTCAGCATATTTAATAATACTCCTTTCTTCTTTTGGAAGAAATATCATATAAAAAGAGCCAAAACTATTTTTTAAAAAAGCAGTTAATTTGAGAATTTAATTATTCATT
>Ga0302236_1001207_pt1 | contig 18946 bp, 15 predicted proteins | sample AAG_UR_Gly_MG_FD_193509 | JGI IMG/M metagenome (GOLD analysis project Ga0302236, IMG submission 193509) | Enriched activated sludge microbial communities from anaerobic digester in WTTP, New Holstein, Wisconsin, United States - AAG_UR_Gly | ecosystem: Engineered > Bioreactor > Anaerobic >...
CATAAGCTTTAGCCAGTCCATAAAGAAGCTGATCTGCATTCTTTGGCTTTAATTTTAATGCTCTGGAATATTCTCCAATAGATCTATCTACCTGATTGGTTTTATCATAAAGTACGGCAAGATTACTAATTGCCTGAATATTTGAAGGATTTACCTTTATAGCATTCTGATAATTTTTAATAGCTTCTTCAACTTTCCCTGTCTTAGAATAAGCCATAGCAAGATATGTAAATGCCTGATCAAAATCAGGTTTCATCTTTAAAGCCTGCTCGTATTGTTCAATCGATTCTTCATCTTTCCCGAGTTTTGTATAGACAAGTCCAAGATTTGCATAAGCCTGATAATATTCCTTATCTAAAAGAATAGCATTTTTATGTGCTTTAATAGCCTTATCATTATTTCCTGTCTTAAAGTACATTTGTCCTAAATTATCATATACTTTAGCTTCTTTCAGCCCGAGACTAATAGCTTTTTCATAGGCTATAATAGATTCTTTAGCTTTACCCTGATAAGAACAGGCCAGGCCCAGATTAAAATATGCCTGATTATTGGATGAATCCAATTCAAGGGCTTTACGATATTGCTCCTCTGCTTCTGAAATCTTATTCATCTTTGCATAAACTAATCCCAGGCTATTATAAAATCTTGGATCCTTAGGATTATTCTTTATAGCCTTCTGAAATTGCTCTATTGCTTCTTCAAATTTTCCGGATTTAGTGCAGGAAATACCGGCATTATAAAAACTATCAGCCTTATCAGGAGCGGCAACTTTAAGTTTCTTTGAAATCCTTTCCAACTCGGTATTTACCATTTTTATAGCATCCTCGTCTTTAAGTTGCTTAACAATTTCAAGGGCCTTTAAAAGACTATCTCTGGCTTCCCCGGCACGCCCTTTCTTATCATAAACAATGCCCAGACTATAATAGGCCTGAGCATCATTGGGTGTCAGAGATAAAACCTTTTGATATTCTTCTATAGCTCTATCCTGCTCACCCAGCTCATCAAGACAATTAGCCATATAATAATGAGCCAGATGATCCTTTTCATCAAGACTGACAGCATGTTCAAATTCTTCCATGGCCTGTTGGGATTGTTTTGTTTTGCTATAGGCTATACCAAGATTTCTATGTATTTCAGCTTCATCGGGACTGAGTTTGATAGCAGCTTTATATTCTTCTATAGCTTGCTCAAAATTATCCTTATAAAAATAAGCTAAAGCTAAATGATAATGACTTTTCACATCAGAATTATTAAGAGATATAGCCTTTTTAAATGCTTTGATAGACAGGTCATATTGTTCCATCTGAGAGTATGCCATACCCATATTTCTATAAGCAGGTGCAAATTTAGGGTTAAGTTTTATAGCCTGTTGATATTCTTTAATAGCAAGATCATATCTTTCCTGCCTTGTATAGGCTATGCCAAGGTTATACCTTGCTGCAGAGTGTTTAGGGTTATGAGTTGCTGCTTTCTGATAATTTTCTATTGCTTCATCAAGGGATCCAACTTTTGCATAGGCCAGTCCTAAATTATAATAGCCCTGGGCATAAGCAGGATTTAATTTTATAGATTTCTGATACTGAATAATTGCATCATCGTATTTATCTAATTTAGAATAAGCAATACCCAGATTACCATAAGCCAGATAATAGGTTGAGTCAAGATCAATAGACTTTTTATAAGCTTTAATTGCAGGAACCATAGCATTTTTCTGAGCATAGGCCAGACCAAGGTTACAATAACTATAAGCATCACTGGGTTTAAGTTTTATAGCCTTTTTATATTCAAGTATAGCATTATCAATTTTTCCCAGCTGAGCATAAGCTAAACCCATATTATAATGGACTTCAAAATCATCAGGAGCCAGCTCAAGAGCTTTTTTATAATAGCTAAAAGCTTCATTTATTTTACCCATTTTTGAAAGAGCAATACCGAGATTAAGATAAGCTCTGGCATGATCTGGTAGTAATTCAATAGCTTTCTGGTACTGGGCTATAGCAACGTCGATTCTCCCTGCTTTAGTAAAAACTCTTCCAAGATCAAAATAAGCCAGCCCATAAGATCTATCTCTCTTTAGTATAGCCTGTAATTCCTCAACTGCAGCATTATACTCTTTTATATTATAATAAGACAGAGCTAAATTATATCTGGCATCAAGATTGCCTTCATCCAGGCTAACAGCTCCTTGAAGATGAGTTATGGCTTCATCAATCTTATTGGTTTTGAGTGAAGAAATCCCAAGTTTTGTAAGTACATCAGCATCTGGACTTTTAAGTTCTAAAAACCTATGATATAAATCTATAGCCCTTTCATAATCACCATTTGCATAAAACATAGAAGCAAGGGATTCTATAATTGATACATTTTCAGGATCCAGATCCAGAATTTTATTATATTCCCTTCTGGCATCTTCTTCCTTTCCAAGTCTGGAATAAATAGAGGCAAGTAAAACATGAATATCTACATCGTCTGGTTTCAAACGTACAAGCTTTAAATACTCTTCAATGGCTTCATCCAATCTATCAAATTTTTCATAAAGGATTCCCATCTGTTTTATAGAATCCAGATGCCCCGGATACTTATTTACAACACGTTTGAATTCTTCTATAGCATCTTCACATTTACCAAGCTGTGCATAAGCCAGGCCGAGATCAAAATGAACCTGAACATCATCAGGTGTTGTTTCAAAAATCTCAATAGATTCCTCATAAGACTTTTCATCTGCGGCAACAGAAGGTTCTCCAGGAATTTCTTCAATTTCTTCTTCCGGTTCTTCTATAGGTACCTCTTCAAACTCTTCTTCCGGCTCTTCTATAGGTACTTCTTCTATCTCTTCTTCCGGCTCTTCTACAGGCTTTTCTTCCGGTTCTTCTTCTCTTTCTTTTCCAGCACCGGCAAGCCTCAAAAGTTCATCTATATCTACTTTTTCTTCTTCCTCTTCTTCTGGAGGGATATCAATGGGTTCATCAAATTCTTCTTTTATTTTTTCTACTTTTTCTTCCTTACCGGCACCGGCCATCCTTAGAATTTCCTCTATATCTAATTCTTTCTCTTTTTCATCTTCTTCAGGTACTTCTTCAGGTACTTCTTCAGGTACTTCTTCCGGTGCTTCTTCAGGTACTTCTTCAATTACTTCTGGTTCTATTTCCTTCTCTACAGCTCTCTTAGGTTCTCGGGTTCTCTCAGAGAATACCTTACCGGTTAAACGTGACAGTTCTCTCTTTATATTTTCCTCTTCCTTATAATCACTTTTAGACTGAACAAAAGATAGAGCCATTTTCAAACTTTCTATAGCTTTATCCCTTACATTATCCTGTTCATAAATAAGTCCCAGATGATAATATGCCATATAATCTTCTGGATATAAATTTATAACCTTATCTAATTGTGATATAGCAAGTTCAAGCTTATCCTGTTTGGCATATAACAGACCTAAATTAAGTAGTCCATCTCTATTCGCAGTATCAGATGCTACTACTTTTCTAAAAGCATCAAGAGATCTATCAAAATCATTCATCTTAAGATAGGCCTCTCCTAGCTTGCAATTTGCCTCTACCATACCTGGTGACTGTTCCAGAGCATTCTTATACTCTTCAATACCCATATCTAACTTACCCTGAGATACATAAGCGTTACCCAGGGCGATACGACCATCTATAAAATCAGGTTCAATGTCAAGAGATTTTCTATAACTTATTATGGCTTTCTCATACTCTCCAATTCTCACATAAGCCTCACCAAGACGGTAATGGGCCATAAACTGTCTGGGACTTAATACAAGAGTTTCCTGATAATGCTGAATGGCGGAAGTTATCTGATTCTGTTTTTCAAAAGCAACACCAAGATTAAGATGAACAATAGCATCCTGAGGATTTCTATCTAAAACCTTCTGAAAAACTTTTATAGCCTTATCAAATTTCTGTGTATTTGTATAAGCAATACCAAGATTTCTATAAGCATTTTCATTATCTTCATTAACTTCTAAGGCTCTATTATATTCTTCTATGGCATCATCATAACGTCCCAGATCTGCATATACTTTACCAAGATCACAGTAAGCCTGATCAAAATCAGGTGCAAGTTCAATAGCCTTCTGGAAATACTCAATAGATCTCTCTGGATTATTACGATTAACAGCATAAAATTTAGCAAGTTGATAATTGGATCTGGCATGCTTGGGATCTAATTCAGTAGTCTTAAGGTAATACTCAAAGGCAAAATCTTCTTCTGCCTGAAGATCATAACATACACCAAGATGAAAATGGGCATCAACATGATTTGGATTAAGCTCTGTAACCTTCAGGAAACAATCTACTGCCTGTTCAAATTTTGCAAGATGAGTATAAGTAATACCTAACTGAAAATAAGAATTCTGATCATTGGGATTTAAATTTATAGCTCTTGTAAACTCCTGGATAGCGGAATCGTATTCTTCCATCTTACTCCAGGCTATGCCCAGATGATAATGAGAAAGAGCATCATTAGGTTTAAGATCTATAGCTTTATGAAAACTATTAATTGCTGATTCATATTGTTCTAATTTATTATATGCCAGTCCAAGATTAAAATGAGCATAAGAATCCTGAGGATTTAACTCTATAGATATAGAGTAGTGCTCTACTGCATGCTCATAGTCTTCCTGAGTACTATAAGCCATAGCCAGATGATAATGAGCATAAGCATCATTCGGGTCAATTTCTATAGATTTCCTCAAATTTTCCACTGCCATATTATGCTGTCCCAGTTTTGTATAAACCATTCCAAGGTTAAAATATGCTTCTGTATACAGAGGGTCCAGCTCTATAGCTTCCTGATACATCTGCACTGCAAAATCTAACTGAAATTTCTTCTCACATACCTGAGCAAGATAGAAACGAGGTTTAGGATTATTGGGTTCTAAATCAATAGCTCTCTGCAATTCTCTTATAGCAAGATTCAATTTCTGTTGTTTGTCGTAAATAATAGCAAGATTAAAATGAGTTTTACCACTATCAGGCTGAATGGCCAGAGCCTTTTCATATTCTTTTACAGCCAGAGGCAAACGATTCTGTTTCTCATAAACCATACCCAGATTAAAATGAGCTTCTGAATATGCAGGATTTAGCTCCAGTGCCCTTTTAAAATGCTTGGAAGCTTCATTATAATCACCCAGTCGCATATAAGCAAGCCCTCCGCCACTAAAAGCTTCCCACAATTTATGATTTAACTCTATAGCTCTTTTATATCTCTCCAGAGATTTGCGAAAATCTCCAAAACAAAAATAAGCAAAACCAAGATTATAATGGCCATAACTATCTTCATGGTCAGAACTTACTGGCTGTTTAAAATTCTTTATAGCTTTTTCTGTTCTTTCTTTGTAAAAAAGAGCAATTTCTGGATCAAAGAGCCTTTCTGGCATCATGGAATCCAGATCAATAGCTATTTGCCATTCATTTTTGGCTAATTCTAATTCTTCGAGAGCTGCATAACACAATCCAAGATTAAAGTGGGCCGAGGCAAAATTAGGTTGAATGTCAACACACCTCTTATATTGTTTTATAGCCAAACTTAAATTATTATCAGTATCATATGCCAGAGCCAGTCCATAATTTGCTTCCAGATTATTCTCATCTACTGATAAAATAGTCTGAAATTTTTTTATAGATTGTCCAAGAAGAGAGCCAGTAGAAATAGCCATATTCTGATCCTACCCTTTCTATAAATTAGCTATCAGCTTTCAGTTTTTATTCCTTAATCTGTTTGATGACTGTAGACTGCTGATTGCTTTATACACAAATGAAAACTCCTATAAATTCATTAACAAATCTTGAGCAGCTAATAATATCTATAACTTACAAAAATTATTGAATTATTCGTTACTTATTTATTTATTCCTTCTTAATTTATTCCTTCTTAAAATAGAACTTTTTACTTTTTACATAAGCAAGTTTTAAAAATTTTACAAGGAGGAAATTTAATAACCTCCTTGAATATTTATAAGCGTTCAGCATTTAGCTATCAGCTATCAGCTAAAGATTACGAAGCCTGGCTGTCATATTTAATCTTAAATTTCCATAAAAGCTGACTTCTCATAGCTGAAGGCCTACAATATTATTTAGTGTCAACAGTGAAATCTGCTCACTCTTCACTGCTCACTTATAAATTGCAAGGTGACACATCTTGATTAAAGGCAAAACTATTGATTTATGGAGCCTTGAAAGGTACAATCTTCTGGAATATCTTAAATGGTCTAATGATAGAGAATTAATACATCTAACAGGTATGCCTACTTTACCAAAATCTATGGTAGAACTTGAAAACTGGTATCAAAATGCTATTAAAAACCCTACAAATAAATTTTTTGCCATAAAGACAAAAGAGGGAGAATATATAGGGAATATAGAATTAAATTATCTTGACTGGATAACAAGAAGTGTAGAAATCGGAATTCTCATAGGGAAAAGGGAGTTCTGGGGTAAAGGTGTGGGCACAGAATCAACATTAATGATTTTAAATTTCATATTTGAACAAATGGATTTCCACAGGGTTTATCTTTCAGTTATCAGTCATAATGATAGAGCCATAAGACTTTATGAAAAATGTGGATTTAAAAGGGAAGGGATAAAAAGAGAAGCTTTCTACTCTATGGGAAAACATTCAGATATTATTGAAATGGGATTACTGCAAAAAGAATTTCAGAAGTTAAAAAAAACAAAATTAAAAGAATTTTTTAAGGAGTAAAAAAATGGTTAAAACAATAGAATATATAGATGGAAAAATCAGATTAATCGACCAGACTAAACTCCCTCTGGTAAAAGAATGGATTATATGTGAGGATTATCTTCAAATTGCTGAATCTATCAAAAAAATGCATATAAGAGGAGCACCTGCCATAGGAGTTGCGGCAGCATACGGGATGGCCCTGGCAGCACAGAATTTCAGAACACAAAATATAAACGATTTTTTAAAAGAAATAGAGAAAGCCTCGATGGTACTGAGAGAAAGTCGTCCTACAGCAGTAAATCTTTTCTGGGCTGTTGAAAGAATGGTTAAACTGGCAAATGAGTCTGAGATAGATTGTATAGAAGAAATAAGGAAAACAATGTTAGAGGAAGCAAAGAAGATCGAGGAAGAAGATGCAAATATATGTAGAAAAATAGGAGAAATAGGTTCAGAAATAATTCCTGCAAAAGCCACTATCCTGACTCATTGTAATGCAGGAGCCCTTGCTACAGCTGATTACGGGACAGCTCTCGGAGTTATAAGATCTGCTCATAAACAGGGTAAGGACATTCATGTATTTGTTGACGAAACAAGACCTTATCTTCAGGGTGCAAGACTTACTGCGTGGGAACTTATGGAAGAAGGAATTAATATAAGCCTTATAACTGATAATATGGCGGGACACTTTATGAGCCGGGGTATGATTGATATAATACTTGTAGGGGCTGATAGAATCTCATCCAATGGTGATGTGGCAAATAAAATAGGTACCTATTCGGTAGCTGTACTGGCAAAAGAAAATCAGATACCTTTTTATTCTGTTGCTCCAATTTCCACCTTTGATATAACATTAAAAGCAGGCTATGAAATACCTATTGAGGAAAGAAATCCTGAAGAAGTAACACATATATTCGGCATACAGATAGCACCAACAGGTGTGAAAGTAAGAAATCCTTCCTTTGATGTAACACCAAATAGATATATAAGTGGAATAATAACCGAGAGAGGAATTATAAGGCCACCTTATGAGGAGAATATAAGAAAAGTCGTATGTTAGACTATTTTAAGGCCCTTTCAGAAAAAGAAATAAAAACTATAGCCAGGAGTAATATTGTATTACTTCATGGTGATCAGGAAATTCTTATGGAAGAGGTTCTGGAAAAAATAATTAATGAAACAGTAGATAAAAATTTTAAAGACTTTGATTATGTTATGTTAAATATCAATTTTCTCAAAGGAGAAAAGGAAGACCAGGAAAAACCTGCCGGGCTAAAAGACATAATAGAACATTTAGAAGCCTTCCCTTTTGGTAGTAAAAGAAAAGTTGTAATTGTAAAAAGAATAGATAAACTGGAAATAGAAGAAAAAAATCGCCTGGCAACTTATTTAAAAAGTATTTCTCTCAGAGCATTTCTTGTGCTTATGACCTCTGGTAAAGCTAAAACCACTTTACTATCTCTTCTGGGCAGTAAATTAGAAAAAGATATAAAAGCCAGAGGAACTATTATAAACTGTACCTTGAAACCAAATGAGATGATTAAATGGGTTATACAAAAGACAGCTATGGTCACGGGAAAAACCATTGGACAGGAAGAAAGTAAACATTTACTTAAAAGGTCAGGGACAGAGCTGAGACATATAATAAATGAAATTCAAAAAATTTCATCTTTTGTAGAACCAAATTTTAGAATAACAAAAGAAGCTATTGACATCTGCTGTCATCAAGAAACTCAATCAGGAGTATTTGAACTTACTGATGCTGTCAGTATGGGTCAGACTTTCAAAGGCCTTTCTATTTTCTCAGATCTTATAAAACAACAGGAAGAACCTCTTAGATTACTAGGTCTTTTAAGTAACCATTTCAATCTCATAAGACAGGCAAGAGAATTAAAAGATAAAAAAATCCCTCCCAGGGAAATCATAGCAATTTTACAAAAAATAGGAGAACATCCCTTTAGAATACAAAAGGCTCTTGATATTAAATATTTCTCTCTGGAAGGACTGAAGAAAGCACATCGCTGGCTTCTGGATGCAGATTTAAGTATCAAAACCGGCCGGCACGAACCGGTGATTGCCCTTGAATTACTCATAATATTACTCTGCCAGGAGGCTACGAGAATGAAACATTGAAATCGTAATGCATAATGGGTAATGGGGAGGGGTGAACACAGGGGTTCGCCCCTACACTATAAACCCATTATTTGTTAAAGTTTACGTCTCACGTCTTCACTAACCTGTAAATACAACAGCCGAATAACCAACAAAACTGGAAGGATCCCCAAAAGACGGGATTTCATCATAACTGGTAGTATATTTAAGGAGTTTGCCCTCTTTAGCTCCTAATAATCTAACAGCAGCTATAGTAGCAGTAATGGCACCTGCACCACAGGCACTGCCATGAGAATCTGCCTCAGATACGACATCTTCTGCTTTAAGGGCAATTATTAAATCAACAAGTCTTTTATCATTTACATTTTTAACCCAGTGAAGAGCATCTTTCCCGACACCTTTATCCATCTGTCCATAATGCATACCATAATGAGTTAAATCAGTAGAACCTACAACAACGCAATCTTCCTTATAATTAGACAGAATTTTACCAACAATCTCTCCAACTGCCAGAGCATTTTTATCAGGAGGTACCATAATAGTTACTATTTTTGACTCAGGGAAAAGATACTTTATAAAAGGTAATTGAACTTCAATTGAGTGTTCCTTTCTGTGGGGAGATATATCCTCTACTATGAAGCCCTTGCCTTCTTTTATTATTTCCTCTGACAAATCCTGATGTATCTCAATCTCTCCCAGAGGTGTTTCCCAGGAACCTTCAGCGAATATGGCAGGACCGGGAACTCCATAAACATGAACTGCACCGAAGATAACAAATACAGGTGAGGTATGACCCTCTTTGATTGCCTGGAAAACCAGTCCTGCAGTACTTCCGGAATAAACCCATCCAGCATGGGGAACTATTCCACCTGAAATTTTACCTTCTATCTTTTGAGTTAGTCTTTCTTTTTCCAGACATTCCTTTAATTCATTTATACACTGTTCTTTTATATCAGGATAAAACCTTCCTGCCACTACAGGTTTTCTATGCATTTTAACTCCTCCTTAATTAATTATAAGCCCGCCCTAGAGGACTCGAACCTCCGACCTGCGGATCCGGAATCCGTTGCTCTATCCATCTGAGCTAAGGGCGGCTATTTAAGTATTATTAGCTTTCAGTTTTTTATTTCTTTAGCTGATAGCTAATTCAAAAAAAGGTTTATGTTTACTGGAGCTAACCATCTAGTGATAATACAAATTCCTATGCACCTTGATTATAACAATTTTTTCTATATAATTCAATAACAAAAAGGAATCGATTTTTTTAGTTGCTTTTTAATTATTTATATGATAAATTATACTTTAATTTCAGTCATATGTAAATATAGAAAATCTATAACTAAAAAAGAAAGAAAATTTATGAATGCTATAGCTGATATAGTCAAAATATTAAAAGAAGAAGATAATTTTCTCATTACAACCCATGTCAGACCTGATGGAGATTGTATAGGAAGTCAACTTGCTATGGGGCTCATACTTAAAAAACTGAGGAAAAGATTTGAAATAATAAATCCCGATCCTCCCAGGAAAAAGTTTGAATTCTTACCTCTTTTTGACAGAATAAGAACTGCCTGGCAGGAGAATGAATTATACACTGTGTCAATTATATTAGATTGCGGAAAGTGGGTCAGAGTTGGAGATGTAGCTTCTATAGCACAAAAATCCAGTACTGTTATTAATATTGATCATCATATAGATTCCCAAGGAATTGGAAAATTCAATTATATAAACCCGCAACATTCTTCTACCGGAGAAATGCTTTTTTATGTACTTTCCTCAGCCGGTATAAATTTGGATCCTGATATAGCAACCTGTTTATATGTAGCCATTCTTTCAGATACGGGAAGATTCAGATATTCCAATACCAGATCCGCCACGCTCCGAGTAGTAGCTGATCTTCTGGATACAGGTATTAATCACGAAGAGATAATAGGAAAAATTGTAGCTATGGAAAATCCTTTATCATTAAAACTTTATTCCAGGATTTTCAGTACAGTCCAGACAAATTCTTTTAATAAAATAGTATGGTGTACCCTATATAATAATATACAGAATGATTTTCTTTGTGCCTCTCTGGAGGTAGAAAGTGATAAAATATTTGATGAACTCAGAACATTAAAAGGTTTTGATGTATACCTTCTCTTTACGGAATTACCGGAGAACAAATTTAGAGTAAGTTTCAGATCTAATATTGGAATTGATGTAAGTGATATAGCAAGGCTTTTTGGTGGCGGAGGCCATGCCCAGGCCTGTAGTTGCATCATAGAAGGAAATTTACATAATATTCAGTATAATGTCATAGAAAAGGTTGAAAGGTTATTTAGATAATATAAGACTTTATAGTATTTTTAATAATTATTTATAAAAAAAGGATTTTCTTTTATTTCTCTGTCAATAGTAGTATGGGGCCCATGTCCCGTATATACTATGGTATTAGGGGGAAGAGTAAAAAGTCTGGTTTTAACACTGTTTAATAACAAATTGTAATCTCCACCAGGTAAATCTGTTCTACCTATAGAACCTGAAAACAAAATATCTCCAACAAATACACTGCCTTCTATATAATAAGATACACCCCCCGGCGAGTGGCCCGGAGTGTGAATAACCTTTATTATATATTTTCCCATCTGTATTTCTTCACCATCCTCGAGCAACCTATCTGCATCTGGAGGTTTATCTATGGTGAAACCGTAAAAACCGGCATGTACATCTCCATCACAAAGAAGAAATACATCTTCCCTGTGTATACATATTATACTGTCAGTCATTTTTTTAAGTTCTTTTAATCCTCCTGTATGATCAAAATGACCATGGGTTATTAAAAGATATAATGGCTTTAAATTTAACCTGTGAAGGCACTCTTTTATCCTTTCAGGATTTTCTCCGGGATCTATGATAACGGCTTCACCGGTTTGTTCACATCCAAGTATATAACAATTAACCCCTAAAGGGCCTACTACCAGTGTTTCAAGTAACATTTCTCCTGACCTTTCCTTAATTATTTATACCGGTAAGTAATTCTTCCTCTTGTCAGATCATAGGGAGAAAGTTCAACTTTTACCATATCTCCGGGAAGTATACGTATAAAATGCATTCTTATTTTCCCGGACACATGTGCAAGAACCTGATGACCATTTTCCAGTTCAACTTTAAACATAGCATTGGGAAGGGCTTCCATTACCTTTCCTTCCACTTCAATAGCCTCTTCTTTTGCCATAAATTTATGAATATTCCTCCTTTTTTAAATTAATACTGAGAAATTATATACTCTACACAGAATAAAGTCAATATAAAGTTTATGATTGAAGATTGAACATTGAGAGAAACTCTAAACTCTCAACCCTCAACTTTCAACCATAGATTATCTCTTTCTTAAAACTAATTCCATTGGGAGATGGTTCAGTTTCAAATAAGTCTCCTACAGTAGCTGCAATATCAGCAAAACTGGTTCTTACACCGAGATTAACACCACTCTTTACCATCTTACCATATACGAGCAAAGGGATATATTCTCTGGTATGATCTGTTCCCGGAGTAGTGGGGTCACAACCGTGATCAGCAGTTATCATTATTATATCTCTTTCTCCCAGAGCATCCATAATATCAGGTATTCGTCCATCAAATTCCTGCAGACTGCTGGCATATCCTTCAAAATTATTCCTGTGCCCGTAGAGCATATCAAAATCTACCAGATTTGTAAAAATAAGTCCCTCAGAAACTGTCTTCATAAAATTCAGAGTTTTGTTTACTCCGTCCTGATTGCTTACCGTAGAAATTGTTTCAGAAACACCCTGACCTGAAAAAATATCCCATATCTTACCGACACCGTAAACTTTAAGACCTTTTTTGATTAATAAATCCAGAATAGTGTCACCAAAAGGTTTTACAGAATAATCATGACGGCGGGGGGTTCTCTGAAATGAACCGGGTTTACCGATAAAGGGTCTTGCAATAACACGACTCAAACAGTGCTTTCCCGTAAGAAGACTTCTGGCTTTTTTACATATATTATAAAGTTCTTCAACAGGAACTATTTCCTCATGAGCAGCTATTTGGAACACACTGTCAGCAGACGTGTAGACTATAAGATTCCCTGTTTTCATATGCTCTTCTCCCAGTTCCTTTATTATTTCTGTCCCGGAAGCCGCCTTATTACCTATAGCTTTTTTACCAACAGCTTTCTCGAAAGCTGATATTACTTCTTCAGGAAAACCATAGGGATATGTGGGAAAAGGTGTATCAAGGACAATACCAGCAATCTCCCAGTGACCTGTAGTAGTATCTTTACCTGGAGAACGTTCAGCCATCTTCCCATAAGATCCGACAGGATTATCCGAAGGAGGAACACCCATAATTTCTGCAATATTACCAAGACCAAGTTTGCCGAGATTGGGAAGTTTCAGCCCACCCACAGATTTCCCAATATTTGCAAGGGTATTACTTCCTATATCACCATATTTATGAGCATCGGGAAGTTCCCCTATTCCGACACTGTCCATTACTATAAGTACTATTTTATCAACTTTCATAATTTACCTCCTTAAATAAATAGTTGTTGCATGGTGGGGAAAACAAAATACTGTTCTATCCACTACACATTAAAACAAATCCAATTGCTCTATATTCTCTTTCCCTCCTTTAACTTTACCATATTTTCCACCGCCTCCTGCCTCTAAATACAATCTTCCTTCTCTGGCGAGAATTATATATTTAGCTATTTCTCTTCCCACAATATCCTTCAGATCTTCATAATCTATTCTATGTAAAACATCCATTTCACTTCCAAAGGTATGTATCAATTTATCAAGGGTTACACGACCGATTTTTGGGATAAACTCCAGAGGAATCTGATAAAAATAATGGGGACGATGAACAGGATGGAGTGGTTCAAAATAATCCTGTATAGAAACTATTCTATCCAGAACTCCTCTTACAACTTTATCACTCTTACAATTAAGACATTCCAAAACAGGTGGATCTATCTGAGCAGTAAATCCACATGCCAGACAATGAGTTCTGTGGTACTTGCCTAGTTTTGGATCCAGGCCATAATTAGCTATTATCTTTCTATCTCCTCTCCTGTAAAGAGAAAGCATCAATTCTTTAAAGGTAGGTTTCTCAAGTAAAACCTTATTATATTCTCTTCCTATCTTATTTAAAGAATGGGCATCTGAATTACTTATGAAAGAAAAAATTGAAAGCTCTCCTATTCTGTCAGCAAGAAATGTATCAGAGCTGAGTCCAAGTTCTAAAGCAGGTATGTTTTCAAAAGACTCGGAAGGGAAAACATCAACGAGTCGTCTGGCACAATTGCCAAATATACTCTTATGAGGAGTAAATACATGGGCAGGTATTAAAACACCTCCCATAGACCTTATTATATTAAGAAACTGTAAAGCAGAAATACCACTCTGTTGTGAACTCAAGTCTATATTGGTTATGTACCTGGACATTACTTTACTGAACTCTATTATCTGTTTTAAAAAAGGAAAAAAAGCAATATGATGGGACTTTCCACCATTTTCTTCTGTAGTTTCTATTTCAGCACCAAGCAATATAGTTACTCTATCACGATGCCTGAGTCCTCCATCAGGTAATTCCATAATTTCTTCATCTTTTATAAGCTCTTTTATATCCTTAATTACTCTGGGTGAGGCACAGTCAACTATACCTATTATATCAATACCTTTTCTATTGAGGCATTCCTTTACTATACTTGCAAAGGTCAATTTCCTTGAAGCAGTAATCTTTACTGGCTTCCCTTCATTATTGCTTCCTATATGTATATGAAGGTCTACAAAAAATTCTTTCATATCACTTTAAATTATAATAAAATTATTAAGAAATTACAAGACAAAAATTACTTTAACAATTTGACATATCTTATAATTTTAGCTAAAATTAAACTCTGAAAATTTTTAATAAAGAAAGGTAATGAAAATGCTTATAAAAAAAGATAAAAATAACGTAATAATAATAGGCGGGTCCAATGTTGATATTAAGGGACGACCAAAAGGCATTCTCATACCTCACACATCAAATCCCGGTACAATTGAGATGAGTGTAGGTGGAGTTGCAAGAAATATAGCTGAAAATCTTGGTAGATTAAAAATTAATACAATTTTACTGACAGCTATAGGTGAGGATGAATATGGTCATATGATAAAAAAACGCACCGAAGACAGTGGAGTTAATATGGAGCATATTATATGTGATAGTAACTATCGTTCAAGTATATTTATGGCAATGTTGAACAGGAAAAATGATCTGGTAACAGCAATTTCTGATATGGCTATACTGGATCTCATAACACCTGAATATATACAATCTAAAGAAAAATTATTTGAAGAATCTTCTATAGCAGTCCTGGATGTGAGTATACCTCGAAATACTATTGAGTGCATAATAGAATTATGTAAAAAACACTCTCTAACACTATGTGTAGAACCTGTCTCTGTAAGTAAAAGTGAATATGTAAAAGATCTTCTGAAAGACATCACCATTATAACTCCGAATAAAGATGAAGCTGAAATGCTTGTAGATATATCTATTGACGATATGGAAGGAGTAAGGCAGGCAGGAGAAATATTACTTAATAAAGGCATAAAAATGGCTGTAATCACACTGGGTCCTGAAGGAGTATATGTGGCAACTGCAAATCAAAAAGGATTTATACCTTCTGTAGCAACCGTAGTAGTAGACGCTATAGGAGCAGGAGATGCCCTTGTAGGCGGTGTTATATATGGTCTTATGAAAGACCAGTCAGATGCTTCTGCAATTGCATCAGGGGTTGCTGCTGCCACAATTACTCTCACTTCAAGGGAAGCAGTGAGTTCAGAACTTTCACCGACCAAGCTAGAACAGGTCTACAGAGAATTAGAAAGCAGAATGTTATTAAGGAAAACACTTGTGTAATAAGATTTTAGCTATCAACAGTAAGCTTTATATAAAATCTTATAAGATGTTATCTTATGGAGGTACATAACTTAAATGAATGACTTCAGTAACTACACGATAATTTCAGATAGAGTACAGAAAGCCATAGAGGCGAAAAGACCACTGGTTGCTTTAGAATCCAGTGTAATTGCCCAGGGGCTTCCCTTTCCCATCAATCTGGAAACTGCTGTAAAACTCGAGGAAATCGCTTTAGAAACCGGTGTTTGTCCTGCAACAATAGGTATTATAAATGGTAAAATAAAAATTGGTCTTGACCTCTGTGACATGCAAAAACTGGCTCAGGAAGAAGGAATATTTAAAGTAAGCAAAAGAGATATACCTCTTGTAATAGCAAGGGAGGGGTCTGGAGGTACTACTGTTGCATCAACATGTTTTATTGCATCTATGATGGGGATAAAAATATTCGCCACAGGTGGTATAGGAGGAGTTCACCGGGACGGACAAAATACATTTGATATCTCTCCTGACCTCCGGGAATTGTCTCATAATAATGTAATTGTCATATCGGCAGGGCCAAAATCAATTATAGATATAAAACTTACTCTGGAATATCTGGAAACAATAGGAGTCCCTATATTAGGCTATAAAACTGATTATTGTCCACATTTCTTTACAAATTTGAGTAATTATCCTGTAACTATGAGAGTTGATACACCTGAAGAAATAGCACTTATGGCAAAAATAAAATGGAATATGAATATCCCTGGCGGAATCCTGGTTGTAAACCCTCTGAGTAATGAAGAATGTTTAAGCAGGGAAGAATTCAATAAAGCCTACCACCAGGCATTACAGGAAGGGGAAATCAACAAAATTTCAGGTAATAAAGTAACCCCTTTTCTTCTGGAGAAAATAAATCTCTTAACTGATGGAAAAAGTATGAAAGCAAATATTTTACTTCTTGAAAGGAATGTAAAATTAGCTTCTAAAATCTCCATTGCATGCAAATAAATAAGGCAATAGAAATAATAGAATAATGAACTATCTTTAAATCTAGTGCCTTATGTTTTTACTCTATAGAGTTGTACTTTTTCATAAGTCTGGATTTTTTCCTGGCAGCTTTATTTCTGTGTATAAGACCTTTGGCTACAGCTTTATCCAATTTACTTTCTGCTATTCTTATATCCTTTATAGCTTCTTCCTTGTTTTGAGACTCAATGGAAAGTATAGCATTCCTACAAACAGTCTTTACAGCAGAACCAATCATCTTATTTCGTATTCTTTTCTTCTTATCAACACGATTTCTCTTTATAGCTGATTTAGTATTTGGCACTTATTTCACCTACCCAGTATATATAATAACTTTGCAAACTACAGAATTATATCACAGGCAAAAGGAATTTTCAATAATTTTCATAAGAAAATTTATAAAATAAAAGGAATTAATCAAAAAATCTAGAATAATTATGTCATTCCTGAATAAATTCAATTAGAATACTGTAAACTTTTATGAAAGACAATTCAAAAGTTATAAAAAAATTACTTATAACACATAAAAAATACTCCTCTTCTTTTGATATTCAAATGCTATCCGATATATCAATCATAAAGACTCAGAGTGACTATAAACCTCATAAAAGAGAAGAAATAAACTTTTCTATAGAGAAAACAGATATAAATAAAGAAAAACTAATTATTGATTATCTCAATAAAAAATTCACCAGATATTCTTCATATAATAAATAACTTCTTTCTGTAAATAATTCTGTGAAGATATAAATTATTACGGCTACAGATAAACTGGTATCCATATGGAAAGACTGTCCCTGCCCGGGCATTACGCTTTAGGACCCTATTTTTAGCTTTTATCACAGAAAAATTTACAGGTAGAATAACTTTACTTTTGAGAAGTCTGTCCAAACTTAAAGCTATCTATGGTTGTCTTAAATTCATTCTTAAATGTATCGTAAGCTGATATATTAGTATCAAAATGAATTATATAACCTTCTCTACCTTTTATTAAATAATATATATCTGCTATCATATCCTGCTGTATTAAATGAAGACATCGAGCAGAAATTCCATCCAATTTAACCTCTGTATCTGAAAGAACTTTAACTTTTTTAGGGTCTACATCATCTGAAAGAATAAAGGTTTTAAACTTTTCCATAGTAAAACCCTGCTCAATTTGCATTATTTTTATTAAACATGAAGCAAAAAAATCTTTTTTCTTTACAACAAATTGAACAGGCCCACCCTTTACCTCTGAATAACCCATCCATCCAGATGGTATATTCATAGAAAATCGACCCAGGGGATCTTTAAAAAGTCCACTTCCATACTTGATCCCCGGTACTGACTGTTCTATCCACGGTTCTACCTGAGCCAGAACAGGCATAGTCATAGAAATTATAAAGATAGCAAGTATAAATATACAAGATCTTTTCAAAGTTAACCCTCCTTATAAATTTTTTAGATTTTATTTATTTAAGGGAGACGGAGAAGGTTTTGCTTTATTTTCTCCTTCATCTTTATATATTAAAACATCTTCAAAAGGTTTACTACCAGGGTTAAAAGAATCAACTATTTTAGAAAAATCCTCTTTAAAAGAATTATAAGAATTTTTCAATGTATCGAAATGTAATATTATACACTGACCATTCTTAATAAAAAAATATTCATCTATTAATATTATCTCTTCACGCTCACCATCTTTATATTCTTCCTGCTGTTTTATTAAAAGCCCTTCAACCCCTGCTATATTGATCTTATTTTGTGATAAAATCTTAAATTTATAACCATCTCCTCCCTGATCAAAGCCTTCAAGTAACCAGGAAGATATATCTTTAAGAGTCATTCCTGCTTCCACAGGAAAACCAAATACATAACATGTAGCAAAATCTTTATCACCTTTTAACGCTGTAAATATAGTTTCTCCATTTTCTATACTCTCTTCCCATATAGAAGGTAACTTGAGGGTATACCTGTTTTTAGGATCACTAAAATTTTTTAATTCTCCCTTTTCCTGAGAAAACAGATATCCTCCTGATGATATAAATATAGCTAATAATAAGAAAAAGAATAACATTTTAGAATTCATTATTAACACTGCCTTTCTGGTTCTATTTAACTCTCTAAATTTCTATTCTATATTTATAATATTATCCCTTCAGAAAGCTAAAATTTGAGTAGAAAATATGTAGGGGCGACTTTCGTCGCCCCTACTGGAGGTAAGCGGATT
>Ga0302236_1001212_pt1 | contig 18874 bp, 9 predicted proteins | sample AAG_UR_Gly_MG_FD_193509 | JGI IMG/M metagenome (GOLD analysis project Ga0302236, IMG submission 193509) | Enriched activated sludge microbial communities from anaerobic digester in WTTP, New Holstein, Wisconsin, United States - AAG_UR_Gly | ecosystem: Engineered > Bioreactor > Anaerobic >...
TGCTCATATAGAACATATGATTTGTGTTTATCTATTATAAGGATATATTTTCAATATAAAACTTACTTTTTTCTGATGCTTTTTCATTTCCTCCACCAAAACAGTAATTCCATTCCATAGCATCTCCGGCTTTTGCATTAAGCCCGGAATTTTCTGATGCTTTTTCATTTCCTCCACCAAAACAGTAATTCCATTCCATAGCATCTCCGGCTTTTGCATTAAGCCCGGAATTTTCTGATGCTTTTTCATTTCCTCCACCAAAACAGTAATTCCATTCCATAGCATCTCCGGCTTTTGCATTAAGCCCGGAATTTTCTGATGCTTTTTCATTTCCTCCACCAAAACAGTAATTCCATTCCATAGCATCTCCGGATTTTGCATTAAGCCTGGAATTTTCTGATGCTTTTTCGTTTCCTCCACCAAAACAGTAATTCCATTCCATAGCATCTCCGGATTTTGCATTAAGAATTCCAGATTTTTCTTCTCTGGTGAAACTATCTGCCATAAAAATGCTTTCTGGTTTAACATTTTTACTATTTCCATTTTTCATAATCGGGGTAAAATTCTGGCTGTTAATTTTCATTTTCAAGTCCTCCTTTAAGCTGTTGTTAATTTCTTTTTGTTATTAAGAACTATAACATATAAAGTTTAAAAAAAACTTAAAAAAAACTTAAAAAAAACTTAAAAACTTAAAAAAATATTAAAAAAAACTTAATTAGAAGGTTTTTAAAACATAATATTTAAGGGGTGGCAAAAGCCACCCCCTTAAGAAAAAAATTATAAGACTTTACTTCTCACCATAATCCCTCTGTAAAATACTCTCCGTCTCAGGATGTTTTGGAAATTCTCCAAGTTTTTCTTTTACATAATTTGCTCCGAAAAGACCTGCAAACCTTGAGCCCCATTTATATCCCACCGCTATGGCACCTAAGGTTCCCAGAACAGTTCCCGTTACTGCTCCTGCAGTTCCTCCAATAACCTTTGCCAGGCCTTCCCTGAAAGTAAAATCTGCCTGCCCTAGAATTACATCTATTTCCTGTTCATTAAATTGAGCTTCCTTTAATTTTTTAGAAAACTTCCCTTTTGACATTCTCATGTTCAATAATGGTTTTAAAGTTTCCAGTCTCCCGGCAGCAACTTCATTTTTAGTGCAGAAAAGAATATCCTCTATTTCTTTTTCGGTAAAACTTCTCTCCTCAAGTCCTTTTATGAGGATTTCTTTAAGGAATTTCTTTCCCTTTAACTTTCTCAGAATTCCCTGTCTGTCAGGATCAGTAATCTTTCCCGAAAGGTTTTTTATAGCTTTCTCTGTAAATTCAAAACCTGTCATATCCTGTAAGGTCTCTAAGGCTTTATCTCTCAGTTCAAAAGATCCGGTAAGATTCTTTATGGTATTATGAACTACATAGCCGGGCGTACCAATAGGTTTTTCAATCTTAACAAATTGCCTTACAGAATCTTGATGGTATTTTTCAAGTAGAGGTCTATTGATCTTATCGTCTATAGTATTTGTACCGGCTCTGGTTCCGATTACTGCTCCCATAACGAGTCCTATGGGAAGAGCAATAGCGGCTCCCACCGCCCCTCCAAGTATTTTACCTGTGAAGCGGCCGGCACTAATAAGAGCACTTTCCATCCTTTTTCTGATACCGGATTTTTCTACTGGTTCAGGAGGCTCTATAAGAATATCAGGTAACTGTACATCTTTTGAATCAGAAGGAGGAGGGCCGTGAGCTATATTGCAACGTATCTCAGAGCTGTCTTTCGGAACCTCCGGAACAGGATCATAACGGCCTTCTGCCTCGGCATTACAACTCAGAATACGCATAAAGGCCATCTTCCCACCCTCTATAAGGCCATGCTTTTCAATGGCTTCCCGTCCGTACTGGGAACAGGAAGGAGTGTGTTTGCAGGCAGTCAAAAGATAGGGAGATACATATTTTTTATAATTTTTAATAACAGTCTTACCAAATTTCTGGGAAATAGAAAGTTTTTCTTCAGGGATCTTTATTTCTTCTGCAAATGAAGCAGCCACGTCTTTTGATTCAAAGACATAATCAATAAGCTTCATCCAGTGTGTGTCTTTCTCAAATTTCAGTTTCTCATAACCGTCTTTCAAACTCTCTGCAGGTTTTTTCCAGGGTATAAACAGGTTAAAGCCTTTAGCATCTTTTACAAGCTTCTTTGATCTGCCTATTTTATGATGAATAATAGAATCCGATAGTTTTTTCCGAAGCTCTAGTGCTGCGTTTTTTACCTTCTGGGAAGTAATATATTTATCATTAATGATATTTTTCAAAAAACCTTCTTCATCTCTGAAATTAAAGGCAAACCTCATGCTCTCCTGTGGTTCCATAGAAGGGCTTTTTAACATATTCGTATAAATTACATTAGGAGGGATATTTTCTTCTATTAAAGTATCCACAAGCTTCTCTGTTGCTATGCCAACTTCTCTAAGTTTTGTAAGATCTGCCGCCGTATGCATACCATAAGGGGCTTCTTCCTGGTATGCATCAACAATAAGTTTTCCCACTTCTTCAGGAGTAATTATATTTGCTTTTTTTTCCAGTCCCCATATAATACGGTCATAAGGAAAGTCAATGGCATAAATGTCTTCCTGGGAACCGGTCATTAGCTTTGCATGTTCTTTGATTTCATAACCCACTTCCATCTGTTGCATGGAGCAACTATCAAAAGACAGAACATCTACTTTCTTTCCTGTGTTTTTTTCCGTAATCTCAAGGGCATCTTTCAGATCTCTTGCCGAAAGAGGAACATATTTATCATCTTTTGCAAAGCCGAGACCATGCTTTTTTACAACAACCATATAATGTTTTGCAGGAAAGCTTTTCATACCCCAGGAAAGGAAATCAGAAAGGGTTTCACTGTTAAGGGGAACCCTCTCTCCCAGATCTTCCACCACAGGAGAACTTATTTTGTACGGATCCGTATCTTTTGTAATATAGTAACGTCTCGTGCCGGCACGTTCCATATCAGGGGCAAAACGTTCTCTCCATGTAGGCTCTACCGTAGATTGAACAACAATATTCACGTTTTCATCAGAACCCACATGTTCCATCTTATTTATTGCCATATTGGTGGAAAGGGCAAGTTTGTTTCTTCCTTCACCATAAACAAGAACAGTCCACTCTTTTTCGGGAACTTTATTACCAGATATATGGAGGACATCTTCAGACTCTCTTACATCTGTTTCAGGTTTTTTCGTAAAACTTGCAGCGAAATTTCCCACTGCTCTTAGCTTACCCTGAATTGACATTCCTATACAATCAAACATATTAAGATACTTCCTTAAAATTTATTTTAATATGAGGCTTTTAACTATTTTGGCTGGCTGTTGGCTGCTGGTTATGGATATTGGTTTATAATTATTAGCTGATAAATAAACTGGCAGACTCATAAAAAACTAATAACTAAAAACTATATATAGCCTTATCATTAATTGTGAAGCCACAGGCCATAGCCGTTAATTTATATTTATAACATAAAAGCCTTAAAAATATTTTAAAGAAAACTTCAGATAATCCTTAAATAAAATTCTAATTTCTATTTTTTTGTATATAATCCAGTTTCTCTGTAACAGTCATTTCGGAAAATTCTTTTGATTCTTTTATAAAATCGTCATGATCTTTTTTACTTACAAGAGTTTTGGCCACTTCTTTACCGCTCCTTATGGAAAGGGCAGCAATAGCTGCAGGCCAGATAACAGAACGGGGCGCCACTCCGAGCAGATAAAGACCGAAGGTTCCGAGAGTCAATCCCAGAACAGCATTGCCAATGTGATCCATTATTTTTTCTTTTTCCCTGCCTGTAAGTTTTTCTCCAGAGGCAAGTTCAGCGCTGTCTTTAAGATCTTTAAAGGAAGCGGCACTTTCATCTGTAGCGGAAATCAGCTTTAATGTATCCTTAGTACTTTTCAGGGTTGCCAGAGGACCTTCCAGGGTAAATAAACCTCCCAGGCCTGCCTCATAAACAGCCTTTCCTGTGGTTCCCAGCATATGTACACCGACAAATAAACCTGCAGCCATAGCTACTTTTTCCGCAAAAGAGAGGATAAATCCCGGTATATGTGTCTTTTCGGAAATTGTTCTTATTACTTTTTTGTGAGTTTCTTTAACTCTATTCCATCCTTTCCGCAAAGAAGACATATTAGCCTTTTCTTCTTCTGCAACTTTGCTTACATAAGAAAGAAATCCCACAGCATCGACATCTTCCGAATACTTAGATTTTTTCAGACTGGCCCGGTCCATAATGGTTTTAATTTCCTCTTCATTGAACTTCAAGTCTTTTAATTCACTGGTTAAACGTCCTTTTGAAAACTCTTTTCCTGCAAGTTTATCAAGTTTTACAATATCAATACTATGGGGAAGTTTTTTCAGGGCTTCCCGTGGTATACTCATCCATCCTTCTATCTGATCCAGCCTCGAATCAGGATTGAGGGCATCTGTGTCGTAATAAACAGTAAGTCCTGAAGCTTCCTCCAACCTCTCATGGCATGCAAAGGAGGTGAATATTTTTGAAATAACCCTGCTTGTAACGGACTGCATTGCATGGGCAGCATGCTGTTCTGCAAAAACACATTCTTCAAGAGATTTCTGAAGGTTCTCCGAAGCAGTCCTGACTTTTTCGGAATTACTGTATTTAATAATTTCCTTTGCAAAAGATCCCACATCACTCACATATACCTCTTTGGGAACACTGCTGAACTCAAACCTGAGGCTCTCTTCCATTGCTTTTTTTATTGATGCCGGAGGTACACCCTCTTCCATAAGGGTTTTCTGTAAATTATTTATATCATCGGCAACAGCACCAATCTTTTCCATATCTATTGCAGAAAGGGTTTTTATGTAAAGATTTCCCAGAGGCTGACGCCTGGCTTCTTCAATCATAAGAAGGGCAAGATCTCTGGCAGAGATCTCTTTTCCTTCTTTTATACCTTTCTGAAGGTCATCAAGAATTTTTCCGAAAGGCTGAGTTGCAGACCATACTACATCTTCCGATGCAACCACTGTTCCTACGGAATTCTGTAAAGGATAAAGGGATTCCAGGTTAGCAGAAAAACAGGTATTTATATTCACAAGATCAATTTTATGGCCGGTCTCTTTCTCTACATCTCTGAAAACACCGGCAAGTTCTTCATTTTTAATACGGCCTTCAGGGTTATGAACTATCATAGAACCTGAAAAGGCGGAGCCATGGCCGCTCATAACAACAGCATAACGCCTGGCAGGAAACTTTTTCATATTCTTTAAAAGAAATTCTTTAAGTGTTTCTTTATCTCCCATATTTATATCAGGAGCATGTTCTTCAATTACAGAAGATGCTATATCTTTAGTGGAGGTAAAAGTAAAATTTTTAAGGTGTTTTGCTTCTTCTGAGAGAATTTTAGAGATAAGGGGAAACTTCTCTGGAGGATTTTCATTTCTGGTAATATAATAAGTTTTCGCACCCTGAAGCTTACCGTAATCACCGGTAATTCTATCAAGATTAAATTTAGACCTGTAATTCATTACCACTACATTCGTATTTTCATCTGAACCAATCCTTTCCAGATCCAGAAGACTGGCAGTTCCCATCTTGGCTTCACATCCATCTCCTGCATTATAAAAAAGAAGGGTCCATTCTTTTTCTTTTATACCTGAAGTCAGATCAAGCCGATCATACGGTTCAAGCTGTTTTTCAGCATAAAGGTTATAAGGCAACACAGTTCTATCTGGGAAATGAGGTTTATAAGAACTTCTTAATATCTTCATATTTAAACTTCGGCTTCAGCTCTCTAAAATTTTATATAGCTCTTCAAGGTAAAGAATAACAGAGTTTTCTTTTGATATCAATATAAAATTGTTAACATTATGTTAATAAATAAACAAGAAGAGTTAGGGTACAGCCCCGAAGAGTGAAACTTTTTTAGAGCTTCTCTTATCTACAATTTCAGCATAATTGTATTCTTTCAAATAAATAAGTGTGAAAAAATTTACATCAAAAATCTTTATCTTTCTAATTATTTTTTTTGTTAGATTAGATAAGGATTTTGTTTTTACTGGTAAGAAAAAAAATATTTTAACCCTTTTCAAACCCTTACTAGGAGGTGAGAAAAATTTTCACTCTTCGGGGCCGGGCATTATTGTATTAACTTGACAAAGGTGTCATTTGTATTTATCCTATAATAAAATATTAAAAGGGAGGAATGAACATGATTGGTTCTGTACAGCCGAAAGCTGTAAAAAAAGATAAACCTGAAATCAGTGATAAAAAAGAAAAGAAACCGGTAGAAACTAAAAAGACAGAAACGGTTTCAAAACCTGCAGGAGAAAAATATATCCCCGGTGTAAAAGAAAAAGAAGAAACACCTATATCTAAAAGTGAAAAGGAACAAAAAGCTTATCAGGATTTAAAAGAAAAGTCATCAAAACTGACTGGCCCTCCTCTGGAGAATATAGCTCAGGAATTTAAAAAACCTCCTTGTGTGAAAGAACCTGATAAGAAGGCGACAACTTTCCAGCAATTAAATAAAAGTCCTGTTGAAGATGGTACTTCATCAATAGTCACTATAGGATCTGAACTGGTAGTTGCAAAAGATTCAGAAGGGAAAATTCAGGCCTTTAAGGAAAATCCTTTTGGTGAAAGGAAAGTTGCTTTAAGCAGTGGTAAAACAGTACTAACAAATTATAAAGAAATAATAGAAAAAAAAGGTGAACATACAAGGAAGTATGAACATTCTGAAGATGGGAAAAATTATTTCGGCACTGATGTCTATGATGCTAAAAGCGGTGATATAAAAAACAGTTCTAATAAGAGAGTTAATAAAGATAAGACATCTGTTAGTGAGGATTTAAAATATAAAGATAGACAGCTTAATTCCTATAAGAAAAATGAATATGACCCAAAGGGAAATGTAAAGAGTACAGAAAGCCGGTCTTATGAAAAAGGGGAACTTCAGAAATGTAACATAGAGAGAAAGAAAAAAGATGGAAGTACCTATAAATATACCTATAGAAAAAATACTGATGGTTCCTCTTCTACAACAGAAATAAGAGTGAATAAAGACGGTTCTTCTCAGGAGATTCATACAACTTCAGATAAAGATGGTTCTACTTTATATTATGAAACTGTAAAGGATAAAGATAATAAAGGTAATTTAAGGGAAACATATAAAAGCTATAAGGATGGAAAGCTCACCCGTGAGGTAATGACAGATAAGGATCCAGAGGGGAAAATTAAACATAAAGTCACTAAAAACTATGAAAAGGATCACCTTTCTTACGAGATGGAAGAAGACTCATCTACAGGAAAGAAGTCTACTAAAAGTTATAATGAAGATGGAAAAATCCTGAGAAGAGAAGAAATAGAAGATGCTGAAAACCGTACCTATACTAATAAATCATATGACCACCAGGGTAAGTTGGAGGAAGAAACAGTAATAAAAAAAGATGAAAAAGGTAAAGAAGTTTATTACTGCCGTAAAACTTCAGATGGAGTTAAGTATGAAACAGGAATAAGGAAGGCCTCTGTAGATGAATTTGAGAAGGAACACGGGCAGAAACAGGCTTTCAAGGATTTTAAAAATACCCTTGGAGAAGAAGGTATAAAAGATATTGATGTAAACTTTAATTACAGGGATTTCTCAACAGAAGTAAATTTAAAAGATGATTCAAAAGCCAGATTTGAATATAAGGATAGAACTCTAACCTGGAGTAATTCAGGTAGAAAAGGAGAAAAAGAATGGTTCAGAGAGTCAAAGGATCTCAGAAATGGTGAAAGTATTATAAGTTATAGAGTCAGAGAAGGTGATAAGGAAGAGATTGATGAGGCTAAAACACTGACAGACGGAAATAGAATAGAAAAACAGATCCATAAGGATAAAAATATCTTAAATGAAACTACTGAGTTTTATAATAAAAATAATGATCTTACAAAGAAGGAATCTATTTACAATGATAAAAAAAGGGGAATAAATGAAAAAATTACGCAGGAACTGAATGAGCAGGGTAGATGTATTAAAAAAGAAATCTCTACTGATAATACAAAGGAAAAGAAAAAAGAAACCCTTACCAGTGAATATGATGAAAATGGGAAAGAGACCTCTTACACTAAAGATGTGGAAAGTTATAGAGTTCCTGCTTTCAGAAAGAAAGAAATTTATGAAAAGGATGATAAGGGTTCCAGAGTTATAAAATCTGAAGTCTATGAAGATAGAGATAAAGACGGTAAATTGGATTATAAGACAGCTACAGATAATAAAACCGGATGGACAACTATTTCTGCAGACAAAGGTAAGGGGTTTGAAGAGATTGATAGTTTTAAACCCTCCTTGACTTCAACTCATGAACGAAAGGATCTGAACAACTGGACTGTCTTACAGAAAGATAAATATTATGATAATTTAATGGATTATCTCGGAAAGCCAGACGATAAGATAAAACAGAAGATTACAGAGAGAAAGGATGAAGATGGAACACGTATCTATAGTTCTATCTTTACTTCAGATAAGAATCCCAATGTTGAAATAATTCTTCATCACAGAGATGCTAACTATGATATAAATAAACAGGAAGATGTAGAGAAGCTAAATAGTGAAAAACCCGCCTGTGTAACCTTTAAATTTAAAAAGAAAGATGGAACTGAATTTACTAAAACAACCTTCCCGGGGGCCCCTAAAGATACTGTAGCTTCTATTACTAAAAAAGAAGGCTTATGGCGGATAAATCAAGTAGAAACTAAATTAATTAGTGACAGATTTCGTGATAAGACTCATGAAACGATCAGAACTGCAACTGCTGATAAAGTCAGTTTAGCAGAGGTAAAGGATAAACTGGAAAACGAATTTGGCTATAAGGATAAGAACATTCCTGAGAGTGTTAAGAAGTTTATTGAAGTTTCAGGGGAAGGAGATATTAAAGCCGCCTATACTTCCAGTGAAGATCATTTGAAAAAGACCTGCAGCCAAAGTATAATCCTCGTAAATAAAAAGGGTGCAAAGTTGATTGTAAATGGGGAGGGACAGGATAAAGCAGAGTATTACAGCAGTGTCGATGATAAGGAACAGATTGTAAATATTGATAAGAACTTATATCATTTTAAAGATGATAAGTTAAAATTTATGGATAAAAAAGATAATACGTCATTTTATCTGAATGTAGCTTCTAAGATCGGCAAAATATTTAGAGCATTACCCAATATCCCTTACTATCTTTCTAAAAGTGCTGATTTTATCAGTAAACATCCGAAGGTATTTACACAGAAACTGTCAGAAGCAGATTTTGCTCTGAAAGGTTCGGAAAAACTGGTAAAAAAACAAGCTGAATATCTGAAGAACAGGAAAATGGGAGCTATCCTGGGAACGATTGGACTTGCCAATGATATAATAGATATAACTACCCAGGGGCCTAACACACAGAACATTAAAAATCTGTCAAGCACCACAATTGGCCTTGGCTATGATATAGCTGTAATAGCCGGGAAAGGAAAGGTTGGCGCTTTAGGTAAAACTCTGGGTATAGTGGGAGTTGGATTGCAGATTGGAAGTGTCGGAATGAATCTCTATGAGGGAGAATATACCAGAGCAGCTTTAGATACAGCAGGTGCAATAGGTTCAGGTCTTTCTATTGCTCCTGTCTTTGGAGCAGGAGCCTGGGCAGGACCTGTGGGAGTTGGCATAGCAGTGGCAGCTTTGTCCGGTGCAATTGCTTATGAGAAATATGTAAGAGAAGATGAGATAGCCACTTTTGATTCTACAAATCTGGAGAAGTATTATAATGTAGGCTTTATGATAGACCCGGAGAATTATAAACCTGCTCCTCTGGATGAGGGTTATTCGGGGCATCCTCACTGAGTTCTGGAATAATCTTGTAAAGAGTGAAAAGTGTTCACTCTTCATTGTTTACAATTTAAATAGAACTTTTTATTTACTTTCAAGTTTTTATTTTTAGAGAGGAGGAAAATATTTTGGATACTTCAAAAATAGAATATGAAAATAAATATAAGACAGGTAATTATTTAGTCCTCGAAGAAGCCTGTAAAAGGATTATTTCTGAAGAAATTTCTGAGGAGGAATTTCTTGAAAAACTTGACTATATAAGAGGTTTAATCAAAGAATGTGAGTCTGAATATAATGAAGTTATTGAGCCGGAAGATATAGATTCAGAAGAATTTCAGGATACTAAAGAGCTTTATCTGGAAGCTGTAGATATTTATGAAGAAGCTATTACAGATCTTGAAGAATATCTATCTGAAAGGAATGAGAAGCTTATTCAGAGAGGGTTAAAGATGGCTTTAAAAGCCAATAAATTATTACTTCAAGTTCAGGAAATAGCAGAGGAAAAAGAGAAGAATTTTAAAGAATTAGAAAAGACTTATAAATCATATCGTTTAGATAGTGGAAAGATAAGTCATATCTTTTCTATAGCTCAATCTTATATAGTTTCTTCACCTTCAAAAGAGTTTCAGCTTAAAGAGAATCTTGAAAAAGCAGGCAATAAGTCGGAAATTATTAAATTGATACCTCTCTTCAATGTACTTGGAGAAAAGAATTTAGAAAGGATTGAATCCAGAATTAAACTGAGAAGATACCAGGGGAATACTATTTTATTTAATGAAGGAGAGCCGGCAAATGAGCTTTATATAATCAAATCCGGTGAGATAACCATATTCAAAGATTTCCCCCATAGAAATCTGAAAAGAACTATTGCTACTCTTACAAAAGGTGATCTCTTTGGAGATATGGGAATTCTCCTGGAGTCTCCAAGGACACTTTCTGCCAGCATATCTTCTGATACAGCTGAATTATATATAATTTCAAAGATTGATTTTTTATATATATTAAGAACTTATCCAGATGTAAATATAAAATTAAGTAGAATTCTCTGTCAGCGTATTAAGGAAACCAATGGGCGCTTAATGGATTATCTTGCAGATTATATTGAATAATCTCATATCTCAAGACTCAGTAATACCTTTTCATTATAGGTGCTTCCTACACTGATACATTCTACATGATCTTTTTTTACCATTACTCTTCGATGATTGTGACCACATATGGCGAGTTTTATTTTTTCATAATGGAGATAAAGTTCACCTATTTTTTCACTTCCCAGGTAGGCCCTTGCAAAATCCCAGGGTAAATGGTCGGTTTTTCTTACCATACACTCAAAGGGCAGATGATGGGTTACACCTATAATAGTTTCCACTTTCTCATATATATGTTTTATGTGTTTTTCCATTCTCTCAAGGAGGGTTCTTAAAAAATCATAGTCAGTGAAATTCCATTTTATATATCTTCTATCATTCCATGCTGCTACTTTTGGAAAACGTTTTTCTTCATAATATTTCATAGGTATGGCAAGTTCTGTAAGCCTGAAGGAATAATCATACCACCCTATATTTCCTACAAACCCGACTTTGTCCACTACAAGTGGTGCTGTATCAAGATAGTGAAAATTACATTCTTCACTTATCTGATGCAGTGTATCTGAATATATTTGAAGAGAATCTCCGTTTTTAGTCCATATATCGTGATTGCCGGGAACAATTAGTTTATATCCTTTGAATTTTTGAAATAAATCCAGACATTTTTTAAAATTATCTATTCCCTTTCCTATATCACCGGCAATTATAAATACATCTGCCTCAGAATTTAAGAGCTTTTTTGCTATCTCTTCAGTAGAACGATCTCCACCTGGTCTTAAACCATAATGAAGATCTCCTGTCGCTATTATTTTCATAGTGATTAACCTGTTTACAATTCATCTTTGACGAATATATATTTTAACTATAAATTATAAATCCTTCTCAGAGCTATAAAAAATAAAAGGATTTTGTATGAGAAAAGTTGAAGTACCAATTGCAATTTTAAATTAGATTAAGGGGAGAAGTGTCTTGCGGTTAAATACAGGGGAACTTTTAGATGGTCGTTATAAAATAATAAATCTCGTAAAAATAGGTGGCATGAGCAACATATATAAAGCTGAGGATGAGAGGCTTACAAAGATATGTGCTGTTAAAGAATTGTTTTATAATCCTGAAGATAATGAAGACAATCAGTATGCTATTAATCGCTTCAGAGAAGAAGCAAAACTTCTGGCAGAACTTTTTCATCCCAATTTACCCAGGGTATCAGATTATTTTACCTGTGGTGGCTGTTATTATCTAGTTATGGATTTTATTGAAGGTATGGATCTTGAAAGTTTGCTTAAAAAAACTGAAAAAAGAGGTCTTTCTGAGGATAATGTTATTAACTGGGCAATTCAGATATGTGATGTCCTGGATTATTTGCATAATCAAAGGCCGAATCCCATAATATATAGAGATGTAAAACCGGCAAATATAATGTTAAGAAATAATTCTGATAAAGTTGTGCTTATTGATTTTGGAATTGCCAAGAAAATTGAACCTAAAGGTACAGTAACAGCAATAGGCACTATGGAATATGCACCTTTAGAGCAATATCAGGGTAAAGCAGAAGCCAGATCAGATATTTATGCTCTTGGGGCAACTATGCATCATTTGCTTACCGGTAAAAACCCGGTTCCTTTCAAGTTTCCTCCTATACGAACCTTTAAACCTAAATTATCAGCTGAACTGGAAGAAATAGTGACTAAAGCCCTGGCTTCAAAGCCTGACTATAGATTTCAGACAGCAAAGGAGATGCAGGGAGTGCTGTTAGGACTTCTTTCTTCAAAGAAAATTAGTCTTCAGAGAGGAAAATCTTCTAAACCGCATTTTATATTTGATTCGGAAGGAAGTAACCTATTAGAAGATATGACTGTTTCCGATCTTATTGAAGAATTAAAAAAGGGAAATAAAAAAGCTGCATCCATACTGGGAGATAAAAAGGCAAAAGAAGCTGTGGGAGCACTCATAGAGGCATTGAAAAGTAAAGACAGTGACCTGCGGTGTGAATCGGCCCTGGCTTTGGGTAAGATAGGAGATCCTGCTGCTCTGGCTCCTCTTATGGAATTACTGGAGCTTGAAAAAACTTCTGGAAATTTAAAAATCGGCTTGGCCCTGGAACAACTCAGAGAAAGTATACAGAAAAAAGAAGAAAGTTTCTGGGATGTTCTTGTGAACAAAATGAAAGAATTTTTTATAAAAGAATGAGAATTATAAATATTGAGCAGCTATGGTAAAAAATAATTTTACTAAACGTATTGCTGAAGGAGGCCTTTTAGTAAGTCTGGCTTTCCTCTTTTATTTTATAGGCTGGTATCTTCCGGTACTGGATATAGTAAGATATATAAGTGTAACACCTATAATAATTGGTGTTGTAAGATACGGTTTTAAGCAGGGTGCAGAGATAATGGTTGCTACTACACTGCTTATAGGTATTTTGCTTACACTTTTGTCTGGAGTAGAGTTTTTCCTTTCAGCAGGGTTAATAGGTTTAACTTTAGGAATAAGCCTTAAAAAAAATCTGAGTGCCTTTAAAACAATTTTATATACCTTTGTATCAGCTTTTGCTGGATTCAGTTTAAATCTTTTAATTTATATAGCTCTTGTAAGGAATGCAGATATAACTGCTGATTTTAAGGCTGTTGCAGAAGGATTAAAGTCTTTAGTGACCTGGCTTAATAGTCTGGAAGTTACAGGTAGATTACTTAATACTATAACAACATTGTCCGGTCTTGATAGGAGCTGGATGGATATGGTCTGGGTAACCAGATTACTTGTTGACTTAATACCTTCGCTGCTTATATTTTTGTCTTTTTATTATGTCATATATTTATGGATATTTAATGTATATCTTATGAAAAAATTGAATATAGAACTTCCTTCTAACGCTATGTTAAGTGAAATTCCAATCTTTCTTATTATACCTTCCTGGAGTCTTATTTTTATAGTTGCAGGCTTTATACTCCTGGGGTTAAGTTTTTATACTTCTTTACGAATTCTAGAGATTGCAGGAGTTAATCTTATTGCTGTAATGTTTATTGTGTGTTTTTCAAAAGGTGTTTTTTCTATTAATACATATATTCGTAATAAAATTCCTGATAATAAAAATCTTCGTATACTGGTGGGATTTACTATTACAATACTTGAATTTACTCTATTCATCCCCCCTGTTATTTTATGGGGCATAATATCTATAGCTCTGGGAGTACAGAATGCAGAAATTCATGAATGGCTTGGAAGCACTTATTTTAAAAGTGGAAAACTTGATCTGGCTATAAAACATTACAAAAAGTCTCTTGAATTAAAACCTGACAGGGCTTTAAGCCATCAGATGCTCAGCCTGGCTTATCATAAAGAAGGGAAAAAGGATCTGGCCATACATCATTTTAAAAAATCTGTAGAGTTAAGTAAGAAGTGAGTAATCAGTGAGCAGTAAGATACTGTAACCTCACATGGATATAATTATTAGCAATTTATTAGTGTTTTTTTAGATATTCTCTTTTATAATACCTGAAGGAGGTATGTGTCTGGTATAAGAACTAAATTTAATTTTTATGAAAAAATTAAGCCTTTATATAAATAAGCTTATTCCATACAGGGCAAATATTTATATGTTCCTGGCCGGTTTCATACTGGCAATAGAAGGAATATATTATAGTCATATAAAAGTATATGCCGGAATTGTTTCTCCTCCCTTCTGGAAGATACACTGGATAATTACACACTGGAGTCTTTTAATACCCTCAGGAATTTCTCCTCTGTTGTCTCTCATTCTGATACCTGTTATTATGGAACTTCTTTATATCTTTCTAAAAAAATACAGGTTTTTGAAATACCCTCTTTATATATTATTTTTTATAATCTTTCTCAATGGCTTTGCCCTTTATTATAATTACAGTGTTATTATTACAGTAAAGTATCTTATAGAATATTCCTCTATGAGATTACCTGAGAAGATGATCTTCAGATTTATTAAGAGCAGCTCTGTTTCTCCTGAGGCAAAGGCACTTCTTCTTGATTATTCTCATATAAATATCCCTCATAGTAAAGTATATTCTGATTTTATAAAAGATATGGAAAAAGAAGATATTAATAAGAGAATTATTAATAGATTACTTTTTTTAAGATTTATTCAGAATGAAAGTATAGAGAGTCCTTTATATGAAAAGGTTATTTCACTTATTCCTGAAGAAAAAGACATATCCTATAAAAAACTTCTGGAATTTCATATAGAGGATAACCTTTTAAACCTGGATCACAGTCTTTCTTATAAAGATAATATATTAACTTCTGATGCCGAAGTTTATGCCTGCATCCTCTATCACTCCATTATAACAGGGGAAGAGAAGGATAATACAATAAAAAGAGCTATCAACTTATATAGAAACATAAACCCTTCTCTTTATTCAGTAAGAATTAAAGAACTGGAGATGAGATTGAATAAAAAAATTGTTACCCATCCTTTTGACCTTGTAAATTTCCTGAAAAATCACGGAGAAGAGTCTCTCTCTTTCAGGGAATTAAAAAAAATATATAATTATGAGGACAGTGAAAATTATCTTGATGTAATTGCCATTACATCTCTTGAACTTGGAGAGATTTCTTCTGATATTAATCTTAAAAGAGATATATTTGAATTTTCTCTTCAATGCTACAGAGAGATTTTGAAAAATGAGAATAATTCTGATATATATCCTTATATTGCAAGGATATGGTTTAATTTGAATGAATATGAAAAAGCTATTAAAATATATAATCTCTTATCTGCTTTTCGTCCTCTTACTCCTGAAGAAGAACTCTATCTTGCCAGAGCTTATTATGAAGGAAATATCTCCAGAAAGGAAGCTCTTTTTCATTATATATCAGCTTTTGAGAAAATGGGTAATAAATTTTCTCCTGACTTTTTTTATGATATGGCCACAGGTGCTGAAGAAGCCGGTGAATATGATAAAGCACTGGAATACTGGAGAGAATTTCTTGCCCATAGAGAAGAAGATCCTAATTTAAAGATTTATGTAAAGAAAAAGATTGAAAGGCTTGAAAAAGAACAAAAAAACGATTACAACTGGTTTTATTCCGAGGTTAAGGGGGATTTTCCCCTCTTCGGTGAAAGGTCCACTTCTTTAGATAGTGCCACTTCTCTTATAGAGCTTATGGAAATTCATAGAGGCTATGTTAAAGTTACTTTTTTTATGAAACATAAACCCCTTGAGTATATAGAATATGACGGACAGGTATTTCTTTATGATATTAAACACTCATCTGATCTGTCTGTTAAACACAGGGTTACTGCAAATAACGGTAAAAGAACGATTTATATCTCTTATCTTTCGTCTTCGGATTATTCCTATCTGAGTTTTAAAACCTTTTTTCTTCCCCGTGAGACCTACAGTGGGATTATACCTGCAAGGCCGGAAGTGGATAGATATTTATATATTCTTGCTATACCGTCTACTATAAGTAAAGAAAAGAACTTGATTTTAACTGATGAGAAAAGGATTTCAGAAAAACCTGTTAATGGATGGAATATATTGAGATATGACAGGAGTGGATGTAGATTTCCTTTACTCATTTATCTTTCTCTCAGTGATTTCTCTGATAGAAGAGAGAGCGATTTTAATGTAAATCAGTGGCGTCTTATAGGGCTTAATAAAGGGATATTTGGCGGGTTTAATAATATTCTTCTCTCCTTCATAATTGCCTTTATACCTTTTCTGTGGTTATACAGAATAAGTAAAAGAAGATATTTGATTGTAATTGCCTTTTCCCTTATATTTCTATATTATTTTGCAGTTATAACCTATAACACTTGTACTGTAAATTATCTGGCAGAAAGGTTTAATTTCTTTTTTCTCTGGTTAATTCTTTTCTTAATATACTCTTTGCCCTGGGGAGTTACTTTATTTTATATTAAAAGGATTTCAAAAGATAAAATAACGGAAATAGAAGATTCTCTTGGTTTTTATCCTCTTGAAGAGGTAGAAAAATTCTTTGCTCTGTCAGGAGAGGAGATAATTCAGAAAAGCTTTTCTGAAGATTATCATGAGATTATAGTAAAAGGAAAGAGTAAATTTCTGAAAAAATATGACCTTATTCTGGTAAGAGCGTATAATACTTTCTCCATATCTTCCCGGGATATAGAGGAGAAAATCCCTGAAGCACTCAATGAGAAGTCGGGAAGTAAGAAAATTGCCATTATTGTCTCCCTTTCCCACCTTTCTGTAGAAAATAAATTCTCTCTTAACAGGCTTAATAAGAAATTTCCTGTTCTTTCTCTTCTTATGGATGATATAAAAACAGCTCTTTTTGATGAATATTCAGGAAGAGAAGTTGAAGGGGCAGGTATAAGAAATCTCTTGAGAAACAGAATAATCCTGACAGAAGACCGGGTAGATCTTTATTACTATACACAGAAAGTAACTGAACCCATTATGTTTTACGGAAGAAAAAAAGATGCAAAAACTCTTCTCTCCCTTATTAGAAGAGATATAAATACATGTGTTTCAGGTCTGAGAAAAATTGGAAAATCTTCTCTTCAGATGTATCTTCAGAGGGAATTAAGAAAATCCTCAAATTTATATCCTGTAATAATATCTCTTCAGAGAAGTACCACGGAAGCTAAAGGGATATTTTTAGATATTCTAGAAGGGTTAAAGACAGAAATAAAAGGTAAAGATCCAGAGATACTTTTCCCTTCTCTTAATTATAATAAAAAACAGGAAGGAAGCCCTGAAGATTTTTCATTTTTATTTAGAGAAGATCTTTTGAGTTTAAAGAAGATTATGCCGGCCAATTCAAGAGTTATTCTCTTTATAGATGAAATAGATTTAATATTTCCTGGAGAAAATAATAGAAAAAATCACAGGGATTATTATACTGTTTTTACTACCTTCAGAGGGTTCAGTGAAATGGATAAATTTCTGATTCTTTCTGTCCAGGGCTTTAGTTCCAGTATAAACAGTGTAAATAGATTTCCAGAGAATTTTTTTCTCTCTGAAAATCCTGTTTTTCAGTTCTTTACAGAGGTTAATCTGGGGAATTTATCAAAGGAAGATGCCTTTGAACTTGTAACCGGTATAGGTGCCCTTCTGGGTATGGACTACGAAGAGGAAGTTTTACAAAGAATTTACAGTGAAGCAGGAGGTCATCCCTATCTTACAAGACTTTTATGTTCCAGTATAGTAAATATATTAAAAGAGAAAAAAGAAGATGTGTATAAAGTAGATGAAACTATCTTAGAAGAAGCAGTTAATTACTGTCTTGCAAATTACAGAGATTATTTCACTTATCTGGACGAATTATTTTCTGAAGAAGATGGTTTGAAGGTAAAAGAGCTTATAAAGGGAGAGACCTGCAGAGAAGACTATAGAAGAGGAGTGGATAGATTTAAAAAACTAGGTATTATAAACACAGAAGATAAAGAAAAAACTGTAATCAGTTATAATTTATATAAAAGATGGCTTGAGATTACATAAGTGAGGCATTACATACGCTGTTTGTGCATCTTCCTCCATTCATATTTATATCTGAAGGATTTCCACATTTACTGCATCTTATAATAGCATTTGTTATTACACATACATCAATCTCTTCATTAAACATATATCCACCTCTTCGTGAAAGAATAAGTTCATCAATTTTTATTCCTTTTTTAGAGAGTTCTTTTCCAAGAAGAGATTTTACATTTTGAATATTTATTTTTGGGACAAACTCTTCCTGCCACAGGGCATAACCTATCTGAGGAAAACTCTGGAATACTCCTCTGTTAATTGCCAGATGAACCAGTAAATCCATACCTATTTTCCCTGGGAGAGTTATATTTATCCCTCTATTTCTATCAATTATGCTTCCTTCACTGAATACCCTGTCGATGACGAAGTTAAAAGATCCTGTCTTTTTATAGGCTTCTTCTATAATTTTTCTGCAGTGATCTATTTTCAGAATATTTCTTATGCCGTTTTTATATACA
>Ga0302236_1001214_pt1 | contig 18842 bp, 22 predicted proteins | sample AAG_UR_Gly_MG_FD_193509 | JGI IMG/M metagenome (GOLD analysis project Ga0302236, IMG submission 193509) | Enriched activated sludge microbial communities from anaerobic digester in WTTP, New Holstein, Wisconsin, United States - AAG_UR_Gly | ecosystem: Engineered > Bioreactor > Anaerobic >...
CACAACAGCGATGATTTTCTTCCTGAAGACGCAAGGCAAGTCTCGCGGGTACGTTGAGCGGCAGGAGCTTAGCGGTCCGGACGGCAGTGGTGCTCTTGCCCACGGCGAGATCATCGCCGCTATACGGAGCTTAGCTGATGCGGATCAGTGAGTTCAGCCCCAAGCAGGGCGAGGTGCTGAAATTCATCTTTGCGCCTGAAGAGGTGCTGGTCGCTGATGGGTCGGTGCGGTCCGGTAAGACCATGAGCATGATTGTGGCTTACCTGATCTGGGCAATGGAGTACTTTGACCGTACGAACTTTATTATCGCTGGAAAGACGGTTACTTCCACCGAGCGCAATATCGTACGACCAGTGCAGGACGTTGAGGGGCTGCCTTATCGGCTTGAGTACAAGCGCTCAGACCGCAAGCTTATTGCCACTTGCGGGGCTAAAGAAAATTACTTCTACGTATTCGGCGGCAAGGACGAAGGCTCGTATCAGCTCATTCAGGGCTTGACCGCTGCCGGGGCGTTCTTTGACGAGGTGGCGTTGCAACCACAGTCTTTCGTAGACCAGGCCACGGCCCGGACGCTGACATTCGCTAACGCTAAGCTCTGGTTCAATTGCAACCCGGAATCCCCGAACCACTGGTTTTATCAAATGTACCTAAAAACGCCCCGGCCGGAGGCGAAATACCTGCACTTCCTCATGGCCGACAATCCGATTATGGGCGAGGCTGAGATTGAAAAGGCCAAGCGCATGTACTCCGGCGTTTTTTATCAGCGCTATGTGCTGGGGCAATGGGTGCAGGCCGAGGGCTTGATCTTTCCGCAGTTTGCCGATAATCCGGATAACTGGCTGATTGACGAGCTGACCGATGAAGAGCGGAAGCAGCTGGCTTACATTACCTTCGGCGTGGACTATGGCGAGAGCACGTCGCACACAGTGTTCGTGGCATCCGGCATCTCACGCGGAGCGAAACGCCTCTACGCCCTGGCAGAGCATAAGCGGCAGAGTACTGGCGTTAGCCCTGATCAGATCGAGCGCGAGTTTGTGGCATTCGTGAGGGACGTGATGACGCTTTACCCTGGCGTGCGCCTGACTTACGCCTTTTGCGACCATCCCGAGACGATTACCAACGGCATTGACGCTGCCTTGCGCAAAGAGGGCATTCCAGTCAGGGCAATCACGGCGAAAAAAGAGGAAATCAATACCCGCATTTACGCGCAGGACAAAATGCTTAATCTGGGCATAATGAAGGTGTTGAAGCGGTGCCCGAACTTGGTACACAGCCTGAAAAATCAAGTCTGGAACCCAAAGAAGCAAGAGGATGAACGGCTGGACGATACGCCGGACATCGCGGATGTGGCTGATGCCTGGGAATATTCCTGGGAGTCATTTATTGACGAACTTGGAGTGAGGTAGCATGAATCAAAAACAAGTGATTGAGGCAATCAACCGTGAGTTCGCCCGGGACATTCCTTACTCAGTAATGTACGAGAAAATCGCTGATTGGCGCGATTGGCTGAACGGTGAGGTGGACGGGTTTTACGAGTACACGATGAGCGTGGATCTGACCACCAACAAGCAGGCGACCATCAAGCGCCACCGGACGGACATGCTCAAGCGGGCGTGTGAGGATTGGGGCGCGCTGCTGCTCAATGAGCTGACGGTGTTTGAGCTGGACCATAAGCCCACTGAGAAGTGGCTGCAAGGTGAAGACGGGCGCGGCGGTATATTGGGCGATAACGACTTCCGGCGAAACGCGAATGAATTGGTGGTGACTTCGCGCTGGGCAGGCACAGCCGCTTTTGAGGCGTATGTGGAAGAGGCGCAGACGCGGCTGGACAATGGCGCTTTACTGAGCGGCAAGGATATTGGGCTGAACTTTCTGGCGGGGGATCAGATTATCCCGATATCGCACCGGAACGGGATTGTTTCGGAAGTCGCATTTATTTCTGATTTTACTGAGGATGATAAGAAATTCCAGTCCGTCTCAATGCACTTAATTGAGGGTGGGTACTATACGATTACGTATTTTACGCTGAATGACGAAGGTAAACTTGTTGGCGCACCGAGAGTTGTACGCACTGGCAGCCCGATACCCTGGTTTTCGATTATCAGGAAAGCCGGCTATAACCGCTATGACAGCGCGAGCCCGTTTGGCGCGGGCATACTGGACGGCAATGAGGATGTATTGATTGGGCTGGATACGGCGTTCGATAACTTTATTGTTGACTTCCAGTTGGGGCGAAAAATGGTCTTCATGAACAGCAGCCTTTTTGCGGTTGACGATAAAGGGCAGTTCCACGCGCCGCAGATGATGGGCACGCAGTTGTTTATCAACGTGGGCGATAAAATGCGCGGCGATAAGACGCTGTTAGATGAATACAACCCACAATTGCGCGTGGAAGAAAACGCCGCGGGTGTGCAGAGGATGTTGGATATTTTCTCGTTCAAAATTGGCTTGGGCAAGGGTTTTTACAAGCTGGACGAAGATGGCATGGTGAAAACCGCAACTGAGTATACCGGCTCAAAGCAAGGGCTGGTGCGCAATGTTGCCCGCGAGATGATCGGCGTGGAGAGCGCGTTGAAACAGATTATCGAGGCGGTGATCTGGATTGGGGCAAATGTTCTGCACGCGGTTGGCGTGGTCGATGGTGTCAATGTCAGGGTACTTGCCGATGACAGCTACATAGTTGACGAATATACTGAGCGCAAGGTGTGGCAGGAAGAGGTCGCGCAGGGGTTGCGGAGTAAGCAGGAATATCGCGAACGGTTTATGGGTGAATCTCCGGAAGACGCGGCAAAGGCGCTGGAGGTGATTCGGGCGGAATCGGGCGGATTGGGCGCGCTTCTGGATACTGAGAATATGCAGACAGATACCGCCCCTCAGGAAAATGTTCAACCAACTGACTAATGTTTACGCTTAAGTGGCTTGACGAAATCGCCAACGATGCCGGCGCGGCGCTGGAAAGGCTCAATTCGCGGGTTTTGGAGGCGCTGGGAAGGCGAATCGCGCTGGCTGCCAAGGGGTCGGGGTTTGACCGGTTTTCTACGCTCAGTGGGGCGGACAGAGAGGCAGAGGATTTACTTCGCGAGATATTGAGGGAATTAGGTAAGGCGACAAACACTGTTGAGGAGATTTACAGCACAGCAGCGAAGATTGTCTACCAGGATGCGAATAAGTATTATGCCGCCAAGGGGCTTACTCAGATACCAATAGAATATCAGCGCGGCATTGTCAACTTTGTGAAGGGTGTTGCAGCGACCACGCGCGGTACGTTTACGAATCTCAGTAATACGAGCGCGATTGGTTTTCGGGTGATGGGGCTGGATGGCAGGGTGTATTACCGCGGATTCAAAGAGCATTATCACGATCTCATTGACCAGGCTATTACTGAGATTGCCACGGGGCAAAAATCGTACACCAGCGCTTTCAGGAGCGCATTAACGCAGACAGCGGACAGTGGCATAAGGGTGTTGGATTATGAAAGCGGGTACAGCCGGCGATTGGATAGTGCGATAAGACAGAATGTCATTGATGGCGTGAAGGATATTGCTCACGAAATCGCGCGGCAAACTGGGGAAGAATTTGGCGCTGACGGGGTGGAAATTGACGCGCATAATCTTTGCGCGCCGGATCACCTGCCATACCAGGGGCGGCAATTCACGAAAGCGGCATTTGAGCAGATACAAGAGGAGTTGCCGCGTCCATTCGGATTTTGGAACTGCCGGCATACATACTATCCGGTCGTTTTGGGCGTCTCACCCTCCCTGTATACTGACGCGGAACGCCAGGCGATGATTGCCAATTCTACTGAGGTGCGGGAGTTTGAGGGCAAGGAATACACGGCTTATGAGGCAACGCAGTTGCAGCGCCGCATTGAAACGGAAATGCGGAAGAGTAAGGACCGGGCAATACTGGCCAAGGCGGCTGGTGATGATTTGACGCGGAAGGTGGAGCAGCTGCGGTTGAACCAGTTGAGGGACAAGTACATTTTACTGAGTAAGCAATTCGGGTTACCGCTGGCTTTGGATCGCGCGCGGGTCAGTGGATTCCGGGCAGTAAAGATATTGAACTAAGACATTTTATTTGGTAATTTTGTGCTATAATGTATTTATAACTGAATAGTGATGCCAGAGTTTTCCGCCTGGGACATGTTGCTTGAAATAGCAGCCATTGTCCGGGCGTTTTTTGTTTAACGACCGTATCACTGAACATAGGCCGACAGGCGATAAATGGAGAGGAAGAAGATCATGGCAGATGAAGCCGAAAAGACTGCGAATGAGCAGGAAGTTACTCAGCAAGAGGAAGCGCAAGGAACTGGTGAAGGCCAGGGCAAGACATTTACGCAAGCGGAGCTTGACAGGATTGTCTCTGAACGGTTGGCGCGGGAACGCAAGAACCAACCAGATGCGGACGAATTGAAAGCCTACCGCGAGTGGAAGAAATCTCAGCAGACGGAAGCCGAAAAGGCGGCAGAGCGCGAGAAGGCTCTACAAGCCGCTGAGGCGCGGGCGTTGACCCTTGAGCGCGAAAAAGCCATTATCCTGGCTGGCGTGAAGGGTGAGGACGTGGATTATGTAATGTTCAAGGTTGGCAAGCTGGAAGGCGACTTTGGCGACAACCTGAAAACGTTCCTGGCTGAGAACAGCAAATTTACTGAGCCCGAAACGACAACTGTTGACGGGGTGAAACATAAACCAGGTGCGTCTGCCGACCCGGATGAGGACTTAGTCCGGGCGATGAGGAAGGCGGCTGGTCTCAAATGAAAGGAAAATAACTAATGGCACAGAGTATTACTTTAGCACAAAAATTCCAGCCTATTCTGGATGAAATCTACAAGGAAGCGTCGCTAACCGCAAGGATGGACGCATTAACTAAGCCCGTAAATTTCGCGGGCGCGAATGTTGTGAAGGTTTTCAAGACTGACCCGATTGGTCTGGGTACTTACAGCCGTGTAAGTGGTTATCCAGCCGGGCAAATTACTGCCGGTTGGGAAGCGCTGACTTTGGCGACTGAACGAGGGCGGGCGTTTGTGATTGACCGCATGGATGATGAGGAAACTCTCGGGATGGCCTTTGGCACGCTGGCGAGTGAGTTTATTCGCACTGAGGTGGCACCGGAGCTGGATGCTTATCGCTTTGCCAAATATGCAAGCTGGTCAAACATTCAAACCACAGCTGGGGCAACTTTGGACGCGAATAGCATTTTGACGGCAATTGACGCGGCAAAGCTGGCATTGAATAAGCAGGAAGTTCCTCGCGAGGGGCGGCTGCTTTATATTTCGGAAGACTGCCTCAACTTACTGGAAGGCAAGGTCAGCCGGTTCCTGGCGAACGAAAGCGAAGTGAATCGCAGCGTCAGCAAATTCGACGGCATGGAAGTGATTATGGTTCCTCAGACCCGCTTCTATACTCAGATCGACCTTGACGCGGGCACGAGTGTGAACGAGGGCGGTTATACCAAGAATGGCGGAGCCGGTAAGGACATCAACTTTATGATGATTCATCCGAGCTCAGTATTGCAGGTGGCGAAACACGAAAGCTTGAAAGTGTTTGGGCCTGATGACAATCAGACTTCAGACGGTTGGTTGATCCAATACCGGATCTATCATGACGCTTTTGTATATGAGAACAAGGTAAAAGGTATTTACCTGCACAAGAAAGCATAGGTGCTGACATGGCAGCGATAAAACCTATTGTTGGAGCAGGCTGGTTGAAGGATGTGAATGATAACTTTGATTCGCTCGCATCTTTGGCTGGAATGCACGTAAGTAAGTTCACTTTTGATGCTGACGCGAATGACGCGGCAAGCACACCGGTAAGCAATAAGACGGTTGCCGCGCATCCAATGGCGGTCAAAATTCCCGATAACGCGATTGTATATGGCGGGTTTATTGACGTGATTACTGCGGTAACTTCGGACGGAAATGCGACTGTGGCAATTAGCCTGGTGGCTGCAAACGACCTGTTGACGGCGACCGCAAAAGCCAGCCTGACACTTGCCACTCAAAAACCGATGGCGGCTGTTATCGCGCAACCTATCAAGTTGACTGAGGAAAAAGCCGTTACTGTGACTGTTGGAACGGCAGCTCTTACGGCTGGCAAGATTGACGGTTATATTCTCTGGATGGAGGGAGCGTAAAAATGACTTCGGGAATTGATTGGGCAAGCAAGATCCCAGTTGGCGGGACGTATACGGTATCCGATACTCCTACGTCGATAACTATTAACACAGGCAAACCTAATGCGGTTGGATTTGTCTTTCAGGTTTTTAGAGCAGGGGTAGAAGCTACTACTGCTGCAAAAGGATCAATTACCGGCGGGGTTCTCAAAATTGAGAATAACTCATCGACTTTTGTCTTGACTGCTGCTGACGTGATCAACTGGATCGTATTTTGATATGGGAGGTAAGAGATGGACGGATACGCGGACTACACATTTTATCTGAACACATACGGTGGAACGTCCATCTCTGCCGCCATGTTCCAAGCGCTGGCAAAGCGTGCCTCTTATGAGGTGGAGCGCCTGACATTGAACCGCGCGGGTGCTGTCATTACTGAGAACACAAACACCGCCCTTATTGACCGCATAAAAATGGCGACCTGTGCGATTGCAGAGGTGCTGAACGGATTTGCGGCGGCTGGACTTCAGCCCGCGGGTATTGAAAGCGAGAGCGTTGGTGATTACTCAGTAAAGTACACAAGCGCGGATGTGGCGAAAGCGCGGGAAGCGGCGGCTATTCAGGCTGTTGCTGAACAATATCTGGCGCTTACCGGACTGATGTTCATCGGGGTTGCCTGATGTACGCGCCGCACGATATGACATGGTACGAGGGCGCGATGGTGAACAGTGCTATGACCTATACGCGCCATGTGATTTGCGGCGTTATGTGGCAGGAACGCAAAGCCGCGAATGTTATCCGGTCTGGTTCGATTCAGGCAGACAGGGTCAGCGTGTACGTTCCTGATACTGAGCACGCATTCCAGGTGGGCGATTATCTGGTGCCGGGCATCGTGAGGGACAAAATTGACAGTGCGTTCAAGATCGCGGACTTGCTCAAAAAGTACCCTCACGCGGTAAAGATCACCAGCGTGGACGTGAAGAATTATGGATACGCCGGCATGCAGCATATTCAACTTGGAGGCGCGTAATGGCGGGTTCGATTCGCTTTATTGAGACGCCGCGGGGTTGGGTGAAACATACGGCAAACGGCCGCGCGGAATTGATATGGAACCCGGACTTCGCGCCGAAACTGAACGCGAGTCATAACAAAGCGCAGGTATTCGTGGACAGTGAAGTGCTGCGGACGTCAAACAGATATGTACCCGAAGTGACATCAATGTTGAAAAAGAGCGGCATTTTGGGCACTGAGCCTGGAACTGGCGAGGTTGCGTGGATCGCGCCGTATGCATGGCGGCAATATCATCTGGTGAATCGAAAGACTTCACAGAATATCAACCCACTGGGTGGACCATACTGGTTTGAAAGAGCCTGGAGAGTATGGGGTAAGAGTATCATCCTTGGCGCGAAGGCTTTGATAGCCAGGGGGCTTTCATGAGTGACATCAGCGCGATTCGCACGTATTTGGCGACATACCAGAAGTTAGAAAGCAACCGTCCGGTATGGGTGGAAATGTTGAGCCCTAACCCGCTGAGTTACACGGTGTTTTTGGTGCCCGGGAAGCAGGTGACCGAAGACATAACCGGCGGAAAGATCGTGGAATATCCCTTTGCATTTGGGGCGATTGAAACCTTGGCGGATGACAGCGGGCTGGACGCGGCTGAGTTCTATGAGGAATTTGCTGACTGGCTGGACACGCAGACGGCGGCAGGCGATTTGCCAACTTTGGACACTGGCAAGACCGCACTGTCTATTGAGGCGCTTGATACGGCAACGATCATCGAGCGCGCAGAAAACACGGGAGTTTTTCAAATCCTGTGTAAATTGACTTACGAAGAATGAGAGGATAGATCATGGCTGGAGTACAAGCGAAACGATCAAAAATTGAACACTATCTCGATACACACACAACCGGATCAACCGCTGTGTGGAGCAGACTTGGGCATAAGGTTGCCGCGAGCGAGTTGGCTTATAACCCTGTTACTGAGGAAAGCTACGATATTACGCTGGACAACACCATCACGGAAATAACCGGCTATAAGCGCTCCATGGCGATTGAGGGGGTGGTATATCCGGGTGATAATGTGTTTGATTACATCGACACTATGCGAATCAATATGGCGGTGCTGGAAAGCCTGCAGACTGAGATGGTGAACGTCTGGGCGTATAAAGCCTCAATAAACACGGGTACTGAGCAATCGCCAGTTTTGGAATGGCCGGCTGAAAAGGTGAAAGTGACCATCGGCATTGAGTCGATTGGCGGCGATGGCGGTCCGAATACCGCGAAAATCAAGTACACGATTTACGATGCCGGCGACCCGGAAAAAGGCACGTTTGAGCCTATTGAAAAGAGATTCACCAAAGCTGCCTGAGAAAGGGTCTGAACATGGAGAAGCTGACACTCAGTAAGCGCACGGAGATTATGTTAGACGATGACCCCGCGCGGGTGATTCGTTTCAACACCGAGGATGTGCACTTGCGGGCGCGGTTGTTCGAGTTTGCGAAAGACGCGAGCCGGAAGGAAAAGGAAATCCAGGCAGAAATCGCGGAAATTGAAGCCCTGGAAGGCGAGGGAGCGGAAGGGTTTCCTTTGCAGGCGGATGCCTCAGTAAAGCTGATGGTGGAGCTGGCGGATTTCTTTATGGCGGGGCTTGACCAGGTATTCGGCGAAGGCACGAGCGCGGTGGTGTTTGCTGAGGGGTTTGACTTTGATGGGTTTACAACCTTTCTGGCGTATGTGATGAGCAAGTTTGAGGCAAAAAGCAGCGAGAAAATCGCTGAGCGGCTGAAGAAACCCGCGAGCAAAAAGGCATTGAGCTGACGTGAATATCCTGATTGACGAATTACCGGAAGCAGTTGAGGTTGACGGTGTGGAATATCCGCTGAACACGGATTTTCGTACCGGCATTCAGTGCATTCTGGACTTTGAAGATCAGGATATCACGGATGATGAGAAGGCAGTGCTTTTACTGAGCAGGTTATACAAAGATGATATGCCAAAAGATGTCAATCAAGCTGTGCGGCTGGCGGTGAAGTTTCTGGACGGCGGGAAAGAGGACGATGCTGAAAACCCATTTGGGGAACGGCACAGATTGTATTCGTTTGAAAAAGACGCTTCGCTGATTTACGCTGCATTCCAGCAGACACACGGGATTGATTTACAGAGCGCAGAGTTGCATTGGTGGCAGTTTTTGGCACTGTTTATGGACCTGGGCGCGGATACGGCGTTTAATTCTATTGTCAATCTTCGCCGCCGCGTCAAAAATGGCGATGCGACCAAAGAGGAACGCGAGCAAGCGTTGAAGATGGGCGTGGTGTTTGATTTGCCTGAGTATCACGAATACATGAACTTTGAGGAAAACGAAAACGCGGAGCTATTCGCTTTACTGAGCGAGGGAGGGCAGCAATGACAACTTACGCCGGTGAAGTAAGAATCAAGACGCGGCTGGATGCGGAAGGTATCAATAAGGGGATGAAGGCAGTATCCGCACAATTAGGCGGGATTGTAAAAGCTATTGGAACGGGCACAGCTATAGCGGCTGCCAGCGTTGTTGCGATTGTTGCCGCGATTGGAGCGGGTCTCGTAAAAGCGTTCAAAGAAATGTCCAAAATGGATGGTTTCAAGGATCAGCTTGCCGGGCTGAACCTTGCGCTTGCAAACCTCAAAAATGCCGCGTATTCCGCAATTTTGCCGATATTCAATGCGCTGCTGCCAATTATCATGCGGGTAGTGGATTGGCTGACGCGGGCGGCGAATGTGGCGGCGGCGTTTTTCGCGGCGTTGACTGGTGCGTCAACGTATATGGTGTATGTGGCGGATTCGCTTGGCGGAGCGGCAGGTTCATCCGGAGATTATGCTGACAATATGGAGCGGGCGGAGAGAGCCGCAAAAGGCGCGACCGCGAGCTTTGACAAGCTGAATGTGCTGCAGCAGGAAAAAACACCGGATGCTGGTGGCGGCGGCGGAGGCGGCAGCGGTCACTGGGTTATAAGGGATGTTGAGGATACGCTGGGTCAGCTTACCGGCGGTTGGGGCGCGTTCGTCGATGGTCTTATCAAGGCGTTCAAGGATGGCGATTGGTCGGGGTTGAAACAGTGGTTTACTGATTATGTTTGGAATCCCTGGATTCAGGGTATGAAGGATAGGTACAAAAAAGCTGATGACGATGTCTATAAGTGGAGTACTGAAACCGGTAAAAAGATTAGTGATTGGTACAAAAAAGCTGATGACGATGTCTATAAGTGGAGTACTGAAACCGGTAAAAAGATTAAAGAAAAAGCAACCGAAATTTGGGAAGGCATCAAAGATGGCCTTGGCCTGATATGGGACGACATAAAGAGGGACATAGTTGGGGCATGGGACTCAGTAAAAGAAAAGTGGGAGGAAGCGAAGCAATTCTTCATTGACCTTTGGGCAGGCATAAAAGAAGGCGCGATTGAAAAATGGGATGAGATAAAACTCAAAGTCACTGAAGTTTGGGACTCAATTAAAGAGAAATGGCAGGAAGCAAAGACCTGGTTTGATGAGAATGTTCTCATACCCATAAAAACGTACTTTACCGAGAAATGGGATGAAATCAAACTCAAAGTTACCAAAATTTGGGATGATGTAAAAGAAAAATGGCAGGAAGCCAAAACATGGTTTGATGAAAAAGTTCTTACGCCCATCAAAAACTTCTTTACTGAGAAATGGGATGAAATCAGCCTGAAGGTGACGGGTGTTTGGGACGATATCAAAGGCGTTTGGCAGACAGTCAGCACCTGGTTTGAGGATGAGGTTATCACCCCGATAAGCAAAAAGTTTGACGAGATGTGGGATGATATATCTACGTGGGCGTCTGATACATGGGAGGACATAAAAAACACTATCAAGGATGCCATTAATCACATCATCAAGTTTGTAAACAATCTGATTGGCGCAATGGAGTTGGGTATCAATGGAATCATCGAAAAGTTGAACACCCTCAGTTTCACCAACCCGTTCAACAAAGAAGAAACCTGGGGTATCAACATAAAGCCTATTTATATCAAGCGTATTCCTTACTTAGCTACTGGCGCGGTGATCCCCCCGAACGCGCCCTTTGCCGCGATTTTGGGCGACCAAAAGAGCGGGCGCAATATCGAAGCACCAGAGGGTTTACTGAGACAAATCATTCAAGACGAATTGCGGGGAATGAACAGCCAACCACAAACCATCCATAACGTTTTGAAACTCGATGGGCGCGTGGTGTATGAAAGCTGGGATAGAGAGAGCCGCCGGATTGGCGGGTCCATGGTTACCAAGGCGGGCGCGGCATGATAATAATCGATGGCACTCAGTATAACATTCCAATTGTTAGTCTGACAGCGCAAGCGGACATGTTGGACAAATACGCGGAGCGTACCAATGACGGCATCCTCCATCGCGAGCTGATTGGCGTGTATGACAACTATGAAATTGAATTCGCGCCTTCGACCAGGGGAACGAGCGTATACGCGGACTTGTGGTGGAAGCTTACGCAGCCAGTACCATGGCATACGGTTGTGTTTCCGACAGTCCTTGGTACGCGCACGATTGAGGGGTATTTTGCGAATACCAGGCATCAGGTGATGAGGCAAAAAGACGGCATGACGTACTGGAAAGGTTTGACGACTTCGTTTGTTTCACGGCGTAAAAGACCATGATTACCTATCCGATTATCAAGCTTTCACTGGGAAATCAGACCATCGAATTTCGCGATGTGGATGTGATTGAAGCGGAGGTTGTGCAGGAAATCAGCCCGCTCAGTATAGAGCTGCCGGTGAGTGAGGCGACCATCCGGATTCACACGCTGGACCCGCGCTTTTCCCCGTTCAGTAATGGTGAGTTTTATCGGGAACTGGTGAACAATACCATCGTGGATGTGTATGAATATTTCGATGATGAGGTGGACGCTCCTACTGAGCACTATATCGGGCGATTTTATCTGAAGGAATGGCACAACCCGACAGAGGGCGAATTTGAGTTTATCTGTCAGGACGCAATTGGGGTGCTGGACACGATTCCGTTTGACGGGATGTTCTGGGCGACCGATGTTACCTTGAGGCAGGCTGTGGAGACAGTGCTTGACCCGGCGGGCATCCCATTCCGATGGGGCGAAAAAGATACGATTGAAAACCGTCTCCTCAAAGGATACTTGCCAGCTGGCACAACCCGGGAAGCCTTACAGCATGTGCTGTTTGCAGGACGCTGCCGCGCGCGTACTGCAAATAGTAAATACATTGGGATCTATGACGCGCTGCTGCCCGTTGGCGCAATCAATGATCCGCCGGTGGAATATGGCGACGAGTATTATGGCGCAATTTATTATGGCGGCATTGAATATGATGGGGTAATCGCCGCGACAGATAAAACTGACCAGCAGGCGTTGAAGCTGACCCCGCTGGTGACCGGCATTCAGCTGATTTCGCACGATTTTATTCAGGGGCTGATTCAAGAAGAGATTTATTCCGCGTATCTGGAGCCGGGCGATTATAAGATTCTGTACAACAAGCCCTATTACGGTGTGACTGCTGAGGGCGTTGGAGCGACACCAGCTTATCTGATGACAGAAGATTTGAGTCATGCGCTTACTACTGAGGATGGAAAAATCCTGTCCTTTGCAGGCGCGTTTGAATTTGGGGTCAATTATGTATATCTGCATGTTACCGCGGCTGGGAACGTGGTGGTGCGCGGATACCCGTACATTGACTCCATGCGGGTGTTCAGCTATGACGAGGCGGAAGCGACCAAGGAATATTCGTCCGGCAAGTTTTATGGTGACGCTGAGTATGGAACGGATTTTTACGCTAAATTCTGGACAGTTTCCGCGGCGCCAAATGTATGGCAAATTGATAAAGCCATGCTGGTGACGGCTTCGATGGCGCAGGAAGTGCTTGATTCGCTGGCTCTGTTCGCGAAATTGCGTTATCAGCAGAGCCTGACGATGTTCCCTACTACTGAGCTGCTGCCCGGGCAAATTGAACTGGTTGATTCGCTGTATGGAAAAGATATCAACGCAGTAGTTACACGAACGGTCAGCAAATTATCGGGTGGATACCTGATGGATGCTGAACTTGTTGGATTGGAGAAAATGAACTGATGGCAGACCCATTGTTGGCGAAAATTAGTGAACTACCGGAAATGGCGGACAGCGCGGCAGCAGACCAGCTGCCGATTGTAGATGCGTCTGATAATAACGATGAGACGAAAACAAAACGGGTCCGCATGGATAAGCTGAAGATTATTACCGCGGACCAGATTACAGACGGGATTGTGGAGAACTCAAAATTGGCGGATGGCGCGGTGACCAGTGGAAAGTTGGGGGCGGGCGCGGTCATTGCCGGGAAAATCGCGGTTGGGGGCGTGAGCGCGGCGAACCAGATAGCGAACGGCGTCGTTGGCAGTGCCCAGATGGCGGCAGGTGCGGCATTGGCAAACATAGCGACAGGTTCTATTACGACCGGAAAGCTTGCTGATGACGCTGTTACTGAGGAGAAACTTGGGGCTATCAAACGGACGGTTGCTATCCCTGTTTTTGGGCTGGAAGATGCCGTGATTGTGAAAAACTTTACCCGGATCTTCGCATGGCCGCCGATGGTCAACGGGCATATCATTACAGGTGCGTCAGCAGTATTGCTTGGCTCAGTAAGCACCAGTGGGAATGTCGGGCTGACATTGGTGAACCAGGGCGGAACGGTGGGCACCATAACAATTAATCAGGATGCCTGGTCCGGGTCGATTGGCGCGATAAATGAGAGTTACCGCACGGCGCAATCGTACGCCTCATTCAGCGTGAACGTGACCGCACAAGGCAGCGGCGCGTATGGGCTTACGGTGTATCTGGAGATTACAGGATAAGCGATGCCGATACAAAAGGTTTATATGCAATGGGGCACGTGGTTATGGGATAAAGACAATACCATCCCTCATGGCAACGATACATATATGCACGTAGGATCGGAGCGTCGCCCGCTGATTAAGTTCAACAACGACGGGTTTTCGGGGCAGATACTGAGCGCGACGCTGAACCTGTATTGCAGTACAGCCGGAAGTACGCCGTGGAAGGCATACAAAGTGAACCGGGCTTGCGGTGTGAACGCAACCTGGGCGAACACAGGCGTATCGTATGGCTGGTGGCGAACGGCTGGGTGCGATAGTGTGAATGAGGACCGGTCCGGCCTGGCAATGACTGCTGAAACGCAGCTGGGCAGTACGGGTTGGAATGTAGTAACCATTACCAGTTTATCGGAACTGCTGGGCGTTATTAATGGTCTGGATGTGATTTTACTCAGAAACACTGAGACGGGCAGAGGAACGGCGGTAATTGAGAAATCACCATTGCCGTATCTGGCGATTACTTACGAGTCGTCCATTGTGGGCGGCGTACAGATATTTTAGAGGAGCAAGAATATGGCAGCGACATTTCCGGGCGGAGTAAAGAGTTTTACAAAAAAGACGGACGGCGTAGACAAGATTTACGCGTCACACGTTAATGATATGCAAGATGAAATTGCAGCTATTGAAACTGAACTGTTGAAGGCGTCCGGCTCAGTAGTAGACCACGACGCCCTAAAGAATTTCGTGGCGAATAAACACATTGACCACACGGCGGTCTCAATTTTGGCGGGCACCGGCTTGACTGGCGGCGGAACGCTGGCGGCGAACAGGACGTTATCGCTCAATTTTTTAGGGCTGCAAAACTTGGTAGACCCAGATGCAGACAGGGTGCTGTTTTGGGATGACAGCGCCGGCGCGTTGAAGTGGCTGAAAATTGGCGGAATTACCGACACAACCTTTGGGCAGTGGCAAGCCTACACACCTACGTGGGCAGGAGCTACGACGAACCCAAGTTTGGGAAACGGAACACTGACAGGGCGATATGCTGTGTTCGGGACTGTCTGCGTTTACACCCTTGGACTGGTCGCGGGCAGCACCACCACGTTTGGCTCCGGAAACTGGTCTTTTTCTCTGCCTGTGGACGCAGTAAACACGGCGGGCATAAACTTTTTCGGCGTCGCGCATATTAGGAAGTCGGCCACCGCAAACTATGAGCGGATTGTGCAGATTGCACCATCGGTGTCTACGAATACGGTTAGTCTATTTATCGACCCGACCCCCGCGTCAAACTCATTGAATATCAAATCGGATGTCCCATTTACGTGGGGGCAGGGCGATGCACTTGGGTTTGAGATTACGTATGAAATTGCCTGAGGTTTACTGAGAGAGGATTTATGGATTACGCATTTGGAATAGATATCAGCAGATACCAATGCAGCCCGAACAACGACTCCGTATTGCTGGACTTTGACGCGATGCTTCGGCATACAGAGAAAGTCAGCTTTATTTTCGCCAAAGCAACCGAGAGTTATGGCTACACCGACCCGCGCTATGGGTACTACAAGCGTGAGGCTTTGCGGGTTGGAATACCGCTGGGCAGTTATCACTACTCTTACCCAGCAGTCAGTTGGAAGCTGCAAATGGACGCGTTCCTGAATGTCGTCAAGCCAGGGGCGCATGACCGCCTTGTGCTGGATATGGAAAACCATATGGGGCTGAGTAAAAAGCAGGTTACCGACTGGCTGATTGGCGCGTTGGAGTATCTGAAAGAGAAAACTGGCAGATACCCGATTGTCTACTCACGAGCCCAATGGCTTGACACTTATGTGGAAGTCGCCCGCCTGCCGAAGAACCTGGATTACTGGCTGGCGGATTATCTTCTGCCGCCGCCAGGTGGGTACGCCAAAGAGCAGACACCGCCGCCGCGAATGCCAAAGGGCGTGAGCCGCTGGCTTGTACATCAGACTGGCGACAAGCTGCCGCCGCTGTTCAACTGCGCGTCAAAGGTGCTGGATTATGACCGCTGGAACGGGAGCGATGATGATGTGCGGGCGTGGTTTGGTTACACTGAGGAGCAGCCGCCTGAACCTGAACCGGAACCCGAACCGATGCCCACTTATCGGGCGCGGGTTACTGCCACAGCAGGACTGAACATCCGGTCGGGTCCAGGATACACTTATCCTATATCCGCACCCGCGATGGTATTCGGAACAATCGTGGAGGTTTACGAGAATAAAGACGGCTGGAGCCGGCATAACAAGGGCGGGTGGAGTAATAGCGCATGGTTGGAAAGGATTGGCGATGCACCACCTCAACCACCTCAACCGCCGCCTGCTGTTGGCGAACCTTATTATGGACCCTTGTATTGGCAGAAAGACCCGCGCTGGATAAACGTCCGGCTGGGTACAAGTGCTTCTACCATTGGCGGGTATGGATGTGTTATAACCAGCGAGGCAAACGTCCTGAACCAGTTGGGTATAACGACAAACCCTTTCGCCAACAACAAATGGCGCACCCAGAACAACGGGTACGTCCAGAGCAACCTGATAGTCTGGGAGAGTGTACAGGAACAGCATCCTGAAATCGTCTGGGATGGGCGGATGTATAACCCGACTGACGCGCAGATGATTGCAAAGGTGCAGGCAGGTTGCGGGCTTGTGATACTCGTAGACCACATAGAATCCTCTAAAATACTCAATGAACACTGGGTTTGCTCAGTAAACAGGGGCGATGGGCAGCTGTGGATTTACGACCCCTGGGATGGACAGCTTGTGAGATACAGGGACAGGTATAAAAAACCGACATTACAATGTACGGTTTATCGGAGGGCAAGCTGATGGCGACATATTACGTTGGTAAAGGCGGCAACGATGCCAGCGATGGTACAACGTGGGCTAAACGCAAGCTCACCCTGAACGGTGCTGAGGATATCCCAGTTGCGGCTGGCGACACGGTTTATGTGGGTCCGGGAACTTATCGGGAAACGCTGACTTGCGATGTCAGCGGGTCATCCGGCTCACCCATTACTTACATCGGCGATTATGACGGCTCGCATACAGACGGAACAGGCGGTATCGTGCGGGTTACCGCAAGCGACAACGACCAGACGACCGCCAGAAATTACATCGTAAAAATGATGGGCAGAGCTTACCGCGCTTTTGACGGCTTTGCGTTTGATGCTTGTCCGAAAAGTGTTTACAGTATGTTTTGGGTTGAAACTTCTGACGTAGACCACCTGACCATAAGAAATTGTACTTTTAATGGCTGGGGCGGAATAGGTATTAAGGGTTTTCAGTCCGCAAACCTGACGAATATGCTGGTTGAAAATTGCATCGCAACGAATTGTTATAACTTTTACATTGATGGGGAAGTGCAGGACAACTCCGGCAATGTCATTCAAAACTGTTTGTTTTTCGCTAATTCCGGCATTGTGATTGACACCAAATCCGGCGGCTTTACCATAAAGAACTGCTCATTTTATGGGGCTTACAGGTGCGTTTATGTTAGTTCATCTTTAAATGCAGGACAAACAGTAACCGTCAATAACTGTGTTATGGCTGGGATTAATAGCTTTGCGCTGGAAGCCAAAACGCTCGGAAATTTAGTTGAGGATTATAACCTTTGCCCAACCAGAAGCAATGTTGCTACTGGAGCGCACTCTCTTGCATACGGCTCGCTATTGGATATGCGTTGGGCACACGAACTATTGAACGGCGGTTCAATGCTTTCGCCCTTCGACCTTGCCAGCTATTCACAGCTTATCAATGTAGCAGGCACATCGCCAACCACAGCCGATATGCGTGGTACATCTAAAATTGGTACTGAGCGCGAATGGGGCGCGCTCGAATATGACAGCACGCTTGATATTGAGGCTGGTTCAGGCGGCGCAGTATCCATTCAACCCATACAAGGGAGTGTGAGATTATGACAGTAAAAACAGGTTCGGCTTGGGCAGGCACATTCGTCACGCTTGACGCGACAGGCGCATTGGCAACGCCCTCAACGGGTCCGGCGGGTACGCTGTACGTGGACGGGGTCGCGAATGGAGCGACAGTTACCATCACGGGCAGCAACCCGTACAAGTTCGCCGTCACGCTTCCATCACTCACGGCAGGACAGCGCGTGGATATGTACATCACCGCAACCATCTCCAGCATCGCGACCGCTGGCGTTGTCGCAAGCGCACAGGCGGATACCGTGCTGACATCCGATGTCAAAACCGAAACCGCAGCTATCCTTGAGGATACCGGCACAACGCTGGATGCGTTAATCAAGGACGTGCCGACTGTTAGCGAATTTGAGGCGCGCACAAAACCTGCGGCGGATTACTTCGACCCTGCTGCGGATACAGTTGCGAATGTAACAGCGGTTGGAACGACTACTAATCTTACTAACCTGCCTGCCATGCCGGCTGACTGGCTCACGGCTGCGGGTGTGAAAGCGGACGCGGTGACGAAGCTACAGTCGGGGCTGGCACTCGAAGCAACGCTCACGGCAATCAAGGGGGCTGGATGGACGAATGAAACACTGGCTAAGATTGTTGTTGACATTTCTAACATCTCTGCAGGCTCTGGCGCTACCGCACAGGAAGTCTGGGAATATGCCACACGTGTGCTCACGGCAGGCACAAACATTGACCTGTCCGCTCTGGCTACTACTACGCATCTACAAGAGGTAGAAGACAAAGTAGACGGCATCAAGGTGAAGACGGACAACCTGCCTGCCGACCCTGCCGATGACAGCGACATTGACGCACAACTGGCGGCAGTCAAGACTGTCGTGGACGCAATCAAGACCGAGACAGACGGACATCCAACGGCGGCTGAAGTCTGGTCGTATGGCACGCGCACGCTGACAAACTCCACCACTGGCGCGGTTACTCCCGCTGAGGGGGA
>Ga0302236_1001243_pt1 | contig 18536 bp, 17 predicted proteins | sample AAG_UR_Gly_MG_FD_193509 | JGI IMG/M metagenome (GOLD analysis project Ga0302236, IMG submission 193509) | Enriched activated sludge microbial communities from anaerobic digester in WTTP, New Holstein, Wisconsin, United States - AAG_UR_Gly | ecosystem: Engineered > Bioreactor > Anaerobic >...
CGCCACGGGATAGAAGAAGAGCGACTCAAACATGGCCCTATTCTTAGGCTTGGTGTACAAGAATAGATGACTTAGATTTCGGAAAAAGGCTTCCTTTTGAAGCTCAGTGACAATGGTGGCAGTGAGCCCTTCGCCCTGATGGGCTTCTGACACAGCGATACACTTTAATATATTGTTGTCTAATGAACCGGTGGCAATTATATCTCCGTTCTCAAGTATATTTACAGTAAATTCTATAGCGGGTTCATAATCCAAACCTGATTTCTCGAGGAAATCCTTCAGTGCGCTTAATTTCCCTTTCGAAAACGGGCGGCCGTATTCAATTTCCACAATTACACCTCCTTAAATCCATACAACAAGAGATAATATTAATTCGTACCCCTTGATATTGCAGGTTTCGGTATGTAACAAGTATACTTCATAGCATTTGATTTGAAAAGATGAAAAACCGAAAATAGATTGAAAAAATGCAAATTGTATTATATAATTCTTGTTAATTGATATAGTACTAATGCAATGGTCTAGCGAGGAGGAGTCATAAATGACAAAAATAGTTAGAAGAGCCTATGCCGGAACCATAGAATCCAGCGACGTATATGTGGAGCTGGAGCCGTGTGACTGCGGCATAGATATCCAGATAGAATCAGTAGTGCTGAAGCAGTTTGGGGATGCAATCCGAGGAGTCGTGTCCGAAATGCTCCAGCAGTTCGAGGTTGAAAGCGCAAAGGTCAAAATAGTAGACCGAGGCGCCTTGGACTGCGTTATAAGGGCGCGCGTAGAAGCCGCCATCAAAAGAGGGGAGGGGGAACAGATATGAGACGTTCCATGCTTTTTTTGCCTGGCAACACCCCAAACATCATAATAAACGGCGATGAACTTGGCGCAGACGCTGTAATACTAGATCTGGAGGATGCAGTGTCGCCTTCTGAGAAGGACGCTGCGCGCATTCTTGTCCGCAACGCGATCAAGCTACTGAAGTTCGAAAAGAGCGAGGTGCTCGTCAGGATCAATTCCATGGACTCCGAATACTGGAAATCGGACCTGGCTGAAATCGTGCCACTTAAGCCTGACGTGATAATGCCGCCCAAAATGAGCTGCGCTGCTGATGTGCAGGCAATCGATTCGTACATAACAGAACTCGAGAGCAGACTGGGCATTGAAAACAACACCGTAAAGCTTATGCCCCTTATAGAAACTGCGCTGGGTGTTGAAAATGCGTTCCAGATTGCTACGGCGTCCAGACGTGTCTGCGCCCTGCAGCTGGGCGGAGAGGACCTCACTGCTGACCTGCGCTGCAAGAGAACCAAGGAGGGAAACGAAATAGACTACGCCAGGAAGAGGCTGGTTTGCGCGGCGCGGGCGGCAGGCGTCGATGCTTATGACACGCCCTTCACCGACGTCAATGATGATGAAGGCATATACGCGGACGCGGAATATGCAAAAAGTCTCGGATTCACAGGGAAAGCCTCAATCTCCCCAAGGCATGTCGCCGCAATAAACCAGGTGTTCAGCCCGTCCCAGGAGGACATAGATTATGCCTATGAGGTGATGGAAGCCATTCGCATAGCAAAGGAGCAAGGGCGCGGCGCAATCTCGCTGCGCGGGAAAATGATAGATGCTCCGATTGTGGCCCGTGCACAGCAGACGATAGCCATGGCGGAAGAACTTTTAATGATGGCAGGTGGCAGATATGAGTAATAAGCTTGTAAAGACGCTTCGCGAAGCGATTGAACTGTCCGGATTGAAGGAAGGCATGACCGTTTCTTTCCATCACCATCTCCGAAACGGCGACTATGTTTTGAACATGGTAATGGAAGAGATCGCGGCCATGAACATAAAGGGGCTGACTGTAAACGCGAGCTCGCTGTTCGACACCCACCTTCCGCTTATAGACCATGCCAGAAAAAATGTTGTCACGAAAATCCAGACGGATTACATGTCAGGCGCCATAGGCCGATTCATTTCCCAGGGCGTCATGGAGGAGCCCGTCGAATTTCGAACCCATGGCGGCAGGCCCAGCGCCATAGAGCTTGGCGTCACGCCTGTTGACGTGGCCTTCATTGCTGCTCCTTCCTCTGATGCCATGGGCAACTGCACCGGCAAATATGGAAAGTCCGCCTGCGGCAGCCTGGGCTATGCGTTCCCTGACGCCATGAACGCCAAAAAGGTTGTAGTAATTACTGACAATCTGATGCCCTATCCTCTTGCCGACTGGTCAATCCCGGAAACATATGTCGACTATGTGGTGGAGGTGGAGGCCATAGGCGATCCGAGCGGAATCGTGTCAGGGACTACGAAAATAACACGCGACCCAATAGGCCTTATAATGGCTGCGGATGCGGCGAGGGTAATAAGGCATTCAGGCCTCCTCGAGGACGGATTTTCCTTCCAGACGGGAGCCGGCGGCGCATCCCTGGCTGCTGCCAAATTCCTGAAGGACATAATGCTCAGGGAGAATATCAAGGGAAGCTTTGGCCTTGGCGGCATTACTGGATACATGGTTGACATGCTCAAGGCGGGCTGCTTCCAGTCGCTGCTTGATGTGCAGTGCTTTGATCTGGAGGCAGTGGAATCCATCCGTTCAAACCCTAATCACCAGGAAATTTCGGCAACCCATTACGCAAGTCCGAGCGCCAAAAGCGCAGTTGTCGACAGCCTCGATGTTGTCATACTGGGAGCCACTGAAATTGACACGGATTTCAACGTGAATGTCCACACCGACTCGAACGGATATATAATGGGAGGCTCGGGCGGCCACAGCGACACGGCTGCAGGAGCCAAACTGTCGATGATAATCGCTCCCCTCTCCAGGGCGCGCCTGCCTATTGTCACAGACCGAGTGACCTGCATATCCACGCCTGGAAAGGATATAGATGTGCTTGTCACCCAAAAAGGCATAGCCGTAAACCCAAGGAATAGAGAGCTGGGCGAGCGACTCAGGCAGGCGGGTCTGCCGATAGTCGACATTCATGAACTAAAGAGAATCGCAGAGCGAATAACGGGTGTGCCCCAAAGGATTGAAAAGGGCGAGCGTGCTGTGGCGAAGGTCATATACCGCGACGGAACGCTTCTGGATACCATATACAGCGTATAGGATATCAGCTAAGCCTGCTTGACAAATATGAATCAACTATCCATAATTGAATTATAACAATTGTGGGGAGTTGATTTATTTGAATCTGTATAGAGTGAATCCTGAAAGCGACGTGCCGATTTATCAGCAGCTGGCTGACGCAATTTATGCAGATATAAAAAGCGGCAAGCTTCCTGCGGGCACAAAGCTGGCTACCGTCCGGGAGATGGCAAGCCAGCTCAAAATCGCCCACGGCACAGTCAAGCGGGCCTATGACGAGTTGAAAAAAATGGGCGCAATTGATATGACGCAGGGGCGCGGCACGTATATAAGCTACCGCCCGGAGACCACCGAAAGCAAAAAAGAACGGGCCATGGCTGCCATAGAGGAAATGCTGAACAGGCTGGAAAGCCTGGGCATCTCTCCGATGGAGGCGAAAATATTCATAGATTTAAAGCTGCGCGAAAAAGTCCGTCTCAGCAAGGCGATTAGTCTTGCGCTTGTTGAATGCAACCCCGAGATGCTTTATCAGCTTGACGAGACTATGCATAAGTTCAAAAATGTGGAGACATACCAGTACCTGTTTGATGACATCCTGAAATATCCCTACAAGATAGGCGAAGAAATGGACGTTATAGTGACTTCTGCCAACCATGCAAAAGATCTGGGGGAAATAATAGCGGAAAAAGATAAAATCATCAAGGTTGCGCTTAACCTGGTTCCAAGGACCATAATGCAGCTGGCGCTGCTGGAAAAGGGCCATACAGTAGGAATCATATGCCAGAGCGAGCGCTTTGCTGAACTTTTACGGGAGGTATGCAGCTTATATGCTCCGCAGATAAATGTTTCCCAGCCGTGGCTGCTCGATGGCGATGGCGATTGCGGCGCGTACTTGAAGGGCGTGGATGCGCTGCTTGTGCCGGAGGGGTATGAGAAATTCTGCGGCCAGAAGGATGCCAAGCTCATACAAAAATTCGCAGGCAAGCACATGGTGATCAATTGTGCATACCAGATTGACCAGGGCTCTTTCATCTACCTGGAGGAGCGTATAAGCGGACTCCAGGCAAAGAGAAATATAGATCAAAGCAAATAGGAATGCCTTCGCAGGCCAGCTGCGGAGCACTCCTATTTTTGTTTTTTTGTAGTGAATTGTCTTGACTTTTGTACAATTGGCGATATAATATATATTATATAGTTATAACCCAATATACCGAATTGATATATAACATTTACCGCAAATTACAAATCGCTATGAGGTGAGAACGATGAAAAAGAAGGTAATAGTCCTTGGCGTCATAGGCGCGGATGTACATGCAGTCGGCAATAAGATACTCTACCATGCATTTACAGATGCCGGTTTTGAAGTGATAAACCTTGGCGTTATGGTTTCTCAGGAAGAATTTATTGCAGCGGCAATCGAATCAAATGCAGACGCAATTATTGTTTCCTCTCTGTACGGTCAGGGAGAGCTGGACTGCCGTGGAATGCGCGAAAAATGCGATGAAGCAGGCCTGAAGGATATCCCGCTTCTTGTTGGCGGTAACATTGTTATCGGTAAGCAGGTTTTCGAAGAGGTTGAAAAGCGCTTCATGGAGATGGGCTTCAATGCCGTTTTTCCTCCGGGAACGAGACCTGAAACAGGAATTGCAGCTCTAAAGGAAATCCTACAAATGGAAGACTAACGGGGGGTGAAATAATGAAGCCCGTTTTACTGATAGATTTTGGCAGCACCTATACAAAGGTTACAGCAGTGGATCTGGAGGGCGAGCAGCTCTTGGGAACGGCGTCATCATACACCACTGTTCAAACCGATATAAACATAGGACTCGACAATGCCATCAAGCTTTTGGAAGAAAAAAACGGCAAGCTGCATTTCGCGGAACGCTTTGCGTGCTCTTCTGCAGCCGGAGGCCTCAGGATGATAACCAGCGGTCTTGTTCCAGAACTTACAGCCGAAGCGGCAAAGGTGGCAAGCCTGGGCGCCGGAGCCAAGATAATTAAGGTTTTCAGCTTTCAGCTTACTGAAGACGACATAGAATACATACGGATAGAAAATCCTGACATTTTCCTCTTGGTAGGCGGCACTGACGGCGGAAACACAGAATGCATTATTCATAATGCAAAAATGCTATCATCAATACCGAATGATTTTCCAATTGTCATAGCCGGCAACAGGTCGGCGGCCCGCGAGTGCCAACGCATTCTGGAGGGGCGAGAGGTGTATGTCTGTGAGAATGTAATGCCAAAATTCGGCGTGCTTAATGCAGAGCCGGCGCAGAAGAAGATACAGGAGATTTTTCTCCACAGGATAATACAGGCAAAGGGCATTACGAAGGCGGCGTCCTTGGTTTCGGGAATACTTATGCCAACGCCGTCCGCAGTCATGAAGGCGATGCAGCTACTGGCCGAGGGTTGCGAAGGCGAGAGCGGAATAGGAGATCTGATCGGCGTAGATGTCGGAGGCGCGACAACCGACGTCTATTCGATAGCGGAAGGCATGCCTGAAGGTACGAACACAGTTTACAGGGGCTTGCCGGAGCCTTACGTCAAGAGGACGGTGGAAGGCGACATCGGCATGAGGTACAGCATCGCTGGAATCGTGGAGGCTGCAGGCGTAAAGCGCATCAGCCAGATGTCCGGACTGTCCGTTGAAAGGGTGGAAGAGCTTATCGACTATCTTGCTGTTAATACGGAAGCTCTGCCAAACGGAGACCATGAACTTGAAATGCTCGACTATGCCCTTGCCTCCATCGCAATCGAGACGGCGGTCACCAGGCATGCAGGGAGCATCGAGGAAGCATATACCATGATGGGCTTGACTTATGTGCAGACAGGCAAGGACCTGACCCGTGTCAAGCAGATAGTAGCTACAGGAGGCAGTCTGATCAACACGAAGCGGACAGCCGCAATAGCTGCTCATGCCATGTACGACAAAATGAACCCGATGTCTCTCAAGCCAAAGGACGCACAGATATGGATAGACAGAAGCTACATACTTGCCGCAATGGGCTTGCTGTCGGAGCATCATCCGCAAATCGCGTTACGTATAATGAAAAAGGAGCTGAAAAAAGATGGATATTAAGAATAAAAAAATCCCGGAAGCCGAGTTTGAACAACTCCGAAAAGAAGTCTTGGTGCAATGGCCGACAGGCAAGGATGTCAATCTTGAGGAAGCGATTGCCTATCACAAGTCGCTGCCTGAGCACAAGGACTTCGCAAAGAAGCTCATAAAGGCGAAAAACGAAAACAGGACTCTTATCGAACCGCGAGCAGGAGTTCCGGATATAGATGAACACATAAAGCTTTTGAAATATCTCCAGGATGAAGGGGAGGCAGACCTTCTGCCGACAACCATCGACAGCTACACCCGCCAGAACCGCTATGCGGAGGCTGAAAACGGCATAAACGAATCCATAAGGCTTGACAGAGCCATGCTCAACGGCTTTCCGGCTGTAAACCACGGCGTGGCAGGCTGCCGCAAGATCATTGAAAGCCTTGACACACCTGTTCAGGTGAGACACGGCACACCGGATGCCAGACTGCTTACAGAAATAACATACGCAGGCGGCTTCACCAGCTATGAAGGCGGCGGCATTTCCTACAACCTTCCTTACTGCAAGAATGTCCCTATGGAAAAGACAATACGCGACTGGCAGTATGTTGACCGCCTGACCGGTCTTTACGAGGAAATGGGCATTTCTATAAACAGAGAGCCCTACGGACCTCTCACAGGCACACTGGTTCCGCCGTTTGTATCACATGCCGCGGCAATAATAGAAGCGCTGCTTGCAGCCGAGCAGGGCGTGAAGAACATCACAGTAGGCTACGGCCAGTGCGGAAACCTTATTCAGGATATCGCGGCGATACGTACTCTGGAGGAGCTTACAGACGAATATCTCCAGAAATACGGCTACAATGACGTCATAGTAACGACAGTGCTTCACCAGTGGATGGGCGGATTCCCTGCCGACGAGGCAAAGGCCTTCGGCGTAATATCCCTGGGCAGCACAATAGCAGCTCTGGCAAAGGCGACCAAGGTCATAGTAAAGACACCTCATGAAGCGGTGGGCATACCTACAATGGAGGCAAACGCTGCAGGCCTTCGCTGCACTAAGCAGGTTGTGAACATGCTGTCTGACCAGCAATTCCAGACCAACGAGCTGGAGATTGAAAAGGACATAATAAAGCAGGAGACTCGCTGCATCGTGGACAAGTGCTTTGAGCTGGGCGAAGGGGACATAGCAATCGGCGTGTGCCGCGGCGTTGAAGCCGGCGTACTGGACGTGCCTTTTGCCCCTTGCCGCGCGAATGCGGGCCTTATGCTGCCGGCGCGTGACCACAACGGCGCTGTCCGTGTGCTCAACATGGGCAACCTTCCTTTCAGCCAGGAGCTGAAGGACTTCCACAAGGAAAAGATTGAAGAACGTGCAAGGGCTGAAAAGCGCGATGTTTCGTTCCAGATGGTAATAGATGACGTTTATGCGATCGGAAAGGGCCGCCTTGTAGGACGACCTAGATACTAACTCATAAAGGAGAAGGCGCTATGAAAATTGTTGATGTTGTTTGTTCAGAAGGACGTACCGGCTTTTACTTCGATGACCAGCGTGCCATTAAAAAGGGCGCAGGCCATGACGGAGTTTTCTATATAGGCAAGCCTGTTACGGAGGGCTTTACCTCCGTTCGTCAGGCAGGAGAATCCATATCAGTAATGATAATTCTAGAAGACGGCCAGATAGCCTACGGCGACTGCGCCGCGGTGCAGTACAGCGGAGCCGGCGGACGTGACCCGCTTTTCCTGGCAAAAGACTTCATACCTCTAATAGACAACTATATAAGGCCGGAGCTTATAGGAAAGGAAGCAGACTCCTTCCGCGACCTTTGTGAAATGATGGAAGCAATACAGATAGAGGGCAAGAGACTGCATACTGCTATACGCTACGGCGTTTCCCAAGCGATACTCGACGCGGTTTCAAAGGCGACGGGCAGGCTGATGTGCGAAGTTGTTGCAGATGAATATGGCTGCACAGTGTCGGAAACGCCTGTTCCGATATTTACGCAATCGGGCGACGACCGCTATGCCAATGCCGACAAGATGATTATCAAGGGAGCCCAGGTACTGCCTCATGCACTAATCAATAACGTTGAAACCAAGCTTGGCAGGAACGGCGAAAAGCTTGCCGAGTACGTTGCATGGCTTCGCGATAGAATACTGAGCAACCGCCTCAGCGAAGACTATAATCCCGTTATACACATAGACGTATACGGCACCATAGGAGTTGCCTTTGGGGACAACAACTACAAGGCTATGGCAGACTACCTATCAGAGCTGGAAGAGCTGGCTAAGCCTTTCAAGCTGAGAATTGAAGGTCCTATGGACTGCGATACGGACCGTGAAACACAGATGATTGCCCTGTCTGGTCTTACAAAAGAGCTTGATTCTAGGGGCATCAATGTGGAGCTTGTAGCCGACGAGTGGTGCAACACACTCGAGGACATCAAATATTTTGCGGACAACAAGGCTGGACACATGGTTCAAATCAAGACGCCTGACCTTGGCGGCATCAACAATACAATCGAAGCTGTCCTCTACTGCAAGGAAAAAGGAATAGGGGCTTACCAGGGCGGTACCTGCAATGAGACCGAGCGAAGCGCCCAGGTCTGCGTAAACTGCGCAATGGCAACACAACCGGTTCAGATACTTGCAAAGCCCGGCATGGGCGTCGACGAAGGCTACATGATAGTTTTCAACGAAATGCAGCGCATACTGGCACTTCGAAATGCCAAGAAAAACAGAAAATAACCATTTGCTCCTGCTTGCAGGAGCTTTTTCTTTAACCTTATAAAAGGAGGAGTGCAAAGTGGAAAAGGGCTATGTGCAGGTCTATACGGGAAACGGAAAGGGCAAGACGACGGCGGCGCTGGGACTGTCGCTCAGGGCCGTGTGCGCAGGCAAGAAAGTCTATTTTGCCCAGTTTGTCAAAGGAATGAGATACAGTGAACTAAGTGCAGAAAAGTACCTTCCGGGGTTTTCGATGAAGCAGTATGGAAGCGAATGCTTCATATTCGACGGGCCCAGCGAGGAGGACATAAGACTCGGAAACGAGGGTCTGAGGGAATGTGCGGACATACTCTCGTCAGGCGATTACGACGTTGTTGTGCTGGATGAGATAAATATAGCACTTTATTATAACCTGTTCGCAGTAGAAAAAGTCATAGAGGCTATAGACAACAGAGCGGCTGGAGTGGAAGTAATCCTTACAGGAAGGTACGCCCATGAAAGGATAATCGAAAAAGCGGATCTCGTCACAGAGATGAAGGAAATAAAGCACTACTATGAAAAGGGAGTGGAAGCAAGAGTCGGGATAGAGAAATAATCTGCTAAAACTTCGCACTTGGAAAAGTTTCCATGAAACTTTTATATATATTGCATGCGGCATAAGGCTCTAAAATGAACTCGGGAGCCTCATGCCGCATGTAAAGTCTAATAGTCAATTACATCATCAAAAAGATCATTCAAATGAATAAGTTTTATTTGAGGATTGTCCTGAGCAATTTTTACTAGTCCCTCGGTGAAGCCGCTCTTTGAGAACAGGTAGTAGTACTTGTTGGCATGGGGCACCAAATAGCTCCTTTCAATTAGCAAGTCGAGCACGTCCATTCCCATAGGCTCATTTCTATACTTGCATTCGCCATAGATAGCAGAGTCCTTTCCAATTGCAACAATGTCAATTTCTTCCTGTTGCTTTTTTACAGGATTGTTTCCCCACCATCTTCCAAGCTTTTCAATAGTAAAAGGAGTTTTGTCCTGGCTATCCATACGAACAAGATACTCCATACACACATTTTCAAATGAGGAACCTAAATAAGTATTAAATTCCGGCAGGATTTTTTCTTTATAAATGTAGTCTGCCCTGTCCCTTTCAATCAAGCTTTTATTGTGGTAGGCAAACCTGTACACAAAGCGAAAAAGGGAGTCGTTGACTCTGTATATTGTATTTTTTGATTTCTCGTTGTCTATAGGAAATTCCTTTTTCAAAATATGGAGTTCAACTAGATTGAGTATATACTTTGAAGCTTTGCTTCCTTCCTCGCCGCTCTTGGTAGATATTTCATTTAGCTTGGATGCTCCGGATGAAATGGCTTCTATAATTGCGTTGTAAGTTGCGGGAGTACGCAGCTCCTGGTGCATAAGATTCTTGGGCTCGTCGTATAGGTATGCGCCAGTATCCAGAATGTTCTCTTTTATGTTTTCGGCAATGTCCAAGGAGGAATTGAACTTGTTAAGGTATTGGGGAATGCCGCCAAGTATCCCGTACGCCTGTATCTTCTCGTCATATGAATAGTCCGGGAAAAACTTTGCAGAATCGTAATAGTCGAACGGCTCTACATGCATTTGGGCTGTTTTTCTTCCGAAGATAGGACTCTTTTCTGACAGCACTTCGTTTTCCATGAAGCTCATGGAAGATCCGCATGCTATAAGGAATAAATTGGTTTTAGTAAAAGAGTGGTCTATTATATGCTGCAGCGTGGACAAGAAGCTCGGATTGCTTTGAGCCACATACGGCAACTCGTCGATAACTATGACTGTTCTGCCATCTCCGTTGATTTCAGCTATGAATTTAAAGGCATTGTCCCATGAATCAAAATCTGGAATGAATTTGAATTGAGGATACTGCTCCCTTATTGCCTCCGAAAACTTGGACAGATTCAGCTTGTCATTGTTTTCCTCTGCCGAGAAAAATATTGCTGATTTATTCTTTATAAATTCAACTAGAAGCCTTGTTTTTCCAATTCTTCGGCGACCGTACATTACAAGAAATTCGAACTTTCCGGAAGAATAAAGTTTCTCGAGTTTTGACAATTCTCTCTTTCGTCCAATGAACATTGTGATCCCCTCCTCATTACAACTAATCGTAAGCAAACTACTCATGAGCATACTACTCGTAAGTAAACTACTCATGAGTAGTTATATATTCAATGGTAGCATTCAAGTCGGAACTTTTCAAGTGGAATAAAAAACAACTTTCAAGAATTATCATTTTAAAAATAATGCTCTATAATTAAATTGAGATATGAAGGCAGTTCTAAATGCCGGGACTAATAAAAAATTAGATCTAAAAATGCAATTTCAAAATGAAGGGATTGAATTTTGATGGCTAAAAATCGAAAAGTTCAGTATAATCTGAGTGATTTAGAAGGGTTAGAAACACCATCAGAAGATGACATAAAGAACATACTTCGAGCTGCCGATGATTATTTTTTCTAATAAGGGATGGCAAACATAAAAACCATACTATGTAGACGAATTATTCTTACAATGCAGATTATGCTTTTTAGCTAACGACTGACAGAGCATTGTAGTTTGCATGAAAAAATTGGCATAGCCTAAAAGGAGGAAAACATGAAATGTACTAGATGCGGATTGAAAGAGGCCAGGGTTCATGTAGCTGGCGTTGGGCATTTTTGCCTGGACTGCAACAATGCGCTTGTATCAGAGTTACTAGGAACCAAAGCATTTGTTGATTTTGACAGAGAGATATCTGTAAGCGACAGTGATGGTGCAGTTCATCGATTCGAAATTTCCAATACCATTTCACCGGGCTTTTCCGTATGGAAAGCAGAGGAAATAGGCGGGGAATATATGTTCGAAGTCCTTGTAAGGCCCGAGGAAAATCAGGCTGAAGCGGTTGAATATTTGCACCGTAAGATTATAAAAGGAATAGGCTATAAAACACTTGAAGATGTACCAAAAAACTATCGTATTGAAAATGCAATTAATGTAGAAAAAGAACAGTATAATTTAAAAAGCATTGGAACCTTAAGGATAGAGTATGGCGGTGAAAATGATACTGTAAGTCTGATTATTGACGGCAAACGCATTGGATTAAACGATTTTGGAATTGCGCTGACTGCATTTGAAGGCTTCAATATGGATTTTTTAATAAAAGATCCATATGAAGATATCCTTGGAAAGAACACTGTCCTGAAGTTAGTAAGCATAGATCCGAACGCAATTATGGACAGTTTTGAAAGGACTCTGAGCTGGTTTTTGGATGGAGACTTCCTGAGCTATAAATGCGCCAGCGCGTGCGAAGATGCGTTATTTGAAAGAGTGGAAATGCTAGAAATACTGTATAGATATGGCGATCGAAAGGTAGCTGTGAAGTTGGCGGAACAAATAAAAAGTAGACTTCTATCAATCGACCACGACACGGACTATTTCCCGGAGTATATTATTGAACTGATTGAGCAAGCGGTTCCGGAAATTGAGGAGGAAGACTAACAGTAAACATGAGGAGAATTAAGACCAGGGAATATCCCCTGGTTTTTTGTTGAGTAAATTGAAAAACTAATTTCCGTTTTTCTGAACCCACTGCAATTGCAATAGTAAAATCCGTATTTGATACAATGTGAACCCTTTGATTTCATGGGGGGTTGTTGTTTTTTTGAGGAAAATGGAGGATGGAAATCTGGCTTAATTTAGGGTAAAAACGGAAAATAATTGACAAAATGCACACCAGTGTGCAAATTCGGCAGAGGGGTGTGCATTTCATATAGAATTGATTTGAAGTGGACCAGTTCCCACATATGACGCAAGGAGAATCGGAGAATATATCGCAAAATACACGATGGGGAATCCAGAAGAAATTCAGAGATGGCAGCTACTCGCTGGGGTGTGTTGCATACGGCTACACCAAAGATCAGGACGACGAATTAATCATCGCTGAAGATGAGGCGAAAATCGTACGTAGGATTTACACAGAGTATCTGAATGGCAAAGGATCCCACCTTATTGCCAGAGACTTAAATCAGGATGGCATACCAACCGTTAGAAATGCAGAAAAATGGGATGAAGGGGTGGTCAAAGAGATACTCCAAAATCAGATTTACGAAGGTAACCTAACATTACAGAAGACATACAGAACTGAGGTGCTCCCGTTCACGAAAAAAATAAATCGTGGCGAGAGACCTCAGTTTTTTATTAAAGACAATCATGAAGCTATCATTACCTCGGAAGAAGGTCAGCTGGTTCGGGAGATTTTCGAAAATCGCAGATTGCAAATGGGGGTTGATGGTAGTAAAAATATCTAAATCGATACGAAATGAGTAGAAAAATAATCTGCAGCGAATGTGGCGGTAAGTACAGACGGCAAAAGATATAAATCGGTACCTCCTATGAGAAAATTCAATGGAGCTGTATCAATCACATTGAAAATAGTGCAATGTGCAAAGCAAAGCCTGTTCGTGAAGATTTGATAAGGGATGCCTACCTAGTTATGTGGAATAAGCTGGTCAACAATCACGGTTATATCCTGATACCGATGCTTGGTGCCCTAAAGAGTCTTCGAATCAATAAAGGACAGGAAGCCGATATTGAAGAACTGAACCAAAAGATTATGGAACTGACAGAGCAGAGTCATATCCTAAGCAGCGTTGTGCAAAAGGGATATATGGACTCTGCTCTTTTTATACAGAAACAAAATGAACTGAACATCGAAATTGAGCAAACCAAAAGGATGAGAAACAGTCTGCTAGACGCTAATGGCTTCATAAAGGAAATTGAAGGGACGCAGCGACTTCTGGAGATTATCCGGTACCACCCTGAAATCATCGAGGACTATGATGAGAATCTGTTTGCCAACACGGTGGAGCAAATAATCATCGGGAAGCAGAACATAATAACCTTCAAGCTGATTAACGGCCTGGAGATTGCAGAGAAGATCGGAACAGGAGATGAATCGGTATGATACAGCGACATTTGCCAACCGGATACAAGATGGTAGATGGCAAGATTGTGCTCAATGAAGAAATGGCAGGCATCATCAAAGAAATTTTTGCAGATTATGCAGAAGGAAAATCACTAAAGGCAATTGCGCAGGAGTTAACTGAAAGAGGCATACCCACTGCCAATAAAAAGCCTAGTTGGAGTCACAGTGTGGTCGGTAGGATACTGCAAAATGTCAAATACAAAGGCGATGAACTGTATCCGAAACTCATTGAGAGTGGCATTTTTAGGCAGGTTCAAGAGCGCAGAGAAACGGTGGAAAGGAAGCTTGGAAGAACACTACAGTTCAATGCAATGCAAAACCAGACAGCTTTCAGTGGCAAATTCAGATGTGGGGAATGCGGTGAAAACTATAGAAAATACGTAGAGCATGCGGGTAAGCCTTCGGAAAAGTCGATGTGGAAGTGCAAGCACTATATCTACCAGAATCGAGTTTTGTGTAGAAATCACCATTTTACTGAAGAGAGTCTGAAAGCAATATTTATAGGCGCTACGAATCAGTTGCTGAGGCAAAGATGGATGCTTGAAAAGGTTAAACCTCAAGAACCTCCCAAAATGAGCCTTGAATTAAGAGATATAGAAAATCGAATCAAGGAGCTGGAACAGGAAGAAGACTACTCAAATCCTGAACCACCAGATCTGATTATTAAAAGGGCGCAGCTCTACTATGCAGGATCTAAAATATATAATGTCTCAAGCAACACGGAGAAGCTGAAAGAGGCTCTTGCCGAAGTGAACACTTAGTCAGAATTTGATGAGGAGCTTTTTGAAACCATCATTAAGCAGATAACCATTTATAAGGACAATAATATCAAAGTTGAATTTATCAACGGGATTATTATAGAAAGACCCATAGAAAACCAGAGAAAGGATGGTAACCATGGCAGTAGCAAAAAAGACTGTAGCAATCATACCACCACAAATAAAGTATGACCGACATGTGCGAGTGGAGCAAAAAACACTGCGAGTAGCGGCTTACTGCAGAGTCAGTACGCTACTAGAACAGCAAGAGGGCAGCTACGAAGCACAAGTTGATTTCTATACAGAAAAAATAAATAGTAACCCCAACTGGAAGTGCGCCGGGATATTTGCCGATGACGGAAAAAGTGCCACCCAGACCAAGAAACGAGATGATTTTAATGCCATGATCGATGCATGTATGGCAGGAAAGGTGGATCTGGTGCTGACAAAATCAGTCAGCCGGTTCGCAAGAAACACCGTAGATGCCCTACAGTGCATACGGAAGCTTAAAGAAAAGAATGTACCGGTTATCTTTGAGAAAGAGGGCGTTAACACCATGGAAAGCGGCGGTGAGCTTCTGATTACGATCCTGAGCAGTCAGGCTCAAGAGGAAAGCCGCAACATCAGCGAGAATACGAGGTGGGGATTAACCAGACGATTTGAAAACGGCATCATATCGGTGAACCACAAAAAGTTCCTTGGTTACACCAAGGATGACGATGGAAACCTTGTCATAGTGCCGGAAGAAGCGGTGATCGTTAAACGGATTTTCAGAGAGTATCTGGAAGGGAAGAGCATCGTGCAGATCACCAAAGGACTTGAAGATGATGATATAAAAACAGTAACAGGGCTTGAAAAATGGCATCCTGGCACCATCGACAAAATGCTCTCGAATGAAAAATTCTGTGGAGATGCCTGCATGCAGAAGAATTACACCATCGACTTCCTCACAAAGAAGAAGGTCAAGAATCAAGGATACGCCCCTCAGTACTACATCGAAGACAACCATGAGGCGATTATACCGAAAGAGCTGTTTCACCAAGTGCAGGTGGAAAAGGCCAGAAGAGCAAGCCTCAATAAAGCAGCGGTAACGAGGAAGGAAAATAAGGCCAAGAAAGAGAAGAGCAAATACAGCTCAAAGTATGTACTGACAGAACTCCTGACCTGCGGGGAATGCGGACATTCATACCGAAGACAGACCTGGTCCAAATACGGTCAGAAATCAGCAGTATGGCGATGTGAAGACCGACTTAAGCAAGGTACGAGCTCAAAGTGCAACCACTCACCAACTCTCAAAGAAGAGCAGCTTCACGATGCCATTATGAAAGCCATCAACAAGGTGGTCGAGAATAACGGAGATTTTATCGGAGCCTTCCGAGAAAATGTAATCCGAGTCATCGGAAACCACAGCACCAAAGGGGTTTCAACAGAGTACGATGAACAGATAGATAACCTGCAAAAGCGGATGCTCAGTCTCATCGAAGACAACGCAAAGCAAGGCGCTGTAAGCGACGAGTTCGATGAAGCATACAGACGCTTATCTGAGCAGATCAACGAGCTAAAGCAGGCGAAAATACAGCTTGTACGGGCGCAGAAGCAGGGGGGTGCGGACATAAAGTTGGACACTAATGAGACTCTGAAAGGAGCAACAAAGAGTGTATTCAATGTATCAAAGAAAAATAGCATTGCAACTTTATGACCAATATAAATCTGTAAGCAAGGTCATTCAACAACTGGGATATCCAACTCGAAAAAGATTGTATGACTGGATTGCAGAGCGCAATTCTCCATTATGCAGCAAAGCTCCTAGGCGAAAGTTTAATAATACTCCAGATCATCCTAGGCATCCCTCTCTCAAACTTAAACTCGAAACAATTCATCGTTGCTTTGAACTGGGTGAGAATGTACAATTAGTATCAGAAGAAATCGGCTATAGCAGAGCAAGTATCTATACTTGGCGGAAAAAGTACATTCTCAAAGGAGCTACTGCACTTATGAATACCAGTGACAATCCCCGTGGTGAATTGCCTGAAGGAGAGCCAGTCTCTTCTAAAGATGTTGAGAAACTGGAATCTCAGATACAGGATATGCAGCTGGAAATAGATATCCTAAAGGAGACACTTGATGTCTTAAAAAAAGACCCAGGCGTCGATATGACAGCTCTCAAGAATAGAGAGAAGACCTTGATTATCGGCGCCCTGAAAGATAAATATTCACTGCCTCTGCTTCTGCGAAAACTTATTCTGTCAAAGAGCAGCTATTATTATCAACTAAAACAGATGCAATCCTCTGATAAATATAAAACGCTACGCACCCGCATCTTAGAATTATTCGTTAAAAACTCAAAGAGATACGGCTACCGGAGAATCCATGCATTATTGGCCAAAGAAGGTACTCGCGTTTCAGAAAAGATAGTACGGAAAATCATGTCCGAATGCGAGTTAAAAGTTAGAGTCAAACGTAGAAATAAATACAGCTCATATAAGGGTGAAATTACACCTGCAGTTCCAAATGTCATAGAGCGTGACTTTCACGCTGATGCACCAAACCTTAAGTGGCTTACTGACATAACAGAGTTTGGTATTCCTGCCGGGAAGGTATACCTATCACCCATAGTTGATTGTTTTGACGGAATGCTTCCGGCATGGAGGATTAGCACAACACCAGATTCCCATCTGGTCAACGGTATGCTAGATGATGCAATTGGAAATCTCAGCGATAATGAACATCCGCTTATTCATACGGACCGAGGTTGCCACTATCGATGGCCTGGTTGGATATCCCGGATGAATAATGCCGGTCTTCAGCGATCCATGTCAAGAAAAGGCTGTTCTCCGGATAATTCAGCTTGCGAAGGATTTTTCGGACGTTTGAAAAATGAAATGTTCTACAACCGCAACTGGTCAGGTGTAACAATAAAGCAGTTTATAGCGATACTTAACGAGTACCTCTCTTGGTACAACCAAACCAGAATTAAAACATCACTTGGAAATATGAGTCCATTGGAGTACCGACGAAGCCTGGGATTAGTTGCTTAAGCTGTCCAGGAAATCGTCCGCACCCCCCACCTCAAAAAAAACTCTCGATTTGTCTCCAGAGAGTTTTTTGAATATCTATACTCTTTTCATGAATTCATCAATCGTTTCAAAAATATAATCCAACATTTCCCTTGTTATCCCTGCATAAGTACCTAGGAATAACGCATTTTCCATTGCCATGTCTGCATTGTAAGTATCTCCGCATACTCTGCATTCAATTTCAGAATATGCAGGCTGCCTAAGAAAATTCCCTGCGAAAAGCAATCTGGTCTCAATCTTTTTATTTTTTAAAGATTCCACAAATTCAATCCGCTTAAAAGGAGCATCTTTTTTTATTGTCAAGGGAAATCCAAACCAACAAATATCAATTTTTTCTTCATTCCATGTTGGTAAAATAAAATACCTATCCCATTTTTTGAAATATTCGTACATGATATTGAAATTGGATTTTCGGGCGGCTATAAGCTCCGGAAGCTTTTTAAGCTGCTCTACACCCATGGCAGCCTGAAATTCAAGAGGCTTAAGATTATACCCTATTTCTATATAGGTATATCTCCTGTCGTAATCGTCTACAGTTTCAAATTCCGAAGCTCCGTTTCCAGCTATTTTAGAATTGAATCTGGCAGGGCAGTTAAAATTCGGATCCATAAACACCCGACAAGGTTGGCAGACGCATGCCCTTCCCCAATCACGAAACGACCTTATTATACGAGCCAGATTTTTATCATTAGTAGCTATGGCACCCCCCTCCCCCGTTGTCATCTGGTGAGCAACATAAAATGAGAATGTTCCAGCCACTCCGAATGTGCCTGTCAGTTTACCATTTATCCTACTGCCGAGCGCATCGCAGGAATCCTCAATCACGTATAGACCATATCTTTTTGCTATGTCCATTATC
>Ga0302236_1001255_pt1 | contig 18422 bp, 20 predicted proteins | sample AAG_UR_Gly_MG_FD_193509 | JGI IMG/M metagenome (GOLD analysis project Ga0302236, IMG submission 193509) | Enriched activated sludge microbial communities from anaerobic digester in WTTP, New Holstein, Wisconsin, United States - AAG_UR_Gly | ecosystem: Engineered > Bioreactor > Anaerobic >...
TATGCGGAGAATTTTGCACGTCTGGAGGATATGGGTTGGGATTTATTCTTCACCATCATTAGGAGTTCACCATGAACACAATTACCCGTCACTCAGTTCAAATCAATCTACGTATCAAGCACACGGCGCATTTATTTGGCATTCAGTTCCCACTCAGCATCGAGCCTGCCATTTATGCGATTGCCGGAAATATCGCCCCTGAATATAGTGGTGCTTATTGGGAGTTCTATCAACTCAGTAATGGCGGTTTTTACATGGCACCCGATTTAGAGAAGCTATATGCCGTGAACTGCATCAACGGTTACGAAGGTTCACTCTCAGCCGATGCGCTAGGTATTACGGTTTGTTTGTATGCCTATAGTCACCTCAGTTTTAGCAGCGATCCAGCATTGGCAGAAGTTTGCGCGAATCATTACCAATGGTTGCGTGAGTTTATGCTGGAGCATACAGAAGCTGGGAGTATTTTAAAAGCCATTGACTAGGCAGCTTTTCATTTTTGGTATTAGCGCGCGTATTACCGAAAATTGCCGCCACGCCGCCACGTTTTGCAGAGAGCCAATAACCGCATGGGTTTTAGCGTTGCGGATAAAAGGCAACGTAAAAGAAACGTGGTGGCAGCGTTGCGGATTCTAGGTAACGTTGCGGCAACGGAATTTTTAAAGAAACGTGCAGAACCTTGTTAGGCATCAATGTTGCGGCGTGGAGGCAAAAATGAGGTGAGTGCTACTGCGTGCGTGTACAGTTATTTCTGAGAAATTTCCACTAAGTGGCCATTCATAAGTTGCGCATTATGGTTCATGTTTTGGCTGCCAGGAGTCAAGCGCAAGTTAAAGGCAACCGGCTGAAACATCCGCAAAGCTGCCTGTCAAACTTAACTAGTCACAGACTGCCATCGACCCGATGCAGCCATTCATCAACCAGTGTGTTGCGACAGTTTTTGTTTACATAAATATCTTCGCAAACAAGCTCATTATATTATTGTGTATGTCCAATATTGCTTGAATACCACCATTCTTATCTACTTGATAGCCGCCAGCTAGATTCCACGCAATAGGGATGCTCAAATCTTTGGCTACAGTAAAGACACATTTATCTCGCTCCTTTAATTGTACGGTGGTTAAAAAACCACCAAGCGGATCATCAATATGGGGGTCTGCACCAGCTTGATACAGAATAATATCGCAATCGCGCATCTCTGATACGAGTTGTGGAATTCGTTCTAAAAACTGATTAGCCTGCTTTTCAGTTTTATATTGTTTTCCTGCTGTGAAATGGGTAATCCAATCGGCTGCATCATGATGCTTAATTAACTCATCAGTACAATCACCATAATGCATATCAAAATTAAGAATACCCACCTTATTCACTAATCCTTCAGCCTTCAAAGAAAATGCAGTAACCATTAAGACATTGAAAGTGCAGTAACCGCGTGGAGATGCATACACAGCATAATGAAATCCTGAGCAAGGCGCCACGGCAACCTTACCATTTTTAATAGCTTCACGAGCTGCTGCCAGCATAGCAACAGTGGAACCACCCAGCTGTTTTTAGTGGCGATTGCATTTTTAGCCCCGTATTTCATGGCAAGCACACACTGAAACTTGTCTCCGTCCACATTATTCTTCCACTAGCAAAAATCGGCATGACTTCCCCTGCAAAAGTAACACTCAGGAGAGATATGCCGATTTTTGCTAGTGGTGAATAACTAATGATAATTATATTGATATTTCATTAAATATTAATCAGAGAAAGGACAGTCAGCATGGACAAGCAATCCACGGAGGTACACTCACTAGAACAGTTGTCGAAAGTGGCACCGAAGGGTCCTGAGCATTGGAATATTGGTGGTGCTGGTAACGGTTTTCAGATGGTCACCGCAGCCAAGACTGCACTGGATGATCTTGGCGTGGAAGGCATCTCGTTCACCGTTTACGATCAGCATTTTGGCATGAAGTGGGCTGGTGGACGACCCCATGCCTTTGGAGGTGCTGGTCAGACGAAAGAATCATTCGCTCGACTCGTAGAGGAATACAATCGCCGAGGCATCCAGTTCAATCTCGTCTTCAGCAATCTATTTATTGAGGAGCAGCATCTTGGGGACAAGCGTTGCAATTGGATGCTGGAACATTGCTGCCGTCCTGGTAACGGTGTAATTATTGCGAGCCATGTGCTGGCTCGATATGTACGCGAAAATTTTCCAGACTATCGCATCATTCACTCGTTAACACACTTTAATAAGGACCCCGCATACTACTATGAACACAGCGACTTATATGATGTATTCGTGCTACCACCGCATCTCAACTACCGTGCGCCACTGTTGAAAGAAATGCTGGAGAAGCTTGGCCCGGAGAAGATCGAAGTACTGGTAAACGAAACCTGCTTCCGTGAATGTAATATTCGCCAGGAACACTACGACCTCATCAGCAAAGCCTGTCTAGAAGATGACTGGGATCTTTGGGAGGACCTCACAAACGGTTACTGCCAGCGCGCGCATGCAGATCGCTTTTTAAAGATTGACGACCCTAAGAATGTGAACCGCATCAAGAACTTCACCCTATCTCAAGATGAGGTAAATGGTCTCAAGGCGCTTGGCATCCAGAACTTCAAGCTCGCCAACCGCCAAGTGCCGAACCAGCAATATGGAAAGTGGATGGACTACTATCTCTTTGATCGGTTGGGTGTTTCAACAACGCTCTACGTTTACGAGAACTACTATAAGCCTGCGGCTTTTTTCGCAGGACGAGGTTAGGCCTTTAAAATCAAATCATGCAGGGTGTACCGCTATCAAGTATGCCCTGCATCGCCTCAGGGTGCCGCTATAGAACGTAGCCCATTCAAAACAAGAGTTAAATTTTAGATTGCATATCCTCAGTCAAAACTGAACTTACCAAGAATAAATTACGCTAATTTAGATTGAATGTAGCTAACTTTCAAAGGTTATAGCATTTCGAGTTATTGATTTAATTTGATATAAATCCTTATTATTTTTTAAAATCAGCGTGTCAGCAGTTTGATGCTGTCTGCAGCCACCAAAACAAAGAAACTCACAAAATTGTGTGCTTTTTTGTTTTCAAGCAAGCGTTAACCAACCAGCCATTTCACCACAGCTAATGTAAAAACACTAAAACGTACGTTTAATGTATCCAATTAAGCGATCATTGCCGGTTTCCCAACCTTTACCATCCACATACAAGCCATCATCAGCATTTGTTGTGGTGTAACTTACACCGGCATTCCAGCCAGTACTTCCGGCAATTGAAAAATCTTTATTCACACCTAGCAACCAATCTGTGTAATTTAATTCGTAATAATTACGTACTGACAGGCGCCCCACATGAACTAACAGGTTGAGGTCAGCAACTGGAAGTTTGTAATTCACATTCAGTTCCGTATAACCTGATCCGCGTGAACTGCCGCTACCTAGAAAATCATTACCGAAAAAGTCAGTTACAGAGGCTGAATGCTTCAGCGTGAAGTATTTATAAGTGATGGCGGCGTTCAGTTCTGTAGTGTTAGGTGAAGCACCTTTATAACCATTGACTACAGATCGATCGCTATCAGGATAAAAATAAGACAGGAAACCGACATTCATGCTCAAATCATCGGCCAACTTATGTACATAACCACCGTAAATATCGAACTCGACGGTATTGCCATAAAACGCATTTTTCTCGACGTTTGTTCCCCACGCACCTAAAAAGAAACCGCTGCTGTGTGAGTAATCAATGCCGCCCTGCACAGCGCCACGCTCTCGTGCCAGTGAAATACCGCGGTACGTATAGTCTGTAAATAATCCAATGTTGGTTGTCAGCATGTGCGGTGAAGCAGGTTCTGATGCCTGATTGGCATAAGCTGCCGACGTGGCGCTAAAGGCTGAAGCCAGCATGACTGCCAACAGTGTAGGTTTTGATAAGTATTTCATAGCTCCCCTTTGTTACTTGAATATATAAGTTACTTGAATAAGTAATTAAACAACCAGCAAAAACAATTTCACCACTATGAAATACGACTTTCCCGATTAAAGTTGATGGTATTAACTTTACAATCAGGATAATGATTCCAGCTCATTGCATCATGATCAAAGCGCAATAGTTTTACCGCCCGAATTCACGTGGTTGTCACAATTATGTGCATGCAAAACATGCTGCGTTATACAAAACTGGCAACACCTGCAAAATTTTCAAAAATATCCTCTGGTAATGCCGATTTTTGTCATCACGCCGTCACAGTCACACCTAAAATCAAACTTCGAAACAACAAAAAATATAATTTTTAAATCAAACTAAACTTGGAGTTTTATATGCTTAATCAATCACTTTCAAAACTTATGCTGGTAGCCGCTCTTGGCTTTACCGCACAGTCAGCACTTGCTGACGGCGCGGCTCTTGCCGAAAAAGGTACCTGTCTGATGTGCCACAACGTTGAAAAACGCAATGTGGGTCCGGCATTCAAAGACATAGCAGCAGCATACAAAGGTCAGGATGTCGAAGATAAATTGATCAACAAAATCAAAAAAGGCGGCCGCGGCAGCTGGGGTATCCTGCCTATGCCTCCTAACGAAGGCAAATTAACGGATGATGAATTCAGAGAAGTTGTACGCTGGATCAGAGCTCTGTAAATCAGTCTGTCGAAACCGATTTCCTTTCAGCGGGGCTTGCCCCGCTTTTTACTTTATAAGCCCCGAAAGCAGCATCAACTAAGTCATCGTGCGTACTATTAAGGGCTAAAATCCAATGGGTAAAATGTAAGACTGAAATATGCCATGACTGGATTTGCTTATTAGTTCAAGGGCATGCACAGCATCACAAGGCATTAATCAGTTTTTCACAATCGGAATGCCGCGAAATGATGCTCCACGACGCAGATCGAGTTTCATGGTAAGCGCGCCGCTATCACATTTATCCAGGCATGCACCGCAGCGCGTACAGTCGCTGTCAGTCACCGTCATGGCTTTCTGGGCAACCAAAGGCGCAAGTACATGAGGCTCCGGGCAGACCTTGATGCAGTCAGAACAGCCTGAGCATGCATCAGTTTTCAGTGCCGTGACGCGAAGCCTGCCATAATGACCTATCCATTTGTAAAAAGCCCCCACAGGACAAAGATGCCCGCACCAGCCACGCCGCGTAACGAGAAAGTCGAACAGAAACAATGCTGCAAGAAATGTCAATCCGGCGGTGGATGTCCACATGATTTCGCGCTGGAACAGCGTAATCGGGTTAATGATCTCCCAGGCGAGGGTTCCGGTGATCACAGACAGCACAAGCGCCATCACCAGCAGCACTGACCTCAGCTCTCGTGACAGTGTCAGATGACCCTTTATTTTCAATTTCTGCCGCAGCCATAGCGCGGCATCAGTCAGCATATTGATGGGGCAGACCCAGCTGCAATAAATGCGGCCGCCGAAAAAAGCATAGAAAGCTGCTACGATTACAGCCCCGATCAGCGCGGTCTTCGCCAGAGGCGCGCCTGCGAGCAGGGATTGCAGCATCACAAACGGATCGGTAAGCGGCATATTCCAGAACCAGAGACTGGAAGACAGATTACCGTGAGCGATACGCCCTACTTCCGGAATATCGACGACGAAAGCGAGCACGATCAGAATCTGCAGTGTGCGGCGCATCAGCAGCCAGCGACGGCTTTTCAAACCTGAAACCATGCGTCGGAATACGCCAGTCATCACCACACCCCGCGTCCGGCAGCATTAGCGCCTGAAACACCCAGCCCGAGTTCGCGCGGTAGTACGCGTATTGTCGCCTCAGACAGCACGCAGTGTTTCTCGCAAGTGCCACAACCGGTACATTTGTCGGGGTTAACCGTCGGAATCTGCAGCAAACCGCGCTCATTTTGTATCGGCTTCAGAGAGATTGCCTCACCGCGGATGGGGCATACACGTACGCATACACTGCAGGTCAACCCTTTGTAATTAAGGCAGTTTTCGTGATCAACCAGCACCGCCACACCCATATCAGCCTTGCGGATATCTGTCAGCAGAGGATCAAGCGCACCGGTTGGGCAGGCTTTCACACAGGGAATGTCAGTACACATGCGGCAAGGATCCTGGCGTGCCACAAAGAATGGAGTGCCTAAAGGGGCAGGATCAGCCCAGCTTGCGAGCTTGAGTATGTCGTAGGGACAATCTTTCACACATAAGCCGCAGCGTATGCAGGTCGAATCAAACGCTTTTTCCGGTAATGCGCCAGGCGGCCTCAGAATTTTGGCAGCACGTGCAGGCCGTGAAAAGATCGCCGCCTGCGCAACAACTGTGCCGAGCACTGCGACACCCATATGACGAAAAACGCGTTTAAAAGCTTTTCTGCGCGCGGGCTCTTCTACAGCAGCCTTAACAGTTGCTGACTCTGTTTCAGATGAGTGCTTCGTCATAATGTGCTCCTATCTTATCTTGCAGTTAGTACCGCAGGTTCGTTTATCATCAGTCCTGTATCATCATGTTTGCGCGTATCACCGGATGAATCCAGCACCGGAATACATACTCGCCCTCGGCATCATCCGGTACAGTCCAGCTGACAACATCACCAGGAATTTGAATTTCAAGATTGACTACAGTACCGTCAGGATAGGTCAAATAAAGTGCATGTGTAATATTTGAAAGATTTTCAATCTCGATACGATCTTTGCGTTTTGGCACAAATGACCATGGTTCAAGCTCGTGATGAGACAGCGTCATCTTGTGCAATGTTGCGCCAGGAGCCAGCGGCGTAATAACACCCTGAGCCGCTCTGGACGGGTAAACCTTACTTGAAGCATCATGTTTTGAAGCATCATGTTTTGAGGCATCATGTTTTGAGGCATCATGTGCTGCAGGATCATGCTCAGCTGCGCTGTACGCGGTCGGGCTTACGCTCAGCATCATGGCTGCCATCAAGGTCACAACGCACGATTGCAGTCGCAACAAACTGCCAGCATGCAAAGTATCTGTTTTATGTGTATATGCAGCTACACGCCCTATACAACCCCAAATCGGCTTCATCACAATATCCTTTATTTTCACTGTAAGCATATTCACTCCGGTATTTAGTCCGGTATTCAGTCCGGCATCCGCGGATAATCCACCTTCAAGTGGCCACCATCGAGTGTCTTGACAAACTCAACCAGGGTTTGCCTTTCTTCGTCGGTGAGTTCAAACGTCTTCATTTCCAACGAACGGCTCTTACGGTCAATGCCACCCTTCTCATAGTGCTTGATGACTTCTTCCAGACTGAGCATGGAGCCATCATGCATGTATGGGCCATTAATCGGCAGATCCCTGAGCGATGGCGTCTTGAATGCATACTGCATGAGCGTAACCTCTGGCGGCACTTTTGCACCTCGGCCAATATCCTCGGTACGCAGCCCGATATCGTGGAAGCTGTCATCTGTAAATCGCCATGAACTATGACAGGACGCACATTGCGCCTTGCCGTTAAACAGTGCAAATCCGCGTTTGGCACTCTCGCTGATTGCATTTTCATCACCGGATACCCAGCGATCGAAAGGCGCTGTCTGTGAAACCAGTGTGCGCTGGAAACTTGCCAGCGCTTGTGTTACCCGCTTCTGATTGATCGCTGCATCGCCGAAAGCCTGCGCAAACAGCGGGCGATAGCCTTCAATAGCCTGCAAACGACTGATCAGTGCCGGTATATCAAAATTCATTTCATGCGGTGTCGTGATTGGCAGGACAGCCTGCGCCTCAAGCGACCCGGCGCGTCCGTCCCACATCAACGATGTCAGCCACGCACTGTTCAGGACAGTGGGCGTACGGCGTGCGTTGGGCACATGCTCTGACCCTAGCGGGCGTAGCCTTCCGTCGCTCCAGCGTTTATCCGGCGCATGACAGGTAGCACAGGACATTTTTCCATCCCGTGAAAGACGTGCATCAAAAAACAGGGTTTTGCCTAGTGTTGCTTTTTCCGTCGTCAATGGGTTATAGGACGGCGACAGGATGCCGTCCGGACGGCGATACTCATCCTTAGATATAGCATCACCCGCCCGGCTGACACCTGCCGCTGTCAGCATTGACAGCGTAAGAAGCAGGCCCATGATGCGGATAGCGGGCCTAGTTCTCATTTCCATCTTAGCTAGCCTTACCAACTACTGGTGAGATAGTGCAGTGATAGGTCATATCATCATTCTCAGCACCGAAACACCAAACGATGTCGTTGTTGAACTCTGGACGATACACTGGCAATTCGCCGTGTGTATTGAAGCAGCCGCAACGACTGGCATTGTGTTTACCACAGCAGTCACGGTACGCAATCAGATAGGTCTGACCATCACCTGGATTGTAGCAACTGGCAACCCATGAGCTTGGTGACAGGGTTGAACCTGGTGGGCATGATGTCAAGCTACCGCCATTACAGTCACAGATCTGACCGTCGATAGAGCAATGACGCCAGTAGTCACAAGATTGTGGGTCTTTGTCCTGCGGTTTCCAGCCGCCTTCTTTTGTCATACTGTTAACACTGGCTGCCTGGGCTTCACCAAGACCAAGACCAAGACGAGCACGACGGTCAACTGGCAGCAAAGGCAACAATGCTGAACCCGCTAAAAACATACCTACTTTACCGATAAAGCTACGGCGGCCAGTGTAATTGGCGGTAGTACGTGCCAATTTTTCAATGGTGGAATCAAATCGTTTATTTTCTTTCATTTTGTTTTCCTTATCCTAAAATTTCTAACTTTTGGACTAAATTAATGAACACCTTTGTTTTGATCTGCTTGCTCTACAGGCGTCATGCTGTGCTTCATGAAGTCCTGTAAAGTAGAATGACCTTCACGAACTGTTTCAAACAAGCTTTCAACATGCTCACGTGTATTGCACAGGCCTTTGCCAAGGATCACGCCATCTGCATCAAGCAACACGCCATAAGGAACTTTAGAAATCTGATAACGCATACCAATTTCAGCTGACACAACATAGCGCTCATTTTGCAGCGGATGATTACGCAGGAACTCAAGGTGTTCAGCGCGTGTACCATCACTGATCAGCACTACATCAGTACCTTCTGCAGCAGCTACTGAACGAATAATCGGCAGCAACTTGGCACAGATAGGGCAGCTTGGGCCAGTAAACATCAACAGGCTTGGACGATTTGGTGCAAGCGCACGGCCTACAGTAATCGGCGCGCCGTCAAACGTCGTCAGACTGAACACCGGTGAGCGTTCGCCGACTTCAGGTCCGTTGTCGAGCAACATCGCGCCCAGCGGAGCTGAACGCTCGTGCAGCAGACCGATTTGTCGAATAACGCCAAGCATCAATGCTGCCAGGCTCAAGAATGCGCACCACAACAACACATTCGATGCAATAATAAATCCAGTATTCATTTCTATTCTCCTAATATTAAAACTAACTTTTTTTGGCGCGTGCGTCGGACAATCCGACGATTAAATCCGCAGAAAGATAAATCATCGCAAACATCGCAGCAGCCGCTGCACCCATCAGTACCGATTCAAATGTCATTACTGACAGATTGATCGACACATTAGCGGTGTAAAGACTCACTGCGGCGAGTGCAAGGGCACGCATTACGTGAAACATGCCGATGCGACTCACACTCGTCGGGCGACGTACGCAACCACAATCAATGTGGGTACGGCCACGTCCGACATTAATCGCGAGCGCCATTGCAAACATCATGAAAAGGCCTGCCGCTACCCACGCAGCCACCTCGCGCGCTGGCGGCACCAGCAATGCTATGGCGCTGCCAAGCTCCAACCAGGGTAGAAGCTTCGCGAAAGGCGCGACCATGAAGGAAGGAAGCAGCCGGTAGTTAGCAACCACGCCCTGAAACTCATCTGTATTGCGGATTTTTGGAATAGCAGCCGCAGCCAGAACAAGTGCCAGGAAAAGTGAGGCAAACACCGGGACAATCGGGTCATTAATCAGCCAGTTCATGTTTTACTCACTTATCCATCGTAATGATTATTTGAGGCGCTTTACCAATCTCATCCATTGATGCCAACTGCTTGCCACTAACCGCATCAAATGTATACACTGATTTATCCTCAAGTGAAGCTGTGATCAATGTTGGATTTTTGTCTTGGGTCACAGCGATAGAATCAATGCTATGCTTCAGGTCGATACGACGCAGACGTTTGCCAGTTGTCGCATCAGCAACCACTACAAAGCGACTAGCCGTTTTATGTGTCCATTTGGCACGCTTATCCGAGAGCAGATAGATTTCGTTACGTTCCTTATGCATAGCAACGGGTTGCCAGCCACCTGGAGCCCACTTCTCTTTCTTCTCTTTATCACTGAAAATCTCGATTGGTTTCAGGAATTCAGCCCCTGATTCAGACAATTTAGCCTGGAAGATTTTACCTTCGTATGTTGGCCAAACTAAACGACCAGCTGAGTTTGAGTAGTACGGATTGTTGTGCAGATACTCGTTCTCAGCGTGGAATACTTTGGTATTCTTTTGCTTGGAATTGCCTTGATCGTCATAACTCACCTGCAACATTGAACCATCACGACAGTGCATGAAGAAGTTTTGTTTGGAAGCTGGGAAAATGTGATAGCAATCAGGAATATCGATCAACTTCACAAATTTTTTCTGTTCCAAATCAACCAAACCCACTCCTGATTTAGGCGAGAATTGCTGAATCAGCATGTGCTTGTCATCAGTACTAAAAGCTGACAGACGCTCAATCAAACCAGTCAGGAAACGGATTTCAGGAATATCAATATCTGCAATTGGCTCGAGGGTTTGAGAATCATGCAACCTAACATAGTCATCGCGCTTACCATGAGCAATACGATCGTAAGTTGTGTTAGCAATACCTACAAATTTACCTGTAGAACTTGCCATCACATGCGGCAGCTTTCCGCCATCGATCATGCCGTGCAGTTGCAACTTGTTGTTATTGGCATCCATCACAAAAGTTTGAGAAGTCATGTTGAAGTGACCAGGGTCAACGACGTAAAAACGCTTAGCGTCACTTGGCGGAGCTTTTGCAATTGACAAATTGTCAATTTTGAAGCTACCTACCGCCGCTAGTTGTTTAGGCACTGCTTTTTGAGCTTCAGCAAACGCAGGTTGCGCTGCCACCAACAAAACGGCGATTGCCAGCTTGCCCGCAAGGCGAGTTTTCAACCCGCGCTGCCCGTTTGTTGTTTGATTATTTAAAGTAATCATATTTTCTCCAGACATTATTAAAATTTTAAAAAATGCACTTCTGAATCAAATCCACCAGCTATCACAGGACCAACAGCGTCAAAGCTGCAGCTCCGATAGAAAGCAGGAGGAATCCATCCACCTCAACAGCGCGTTCTTGCCAACGTGCCAACCAGGCTTGTGCAGACTGATTGCTAACTGGCAGGAAATTAATCGCAACGGGTAAGCAGCGACCGATGTTGAAGATGGCAATGATGGTGATTGCAGTTGTAACGTCACCACTTAATAAAGCGGCGCCGGTAACGATATAAAGCATTGGGGTCTGCACATAGGTAAGATAGTTCATACCCAGTGCAAAACCGTACAATAGACCGATCACCCATGAACGGAAGCGGTAACGTGCATCATGAGGAACCTGTGCACGACGCTGCGGATACGGCATCTTCATAAATCCAAACTGATGCAAACCATAGCCGATGCCCAATACAGACAGCGCCGCTACCATATAATTAAAAGGAAGCTGCTCAAAAACCAGCCAACCCACCAGACCCAGCGCACCACCCAGAATCAGCGCGCCAATTGCATAACCCAGCGCATGCGTCAAAAAGGTAGGTGTCCAGCGAGCTACAGATCCGAATGAATAACGACCGGCAGGACGCAGCAGACTCAGACTGGAATAGCCGCATGGCGACCAGGTTGAGAGAAAACCACCCACCAAGGCGAACACTATAAACATCAAAGTGATTGCACTTGTAGCCGTCATTTGCGATTCAAGCAGGTTTCCGCCAATAACGCCTGCTGCGAGAGCAGTCGCCATTGTCACAAAACGCTTCGTTACTGATCGCGGTTCAGCAAAGCTGATTGCGTCAGGTACGCATGCAACGCCAGCACCACCTTGGGATGTCTGGCCATAAACTCCAGACCTTGTACCCATTTTCATGATATCCTCCTACGGCCTTTTGGCCATTTGTTGATTAATAAAGTAATTAACGCGATGTAAATATAGTTACAATTTTGTTACGTCCGTAGCAATAATCGGCATACCCTTTCCACTGCAGCATAGGTATTGCCGATTTTTACTATCAGCGTTCAATTACGACCAAAACTAACAAGTTTTATAGTTTTCTACAGGCTTGAATAAAAAAACCGCACCTTTTGGGCGCGGCTAAAAGTTAGGCAGTATTACTATTGGAGATGCCTAAAACAAAATGCTCTTAAAAATTGAAAAGTTTATATCATGATAGATTTTTGACTGTTCAAATCAAAAAACAACTATTAATCTTCATAATTAGGTCAGCACGGATTTATATGAAAATTGATAGGACGAACTATAACAACCACAACACAGCTGCCGTAGCAATAATCGGCAAACATTTTTAACCCTGCCGTGACTGTTGCCGATTATTACTATCAGCGCTTAATTACGACTCAAGCTACTAAAAAACAATATGATTTTTCATGTTATTAAATAAAAAAAGCCGCGCCTTTTGGGCGCGGCTAAATTAGGCAGTATTTCTTTGGGAGGTACCTAAATCAAATACTCTTTAAAAGTTGAAAAGCTTAATATCCCAATTGATGTTCAGCCATTCAAATCTAAAGGCTATCATCATGCTGGTCAATCTATGATTTTGCATCAGAATTGACTGGGTGTAATATAACAACAATGCCAATATTAGCGTAGCAATAATCGGCATATATTTCATGATCTTAGAAGTACATAATAACTATTGCTGATTCTTGCTATTGATGCCATTTATTATGAACTATAGTTACTTCTGATTATCAATTTAATTAGTACATTTTATACACCATCAGACGCAAAAAATTACAAATAAAACGATTATAAATATAAGTTAACAGGTCAGACCTTTAGATTAAGGCATAACAAGAAATGCCTAATCTCAGCAACCAAACAAAGGCCTGGCACTAGGAGAAGTATCTTGCGTTTTCAAGAAGAATTTTTGGGCTCATCACCTTTGTCAAACCCAAAAATACATTTGGTTCAACGTACAACATCCGATGTTCTGGAACAAGCGGATGCGTTGCCATTTTGGTCACAAGATTACACCCAGTTAAGCAAGGGAACCTTTTCCGGCGCTCTAAACAGTGTTACCTACAAGGGTGTGCAGTTATTTCGCGAAACTATGAACCGCGCTGTCGATCAGAGTGCATTTGCACCAGCAGATTCGTATGTCATCGGCTTGCCAACAATCATCGAAGGGGATGCCACGTGGGGTCTGTTGCCGGTCAAAGAAAACTCTCTGATCACATTGAACAAGAACGCCGAACTGGTTTTCCGCACTTCTAATTTATCAGAAATCACGGTGGCTGTCATTTCGGCACAGCGTCTGGAAGAGTATGCCGCGCAAGTCGAATGGATAGACCTGCACAAGGTGATGGGAAATGTGAAGCCAGTAGAACTGATATCCCCTGAGATTTCTACGCGACTGCTGACTTCTCTGGTAGATGGCATGCGCTACATGTCGGAGATTCAAGATGGCGCCGACATCCAGCAGATGTGGCGCCACTTCGAGGACGACCTGATGATCACCTGTCTGCAAGCATTAAAGCAGGCGAACTCTAGCACAAGCCAGCACTTTGATCACCGGGTTCATCGCTACATTGTCAATCGCGTACGCGACTTGACCTTATCGAGCTCAGGCTACCCGCTGACGATTGAAGAACTCTGCATTACCCTGCATATCAGCCGTCGCACACTGAATCACGCATTCATTCGAGTACTCGGCATTACACCGGTTGCGTATATGCGCAACGTGCGGCTCCATCGCATACGTGCAGAACTTCAATCTACACCGCATCAGGTCCGGTACATCGCCAGCGTGGCTGCAAAATGGGGTTTCTGGCACATGAGTCTTTTCTCACGCTATTACCGCGAGCTTTTCGGAGAAACGCCACTTGAGACACTATCTCGCTCACGTATCGGTGAAAGACACTGATCAGGATTCATTCTGCCACCAGCATTAGAGTCAAAGTAGCAGGAATCAAAAGATAACAGGCAGTAATTATTTATTTCTACATGTCTTTGGCAATATCAACAAACTGCCAAGGTCTAAAATTAGGAGATTGTGTAATGGGTTCATTTAGTATCTGGCACTGGTTGATCGTACTGGTAATCGTAGCTCTGGTCTTTGGTACCAAGAAACTGCGCAACATTGGCGGCGATGTTGGCGGCGCAGTGAAGAGTTTCAAGGAAGCTGTCAATGAAGGTAAAACCACCCCCGCTCTTGAGTACGACGCCAATAGACATACAATAGAAAATGACGTCGACCACAAGGTCAAGTAGTAAACAGCCACCAGACTTCCGGACATAGCTGACTCATGTTTGATATCGCCTTCTCAGAGCTTATTGTAATCGGCATCGTGGCCCTGATTGTTATCGGGCCTGACAAACTGCCCAAGATAGCGCGCACAACAGGCCGCCTGCTAGGTAGGGTGCAACGTTACGTCAATGACGTAAAGTCCGACATCGACCGCGAACTGCACTTTGAAGACTTGCAGAAACTGCAGGATGAGATACGCCAGAATACGCAGCACCCAGAATCCCCCAAATACCAGGTAGGCCAAATCATCAAACATGACATGCCGCAGATCGGCGATCCCGTCCCACAGCAGTTACCGCCAACTTATGTCAGTGATAGCGCTGAGCCAGTTCCATTGAAGCAGGGGGCATTAAATTGAACATCCCCGATACCTTTGTGTTACACCTGCTGGAATTGCGAAACCGCCTGCTACGCATCGTGATCGGCTTATTGCTGATAATAGTTGCGCTGTTTCCATTTGCTAACGACATTTACCATTTTCTTGCCATACCTCTGCTCCAAAGCCTGCCGGCAGGCGGGCAGATGGTAGCCACAGGCGTAACTAGCCCATTCCTCGTGCCAATGAAAGTCGTACTGTTGACAGCCTGCGTTATTTCTCTGCCTCATACCTTGTATCAGGTTTGGGCTTTTGTTGTCCCTGGATTGTATATTCACGAGCGCCGCATTGTCTGGCCGCTAATAACTGCGAGCACGTTGCTTTTTCTATGCGGTATGGCATTTGCATACTTTGCAGTGTTCCCGGTCGTATTCGGTTTTATCAGCAATAGCGCGCCAGATGGGGTGGCCGTAATGACGGATATTGGCAATTACCTCGATTTTGCTATGTCGCTATTTATTGCATTTGGACTGGCATTTGAAGTGCCGGTCGCTGTCGTAATTGCAGTAATGCTAGGAATGGTCAGCATCAAATCTTTGCGAGAAGCACGTCCCTATATCATAGTCGGAGCCTTTGTTCTGGGGGCAATTTTCACGCCTCCTGATATTATCTCTCAGTTCATGCTGGCCGTGCCTTTAGTAGTACTATATGAAACAGGGATTATGGTTGCTAATGTAATGCAACGATATCGCAACAGGGACTTTTCATCAACATTCAAACAATCACATCAACTTGATGAGCACAAATCTTAGCTATAAATCCACAGAGATTGTAGGAGTTCGTTAAACTTTAAATGAGATTACAAATCACACAATTACATTCCTGTAATTGTATAAAGTTGCCAGCGACTTCAGCAAGCATCTACTAAAATTAAAATAAGTCTATAAATTCAAATGGCGATTCTTTTAAGAGATTCACAGTTTGTATGCCTACTGGGAAGGTTAGTGCCCCCAATCCAATAGCCTCTATGTGCTGTTTGCTGAAGTAGACAGGTAAAAGCTGAACGGCAGCTTAGTCCCCCCTTATGCGACATTGATATTATTTTCAGATTACCTTAATTGGCATAGTTCAGATAATTATAAGTGGCTCCTTTGAAGTAATTCCATGTGTGTTAAATTGCATCGAATATTGACCCACCTAGCATAGAAATATGCATCTAAATTTGACCCACGTAGCGATACTAGACTGCTCACAACCTGAGCAGGAGAATAGGAGTGATCGACGTGGCGATATTAAGTGTAATCAGGCGTTGGCATTTACGCGATCAAATGCCCATCAGGGAGATAGCTAGACGCACTGGCTTATCTAGAAATACAGTTAAGAAGTATCTTGCTGGGAAAGTGGTAGAACCCCATTATTCCAGACGACGAAGCCCTAGCGTGATTGATCCATACGCGCTCAAGCTAACCCAATGGCTTAAACTAGAAGCTAGCCGCAATCGCAAGCAACGCCGCAACCTCAAACAACTGCATGAAGACTTGGTTTCTCTAGGATTTACTGGCTCATATGACAGAGTTACCGCTTTTGCTAGGAAGTGGCGTCAAGCGCAGCAGGAGTTGGCGCGTACTGCATGCCGAGGTACTTTCATTCCATTAGTCTTTGAACCGGGGGATGCCTTTCAGTTTGACTGGAGTGAAGACTGGGCGGTCATCGCCAATGAGCGCGTTAAGTTACAGATTGCCCATTTCAAACTCTCCCATTCTCGTGCTTTTTACCTACGCGCTTACTTACTACAGACCCATGAGATGCTATTCGATGCCCACAACCACGCCTTTGAAGTATTAGGCGGTATCCCCAGACGTGGCATCTACGACAACATGCGCACCGCAGTGGATAAAGTGCGTCCAGGCAAACAGCGTGAGGTCAATGCTCGGTTCTCAGCCATGGTCAGTCACTTTCTATTTGAAGCCGAGTTCTGTAACCCCGCCTCAGGCTGGGAGAAAGGACAGATTGAGAAGAATGTCCGCGACTCACGGCATCGCCTGTGGCAACAAGCCCCTCGCTTTGACAGTCTTGAAGCCGTGAATACTTGGCTAGAAGAGCGTTGTGTCGACTTATGGCATGACATTCGTCATCCTGAACTCCCTATGTCCGTGGCTGAAGCCTGGGCACAAGAGTTAAGTCAACTCATGCCAACCCCATGCCGATTTGATGGCTTTGTGGAGCACAGCAAGCCAGTCTCCCCGACCTGCTTAGTCAACTTTGAGCGTTGTCGTTATAGTGTGCCGGCATCCTTTGCTAATCGGCGTATTAGCTTACGTGTTTATGCACACCGTTTACTATTCGTTGCAGAAGGCCAAGTCATTGCAGAGCATAAGCGCATTATCAACCGCAGACATAGCCCATGCCAAACAGTCTATGACTGGCGGCACTATCTGTCCGTATTGCAACGCAAACCTGGCGCCTTGAGAAATGGGGCACCCTTTGTCGATTTGCCAAGTGCCTTTTTGCAGTTGCAAGCCACGTTAAGCAAACGTAGTGGTGGAGACCGTGAAATGGTTGAGATACTGGCCCTTGTGCTATATCACGATCAGCAACTCATCTTACAAGCCGTAGAACAAGCTCTAGCCGCAGGGGTTGCCTCTAAGCAGCATATATTACATCTCTTGAGTTGTTTAATTGGTCAAATCCATCAGGTACCGCCACCTTTAACGGATGTGCAACAAGCGCTTAATCTAAGCGAAGAACCACAAGCCAACGTGAATCGTTATGACACTTTAAGGAGTATCGGTCATGCAGCATGAAACGATGATTACCAGCTTAAAGTTACTCAAATTGTATGGGATGGCTAAAGCCGCAGATGAACTGGCGTCGCAAGCGGCGCCTGCTTACATGGCCGCATTACCTGTATTAGATGACTTAATCAAAGCAGAAGTGGCTGAACGAGAGGTGCGTGCAGTTCAATACCAAATCAGATTGGCACGTTTCCCAACCTATCGAGATCTGGCCGGCTTCGACTTTAGTCAAAGTAGTGTTAACGAAGCCTTAGTGCGTCAATTACACCGTATCGAGTTTGTGCAGGATGCACATAATATCGTCCTCATTGGCGGACCCGGTACAGGTAAAACGCACTTGGCAACGGCATTATGCTTACAAGCCATTGAACATCATGCCCAGCGTGTACGGTTCTTCTCCACCATTGATCTTGTCAATGCTTTAGAAATTGAGAAAGCGGCAGGTAAACATGGTCAAATTGCCAATCGACTATTACATGCCGATATTGTGGTCTTAGATGAACTTGGCTATTTGCCATTTAGCCAAGCAGGCGGTGCGTTACTGTTTCATCTTCTCAGTAAACTCTATGAACAAACCAGTGTGGTGATTACCACTAACTTAGGCTTTGCTGAATGGACAGGGGTATTTGGGGATCAGAAACTCACCACAGCCTTACTTGATAGACTCACGCATCGTTGTCATATTGTTGAAACAGGCAATGATAGTTATCGATTCAGACACAGTGCAACTAAACCAAAAAAGGAGGTGAAAACAAGTGACGTAAAATTAACTTTAGAGATAGAATAATTAACTTAAGGGTGGGTCAATATTCGATGCATTTAGTGGGTCAGATTTAGATGCAATTTAACAATTTCA
>Ga0302236_1001266_pt1 | contig 18297 bp, 24 predicted proteins | sample AAG_UR_Gly_MG_FD_193509 | JGI IMG/M metagenome (GOLD analysis project Ga0302236, IMG submission 193509) | Enriched activated sludge microbial communities from anaerobic digester in WTTP, New Holstein, Wisconsin, United States - AAG_UR_Gly | ecosystem: Engineered > Bioreactor > Anaerobic >...
CCAGTTGCTGGAAGTGGCACAACATTAAGAGCTGCATACGAATTAAATCGTAATTCTTATGGTTTTGAAAAGAATAGAGAGTTTTATCGGAAAGCAAAAGAGCAAATGCTAACTGGTTTAACAGTTGATGAGTTAGAGAAAAAAGAAATAGGTTATTTAAGCTTATTTGATTAAAGAAATTAGGAGGGAAAATGGAAACAAAAAAGAAACAAGATTATAAGAAATTGCTTGAGTATATCAAGCATAACGATTTAGAACACGAAACCTTTAACAAAATTCGTTTTGGCAATGAAGAATATGAGGTTGTAGTAAGTGATGATGTTTTTAATAAAGGTTTTTATTACATAAGCATTTACGAAAAGAAAACCAAAACAACTATCGTAATCGCAGCTAAAAAGACAATGGAAGAAGTGTTAGAGTTGATAGATGCAAATGTCTATGGAGTTAAAACGAAAGCACCAACAGCTGAAGAAATGTTGAAAGACATTGAAACTAAAATGGCAGCATAATTATTTTTTTGAAATAGGCGTTAACCTAAATCAACATTTAATTGAAACACATTAAAAAACCCCTTAAAATTGGCTTGTAATCAATTTAAGGGCATAAGCAAAGCATTTATAGGGGTTAGGTTGTAAAACCATTAAAAACAAAAATTAAAAGAAATTAAAAAGGAGAATAAAAGTGAAAAAAAACAAATTATTGACTGAAATGGATGAGGCGAAATGTTAACAGTTGTAAGAGATTATATCAAAGAAATTGAAGCAGGAGCAGACAGAACCAGACTTCTGGTAATTAGACAAAAGCTTTACGCGTTGCCAGATGACATATTAACAGAAAGGTTATTCAACTCAAAGCGAGAGGCGTTGAATAAAATAACGGAAGCGTTGTTTCTTTATAAACAGCGTGGAAAATAATTATAAGGAGAATAAAAGTGAAAAAAAACAAATTATTAACTGAAAGGCAAGTAGCTTTGTATAGGTATTTGCTAAAGCAAGATAAGTTTAAAAACTTAAGAGAAATTATTTTAGAAACTGATCTTTATGGCAGTTTAGAAAATTATGAGTTTAATAACACTAATCAAAGAAGACAGCTAACTAAAGACATAAGAGCTTTAAAAGCATCTGATAACATTTTTGGTGTTATTTTATCTACCACAAAAGGCATCAAAATAGCTACGAAAGAAGAATACGAACACTATTTTGAAAGACAAAGCATTAAACAAAAAAGGGCAATGAAATTACTTAATAAGCAAAGAGAAAAAGCCAAGAAACATTATCAAACTAAAATTGATTTTGAAACTGGCTTAAATGAAAATTATGTAGTTGCATTTAGGGAATAGAGTATGGCAAGTATTAAAGATATTAAAGAAAAAACATCTTTAGAAAAAATAGAGAAGATTAAAGCTTATATAAAATCAAAAAACTATAGATATTGCATGACAACAACTGAATATGAATCTGGGGGAAAAATCATATCTATTGTAATTGGAAAATATGAACTATTTGATAACACTTGTATTATCAAGTGCGAAGAAGCTGCAGCAGTAATTTATTATAATGAGTTATTTAAAAGCACAAAAGATAAAATCACAGTATCTTTTGGTGATAAAATAAAATATGATTTAGATGCTTTAGGACTTGAAAACTTATATAAAGTTTTAGATCACAAACATTTTATTGAAAGAGCAAAACAAGACATAGAAAGAATAATCAAAGGAGCAAATTGCAATGAAAGTATGTAAACGCATTTTAACATTCCTAATTTTACTCTTTAGCTTAATGTTTATAGCTGGTTGCACTGATAACCAAGCTAAAGCAAATGAAAGTGAACTATTAACAACACACAGTGAGTTTATATCAACTTTAAGAGATAGAGTATCGGCTTTAGAAACTGAATGCTTTTATTTAGCAGAAGAAAACACGCAATTAAAAGAGCAAATTAAAGCAGCTGACTTTAAAGCAAGTGATGATTATATTAGGTGGCAAAACCAATTAGTTTTCCGCCAAAAGTTTTTACAAGCTTTAGATTATAATTTCACTTATTGGCACGAGGACTATTTAGATCTAAAACAAGATTATGAGAAAACTTTAAGAGCTTTAGACAAAGCTGAAAAAGATTTTGAAGAGTTTTATCAAGATTATGAAACTCTCAAATTAGAAGTAGAACAGTTGAAACAAGAAATTATAGCTTTACAAGAGGGAGGTAAATAATGAGTAAAGATTTAGAAAATAAAGAAGAGGACTCAAATGAATAAAGTAATTTTAATTGGTAGATTAACCAAAGATCCAGAATTAGGGAAAACAAGTAATGGTAATAGCTTTGTAAACTTCCAGCTTGCAGTTTCAAGGAACTATAAGAACCAAAAAGGAAATGTGGAAACTGATTTTATAAATTGTCAAGTGTGGGGAACTCAAGCCGATAATTTAGCAAAATACATGCGTAAAGGTAGCCAAATTGCAGTAGAGGGTAGCATTCAAATTAACACAGCTAATGTAAATGGTAAGATCGAGTATTACACTCAAGTTTTAGTTAATTTAATTGAGTATTTATCTAAAGCTGAAAATAACAATAATGCTTCAGGTGTAAGTCCTTATGAGTTTAATCAAGAACATAATGCAAATAGTGGTGGTGTCGGTATAACTGGTGAAGATATACCTTTTTAGGAGGGGTATATGGAAATAATCACTTTCTTTGAAAAGCTCGATAAAGATATTTTAATTTTAACGCAAGAGGTAAAACTCTTTCAAATAAAGTTAGATTTTATCATCGATGCATCAGCTCCACAAATGCCAAAGGATATAATCTTTGGAGAACCGAAAGGAAATAATTTTTTTACAGCTGAAGAACTTTACAATGAAGTTATCAACCTAAAAACAACAATAAATTTATTGCTGAAAGCTCTGGCGGAACTAAAAGCAATGAAAGATATTATTGAGAAAAACCTAAAAGATTTTATCAAAACAAGTAATGATCTTGAGTATTTAATCATTAAAAATCATTATATTGAAAAAAAATCACTTAAAAAAATAGCTCAAGATTTAGGATACTCATATCAGTATATTCGCAAAACACATATGGAAATAAAGAAAAAATTGGGAAAATAACACAAAAAGCAACATTTTAGCAACAAAAAAGCAACATTTATTTTTTGAAAAGTGTGATAAAATGTAGGTGTGTAAGTATGTAAGTAAGTAAGTAAAAACTTATTTAATTTTCTTTCGTCTTTTTTGTATTTATTAAAAATAAGGATTTTACTTCATATGTTTAGAACCTACTTTAAACAGTAACTTACTTTATTTACTTACACTTGTGTTTTAATTTCTTTAATCTTTTTTTAATTCTTGTTTGATTAAAAAAAGAGGAAAGAGGAATAAGCTTTAAGATTAAGTTTATTCCTTTTTTCATTTTAACTTTTATTCATATACTTAAGCATATACTTAAGTATATTTTTTTATATATTTAGTTTACTTAAACAAAAATAAACTAATAATTTAATTAAGTAAAGGGGGTTTTAGTTTGAGTAAAAATAAAAAGAATAATACCTCTAAAGCTAAAACTTCTACTAAAAATACATTTTTTAAACCACCTAAATTAACTGAAGAACAAAGAGAAGAATTAGCTGTTAAGAAACCTAATAGAACTAATAATCGTAAAAATAAATATGAGTATTGGCTCACTAAAGATGGCTTATTGCTTTTAGAGTCTTGGAGTAGAGATGGTTTAGATTTACAACAAATAGCAAAGAAAATGGGTATTGCTCCTAAAACTTTATATGCTTGGAGAACTAAATACGAGCTAATAGGTAATGCTATAAAAAAAACACAAGAGTTAGCTAACTTAGAGGTTGAAAATGCTTTGTTTAAAAGAGCTATTGGGTATAACGAAATTGTTAAAGAAGCTATGAAAGTTAAACAAGGAAGCTATGAAGAAATAGTTTATGTTGAAAAAGTTATTCATATTCCCGGCGAAGTATCAGCTCAAATCTTTTACTTAACTAATCGTAAGCCAGAAAGATGGACTAATACACAAGCTCGTAAAGTGCAATTGGCTGAGCCAGTAAGTGCAGCTTTAATCTCTATTACTGAGAACTTAAACCGAATAGAGATAACACCAACAAAAGATGACTTAGTAGATTTATCTAAATATAGAACTAAAGAGGAAAATGCAGATGGAACAACAACAAGCAGTAACTAATGAAACTCAAGCTGTCATTACACCATTTAATTTTAGTGAAAAGAGTTTAGATTTATTAAGAACTAAATCAAGCTTTGATATTTGTGAGGGAACAGCAAGATCTAGTAAAACAACAACACTTGCATTTAAGTTTGGGCTGCATGTAAATAGCTCAAGTCATATGCAGTTTTTTATAGCTGGAGCAACTCAAGGTGTAGCAAGGCGAAATGTAGTAGATGAGAAAAATGGTTTTTTAGCATTATTTAGAGGTTGTGCGAGAGAGGGAACTAATACAAGATATGGTAGTCATTTAGTCTTTACTGATACTCTTGGCCGAGAAAAGATAATTTATATCTTTGGTTTTAAGGATAAAGCAAGATGGCAAACAGTATTAGGATCTACACTTGGCGGTGGTATTATTGATGAGATTAATATAGCTGATGTTAATTTTGTTAATGAAGTATTTAGATCTTTAATTGCAGTTGATGGTTTTTGGCTTGGTGCAACACTTAACCCAGACAATCCAGATAAAGAGATCTATACGAGTTATATCAACAAATCAATTCCGCTTAAGAAATGGGAACATGATATACCAAAACCAATTTTAGAAGATTTAGCAAATGCTGATGAAAAAATTAAAGGAGCTATCTATTGGCATTTTAATTTTAATGATAACCCAATAATGACTCAAAATAAAGTAGATTTGTTTAAATCACTTTACCCTAAAGATAGCTTTTATTATGCAAGTAAAATACTTGGCTTGCGTGGTGTAAGTGAGGGAGTAATCTTTAAAATGCTTGATGATAGTTATTTAAGTAAGTCAAGCGAATATATTTATCGAGCTCAAAAAGTCATAATGGATGATATTGAATATCTATTCAAGACTGATGCTTATACTAAATATGTATTTGGAGTGGACTTAGGGGGAAACCAAGAAAAAAAGGGAACACGAATAACATTTACTGGTTTTCATAGGCAGTTTCAACAGCTAGATGTTTTAGGAAGAAAAAAATTAATCAGTGAAGAAGCAGTAGCTTTAGTTGTTGAAATATGCGATTTTATAGAGAAATGGTATAAGCAAGTGCTAACACCAATTAAAATAGATGCAGTTTACATAGATGGCTACGGTGCAGTTAATGTTTTACTGCCAACAATTAGAAAAGAATTAGTTAATAGAGGCATAAACTTAAAGGTGCGATTAGCTATTAAATATGGCAAAAACTCAACTAAAACAACTGATAAAGCAACTGATGCTGATAGACACTCAAGACTGATGACATTATTGTTATTATTCAATTTAAGAAGAATAAGATTTATCAATAACAGTGAGGGTAGAGAACTAATAAGACAGCTTAAAACGCTTGTTTATAATCCTAAAGACAATTTGCCATTAGATGAAAATCAAGATGCAATGGATGATTATGATAGCTTGTGTTATACGATAACACCATTTATTACTGAGCTAAACGATAACATTATGCGAGATGAAGAAAGGAAAAGATTATGAGTTTTGAAAGCAAGATTTTACGCAATAGACACAATAATGATTATGGGTTTAATATAGACCAACGATATAGACAAGAAGAGGGTGCAATTTGGTATGAGGGCAAAAGTGAAAACTTAAAAAGGTTTTATACTCAAAATCTTACTAATTTGCCTAATCCAAGTGCTGATTTTTTTACAGCAAATCAAAGCTATTTTTGGAAAGTAGTTGCAGCTGAACCACAAACAAAAACTACTCATTCTGGCTTACCTCATGCGATTATTGACACTTTAATTAGCATTATTGGGAAACCAGAAATCAAAGTAAATAAAAAAGTATTGAACGAACAAACTAAAAACTATGAGATTGTAGAAGATTTAGTTTTAACTGATTTACTTAATGAAATTCTTAAAGATAATAATTTTCAAACTCTAATGGATCAAGACCAATTACCATATATGTTAGCAGTTGGTGATGGTGCTTTTTTCATCAATTATGATAAATCAATAAGTGACTTTCCAATGATAGTTTTTAGTGATGGCAGAAATATCGAGTTTGAATATAAAGAAAATAGAGTTGTTGCTATCAAAAGAAAAACATATTTTGTTGAAGATAATAAAACTTATATGCTTGAAGATATAAGAACAACAACTTTAGAAGAAGATGAAAAAACTAAAACTAAAAAAAGAGTTGCAACAATAGAATATAATCTTTATGAACTTGCAAACGAGAAAGGGCAAGTTAAACAACATGTAGATTTAAAAACCACTGAAAAAACAAAAGGTTTAGAAAAAACAAGTTATGAGTGTTTTAATCAATTTATAGCTGTGCCAACAATCTACAAGCTTGATAAGACAACTGGTAGAGGTAAGGGAATGTTTAGCAGTAAATATGACTTACTTGATGATTTAGATCAAAACTTATCAATGAGTTCAACAACAACTCGTAGATCAGCACCAGTAGATTATTTACCAGAAGAATTAATGGAATATGATGATGAGGGGAACAGGAAAAAGTTTAATACTTTTGAAAGAAAAGTAATGGTTTATAAAAATGATCTAAACTCTGCAACTGGTGTAAATCAAGCAATGATTGAGACAAAACAACCAGTATTGAACTTCGAGCAGTATTCAAGTCAAGCATTAGAGATTTTACATAATATCTTAGCTGGTATTTTAAGCCCTGCAACATTAGGAATTGATTTAGCAAGAGATAATAATGCAACAGCTCAAAGAGAAAAAGAAAAGGTAACGATGATAACTCGTGATGATTTAATTGATTTTCAAACTGAAACAATTGAAAAATTATGTAATCTTTTATTAAAAGTTTATTTTTTCAACAATAACAACATTAAACAAGCTAAAGAAGATTATGAAATCTTTGTTAATTATCCAGAATATGCTAATCCAAGTTTCGATAGTAAGCTTGCAGTATTAGCACCAGTATTCGCAAGTGGTGCAATGAGTGCTAAACAATATGTTAACGAGCTTTGGGGAGACTCATTAACCGAAGAGGAAAAAGAAGAAGAAATCAAAAAGTTAGAAGAAAGACAATCGGCATATAATGCACCAGATGAAGAACCATACGATTTATTCAACATTGAAGGTTAGTAGTGATAAGTTATGGTAGGTGCAAGGAAATGGGTTTATTTAACCGATAGACTGATTAAAGATTGGGAATTATTATTTAACGAGTTAAATGAACATGAGATTAAAGCTTTAACAAATTATACTAAAACTGATGAGTGGTATGAAAAACAGCTTAAAGACTTAAAGAATTATAAAAAAACTATTGATAAGGTTGTGAAAGAACATAAAGAAAAAATAATGACTAACTCACAAAATGCAGTAGATGAAAGTATTGCAGTTATGGGGGGAATGCTTAATGATACAGCTGATACTAATGCTGAACCTTATGCAATTTATTATGAAGAAATGAATGAGTTTAATGACAATATGGTTAAGTCAGTAGTTAAGTTTGCAACTGATAGACATAGCTTTTTTATAAATAAAATAAATGCTGAAAATTGTGCCGCTAAAATCTTGAAGCAATATATCGTTGGAACTGATGAAAATATGGCTATTATTGGTGGAGCAAAAATACCGATTAAGACAACAGAAGAAAATATATTGGATCTAATAGCTAAAAAAAATAATTTAGGTTTCTTTGTAAAGTATGCTAATGGGAGAAAGATGGGAATTAGATCTTATCTTGAAATGAACTTAAGGACAACACTACAAAATACAGCTACACAAAAACTTAAAGACTCAACCGATAATTTAGGAATTATATTCTTTTTAGCATCTTCTCATGCTGATTGTGCTGATGACCATGTAGATTATCAAGGGAAGATTTATGTTAAAGGGAACTGGCAAAGATTTATAAAACCAGAAAAGATAGCCGAAATACAAGACTTTATAACTAAAAAAGATATAAAGACTATGGAATGGGTTATAGGAAAGCCAGTTTATTTTACAACAAGACCGAATTGTAGGCATTATTTCACACCAATAACGATAGAACAAGCATTAAAGAAATCGTTAAAGGAACTACATAAAGAGCTTAAAACTGAAAAACCAATGACTAGTGAAGATAAAGAACTAACAAAAAAAAGATATGCAGCTTTACAAGAGCAGCGAAGAAATGAACGCAAAATAAGAGAAAATAAGGAAAAATTAAATCATTTAGAAACTTTCAAAGCTAAAACGAAAAACGATACAGCTGATAGTGAGATTATGAAAGTTAAAAACAATATAGCTTATTATCAAGCAAAACAAAGAGCTTTAATCAATGCTAATAGGGGTGTATTAGTTAGAGATTATAAGAAAGAACAATTAGGTATTGAAAAACAATAAAGGTAATAAGTCCATAAAAAGACTGATTATATTCGAGTTATGTTTCTCGTATAAAAAAGCAATTAAAAATACAAGTTATGTTTCTTGTAAAAAAGCAAAGACAACTTGAACCTTAAAGCCAAATAACAAGGTTAGTTGTAAAAGGAGTATTAAATGGCAGAAAAAAAGAAAAAGTATTCAGAGTTAACTGAAGAAGAAAAGGCAGCTTTAAGTGAGGAAGAACTTGCAGCATTAAAAGCTGAAGAAGAAGCCGAAAAGAAAGCTAAAGAAGATGGGGGTGAACCAGCTAAAACTGATGAAACTCCTGAGGAAAAGGAAGCAAAAGAGGGCGAACAAGAACCAGCTAAAACTAAAGAGCCAAAAATAGAAATGATTACTCTACCAAAAACTGAGTATGAAGAACTATTAAAGAATAAATATGCTGAGGGAGCACGTAAAGCTGAAAAGTCTTTACAAGACCAAATTGCAGCTTTACAAGTTGAAAATCAAGCATTAAAAGCTCGAGAGGTGGCAGCAACATTAGTAAATCCTCTATATGTAGATGATTTGATTGCTTTAACAAAAGGTAAAGGGTTGGAAGTAAACGAAGCTAACTTAAAAGAAGTAGCAGCTCATCAACCAGCTTGGCAAAGATCTACAGAAGAGATTTTGCAAGGTCAAGCAAGGATGGGAGCAAGCGGAGATAATACTCCACCAGCACTTGATGAGAGAGCAGCATTTAAAAAATTATTTAACGAGGCATAAGAAAAAGGAGGAAATTATTAACTTATGGCAAACACTATCGAACACATTTCAAAACATTTACACAATGAACTTGATGAAATGTTTGTAAAAGAATCAGTAACTGGTGTTTTGGAGTTATTGAGACCAGGTGGCATTCAATTAGACTTTGTAAATGCAAAGACAGTTAAAGTGCCAAATATCGTAATGTCAGCTTTAAGTGACTATTCAAGATTGGATGGTTATGCAGCTGGAGACATTAATTTAACATGGGAAGCATTTACTCTAACTCAAGATAGAGGAAAACAATTCACATTAGATGCAATGGATAATGAAGAGTCTGGAGGAATTGCAGTAATTCATGCAATGAAAGAATTTGAAAGAACGCAAGTAATCCCAGAAGTTGACGCTTATAGACTATCAACATTGGCAGCTAAAGCTACTGGAACTGGTATTGCAACACCAGGAACAATTTCAGCTAACCAAGTAATCGCAAAGTTTGCTGATGCGGAAAAATACTTTGAAGATAACGAAGTGCCAATTGATAGAATTGTTTATTTTATCTCAACTGAAGTTGCAAGACAAATTAAAATAAATACTGAATTAAAAGCTTTAGTTGGAATAACTACAGTTGAAAAGGGAGATATTAAATTAAAGGTTAATACTTTTAATGATAATATCATTATCGTAGTGCCACCAACAAGATTTAAGACAGCTTATACTTTTGGCAATGGCTTTACACCAACTGCAGATGCTAAAGACATTAACATTTTAGCTGTTTATGATGCGGCATCTATTCCGGTTAAAAAGCATAATCGAGTAAGAACATTTAGTCCTGAAATGGTGCAAGATAAAGATGCTTGGAAGTTTAATTATCGTTTATATCATGATATTTTTGTTCCAGCAAAGAAAATTGTAGGTGTATGGCTACATACAAAAGCATAATTAAAGCTTTAATTTAATTAACATTTTTTCAATAATTTTTCATAAACACATATAAAAATTATTAACACTACATAAAGGGTAGGTGTTAAAGCTTACCCTTTATCTTTTTACGAATTTGAAAGAAAGGACATAAAAAAATTATGGCAAACGAATTAATCACAATTACAAGGGAAGAGTTTTTAACTTATTCTGGTAGAGATTTAAGTATTGAACTTCCATCAAACGATAGAGATACCGACAAAGTAGTTACAACAATTAATCTATGGACTGATAGAGTTTATGATGAGATTTTTGTTAGGTTTGATAAATATGATAGTAAAAACTTTAGCGAAAGGCAAAAACAAGCAATTAAAAGGGCTATTTGTGACTATGGTATGTATTATTTAACAAACGGTGATCTATATCGTGAGAGTGGTTATAGTTTAGAAAATGGATCTAATGTTTCTCAAAGTGAGCTTGAAAATATGCGTTTTCCGAACTACATAAAAGAAAACTTAAGAAGAATTGGCTTAAGAATAAGAAACTTAAGCTATGGCTATAATCCACATTGTCAAGATAAAGATTGTTTTTAAGGTGTAATTATGGGTAGAGATGCAAGAAATACAAGCTCAAGATATAGAATTAGGTGTAAAGTTTTTGAAACTATCACAAATAATGAAGATAGAATTGCAAGACTTACAAATAGCAAGCCAATAGTTTTTTATGCAAGAGTTATACAAGATTACAAGGAAAGTCATTTCTTTGTAGATAATTACAATACTACACTTGGAAATGTGGTTATTGAAACAAGAGATTTAAAACAAAATGATATTAAGAGATTAGATACAGTAGAGTATTTAGGCAAGTTGTATAATGTTGAGAATATAGTCGTAAAGCCAGAAGAAAGGCAAATCGGTATTACAACAAGACCTTTAATTAAAACAATAATAGCTTTAGGTAAAGAGGTAAAATAACTGTGGCAGAAATTAATCTTATGAATGAAGCTAAAATGATTGTAGGTGCATTACTTGGTGCAGTGCCAAAAGATACTGGAGCTTTAGCAAGCAGTATAGGTTTTAATGTATTAGATAATAATACAATAGAAATCTTGGTAGGTAATGAGATAGTAGATTATGCAGTGCATACTAATATAGAGTGGCAACCACCAATCAATTTAGAGTATTTCCCAAGTGGTAGGAAAAGAACTGAAACTGACAAATCAAGGTTAAAAAGTTTTAAATTTGGTGGAAAAAATCCAAATGAGAGGTGGTTTGATGGTGCATTAGAACAATGTTTATTAGCTTTAGCTGAAAAGTATAAGGGGGTGTATTTGCGTGAACTTTAACGAAAGATACATTGAATGGTTTGAAAAAGAACTTAAAGGTTATTTGAAAAGTGGTTATAACTTAAAAGTAATTGAAGAAGCTACGCAAAAACCACATACAATACCAAATAAAACTGATATAAGAGTTTATGTTAGATTTGGCTGGGGTAATAAACAACCAAGTATTACAGATAGAATAGATCTTCCAATTACAATTGAAGCTTTAAGTGAAAGTGATGGTTTTACTATTACTAAAAAGGTATTAGAAAACTTTTTTAATGATTTTAGTAATAAGCTAACTATATTAAAAAATGTAGAAGTATTGGAAGAAGATGAATATAAAGAATATGATTTTAATGTTTGGCATAAATACTCAACACCAGCTACAACTAAACCTTATCAACAAATAGGAACTGAAAGTAGAACAAGCATTTTAATGACTGGAGTTGTTAGCTTTTTAGCTACAAAATATAAGGGGGGTGTATTTGCGTGAACTTTAAGAAACGATATATCGAGTGGTTAGAACAAGAATTAAGTGGTTATTTGCCCTCTGGTTATGATTTAAAGGTAATAGATGAATCAACACAAAGCCCACAAATCAAACCTCTTAAAACCGAAATTAGAGTGTATGTAAAGTTTGGTAGTGGAAGTAAACAAGTAAACACACAAGATAGAATAAACCAGACTTTAACAATCACAGCTTTAAGTGAAAGTGATAACTTTGATAAGACATATCAAGTTTTATATAACCTATTTACTGAATACTCTAAAAAAATAACTATATTAGAAAATGTAGAAGTGTTGGAAAATGATGTTTATGTAGCAAGTGATTATAATGTATGGCATAACTATCAAACACCAATGATTATGAACCCTTATCAGCAAATAGGAACTGAATCAAGGACAAGTCTAATAATGACTGGTGTTTTAAGCTATTCAAAAGGAACTATTATTGGTAGCTTACATTACATAGATGATGAGATTGTAGATATTATAGATCCAAGCGGAACATATCAAATGCAACAAGTGGCATTTAACCCAATCAATACACCAGCTGCAATATCATTTAATGAAAGTGCAATCATAACTTTTAGTGGTAGGTTTTTACTAACTAATAGTAATGTTTCAAGAAAGTTTTTAGATATGAATTATTATCATATGGTTATGTTTGAAGATGGTGTTACACCTTATGTTTGGAAACCGATTTATAAAGTGGTTTATAACCCTTTAACTTCAAGTCCTATTGAATATACTTTATTATGCAATATAGCCAATATACAAATAGAAAAAGATAGTGCAAATAATGACAACATTGTAAGCTTTGTTTTAACAGCTATCGATATTGAAAATTAGAGGTATTTAATATGGCTAATGAAAAAACATATGTAATAAGATTAACAAAAGATGGTGGCTCTGGTGCTTATGAAGAGACCAGTTATTCGCCACAAGGTAATTTATCTTCTCAAGAGGGGAAAATAAATAAAAAGCAATCAACAACGCAAAATGTAGCTCAAATGTTAGCATTTAAGGTAGGAACTGATGCAGTTAAATATAGCTTATCAAATTATGGGGAACTAACTGGCGATTATGTAGGACAAGAGGCAATAGAAGATATAACTGGTATAGCTGGCGATATATTTATGATAGCAAAAGGTGGCTGGCTTGGAGTAGCTGCAGTGGGTGTAAAATATGCAACTAAAATAGCAACAACTTCAATAAGACTAAATAAGAGCAAAACAAGAGCATCAATGATGCAAGAGAGGGTTGGAATAACAACAATAAAAGGGTGGTAGTTTAATATGGTAGAAATTAAAATACTAATAAATGGTGTAGAACAAGCTAACGATAGAATCAAGTTAGAAAGTGGTTTTACATTTAAGGAAACTATCACAGATGAATTAGAGAACAAGATAGTTATATTTTTAGTTAGTCATAATAATAAAAACTTGTTAAAAGTAAATGATATTATAGAGATACAACGAGAAGTTGAGGGAACATTTAGAGATAAAACACCTTTTTTAGTGTGGCATTTAGAAAGAGAGTTATTTACCAAGATGCATCCATATTATTGGAAAATAACTGCTATTTTGGTAGAACCTACTAAGATATTAGAAAGAATAACACTGCCTCCTTGTGCGTTTACAAATAGCATGAACACACTTCAACAAATCTTTTCCAAAGTGTTAGACAAAGCCATTATTAAAAGAGGTGTGAACCCTCAAAGTAAGTTTAATGTATCAAGTAATTTAGCAAGTTTAATAGCAAATACAACTGGGGAAGATTTTGTTTATAATAAACCAGTATTGTTAAGAGAAGTATTAGATGATTTACTTTTACTTAAAAATGCAAGAATAAAAGTATTAAAAAAAGAAAATGGTATTATTTATTTAGATTACAAGCTATTATCTTATGAAAATAAAGCTATTAAAGATATTAACCTATTAGAGCATTTTACATTAAAAGGGCTTAAAGAAATAGAAAGTGCTAATGGTATAGCAAATACTTATGAAACTTATGTAAATGAGGTAATAACGCAAAGTCCTATTCAAGATAATTGGCGAGTGTTTAAGCCAAAAGAAGCTGATATATTAACAAGTCAAGATTATTATTATTGTTTTGATAAACCTATCGAACATATGGAAAAGTTTGAAGTGTTAGTAAAAGTAAAATGGACTTTATCACATAGTGATCTATTACAATATGACACAATGATAGTGCAAAGGTATGAAGTATTAGATTTAACTGATAGTTTTGTAGAAGAAGATATTTATAACTTAACAAATGAAAGCGACCAAAGATATAAAATACCATATAAGAGAAAAGAAAAATATATGTATTGTTTGGAAGATGTTGGAACTGTAATTGGAATAAAGATAGAAAATAGAACACATAATGCATTTTTAGCAAGGCAAGTAGCTTTAATGCAAGACAGCTCATTTATGGGGGAATATGATGTCTTAAATTATAAGATTATCGATAAAAACGGTAATGAGTTAGAAACTGATATCTGGAACTATCAAAACTTTTTATTTAGAGCTAAATACTATGCCTATATAGACCAACATTATAAGTTTACTAAAGCTAATAATGATTTAGGAACTATATTAGTAAGTCCAAATGAAAGCTTAATTGACAGTAATAGATTTGCAGATAAAATGTTTAATATCACAAAAAGTCAAGGTAATAAGAGATTAGAAGCTGATATATTAGTGGCTAATTATTTTCAAGACTTAAATGAGATTTTAGTTGGTGATAGATTTTGGTATGAGAATAAACTTTATACTGTTATTGAACGAGAAAAAGGGTTTTATAAAGAACATGTTAAAGATCATATTGTTTTAGAAGCTGATTATATTCCAGAAATACCAGAGAAATTATCAAGGGAAAGACAAATCTTTAAGAACCCAATAGATAAAACAATCACACGTGATATATTAGTGCATGATAAAGTAGTGTTTAACCTAACAAATACTAATTATGGAACTAATACATTATTTAACTTAAATCAACTAACAACACTATTAAAGAATAGTTTAATTCATAGATTAGAACCACCAAAGCTAAATGGTTATTTATTTGCTAATGGGGTGCATTTTATTTATAATATAACACCAGTAAAGGTAAAAAATAGCGTTATCTATAACTTTGGGTTTTTAGATAATTATAGTGCAGGTTATACGAAAGATGTTTCAACATTAGGTGGTTTTAAGGTAGGGTTTAACTCTTATGTAGATAGTAATGGCGAGGCAGAAAATATATCTATACAATTTTTAAGTAATAACTATGATGAACCTAACTATTCAACAACCGATTTAGCCGATTTAATGGAACATTTAGAGAACTTACCAAAGGTTAGAGCAAATGATATAGCTGATTATTATGATTATAAGAGTAATAATTTACTATTAAAAGTGCAAAAAGACAGGTTAGAACACATTACTTTTACTTATCAATTAGAGTTTTTAAGTAGTGAAGAAGTAATAATTGGTCCAGAGTTTATCAATGTATTTAATTTAGTAGGTAGGTCAAATAGTAATTTTAAGATTTATGCAAGTAAGACATTAGATTATAGAGATGGTGATAGATTTGCGAAAGGGTTAGAACAATTTAACGCAACTATAACTGATGCTGGTTTAATAGAAATCACTGGTTTAGATGAAGATGTAGCAAATTATAAAAGCTTTGCAATATGCATTGGAAATGATAGAAGATTAGTATTGGGATTTAATAATAATTTTCACGATAAGAAAACATTAAGGTATTAAGGGGGTTTATATGCCAAATATTGTATTAGATAAAGAACAACATAACTATATTGTATTTAATCAATATGGGAAGATTAAGGAAAAGAACTTATTTGATTTATCAGCTGGCTCAAGTGGTATTGAGATTTATATTTTAGCTGATTTTGACAATGTAGAAGCAAGCGAATATGAAACTTATGCGAACATTAAAAGACCAGATGGCTTAATTGTGGGTGATGTTATTTTAGAAAAGTTAGCTAACCAAATAGATCTAAATGGTAATCTATATTGGGGAAAGAAACTAACTTTATATGATGATGTGACACAGCTTAATGGTGCGATACAAATCAGTATAGTTTATAGTAAGTTTGACAGTAATTTAAGAACGATTAAACGAAGAATTAATGGTATGATAGTCTTTCATATCTATGATGCAGTAAGCTTTTACACGCCGAGATCAAGTGTAATTAAAGCTATGATGAGATATGTAGATCAACAAGCTTTAGTTGCTAAACAAGAAATAGAAGATGCATTTGATGAATTAGCTACCTTAATGGAAGGAGTATAATAATGGCAATAGATGTAACAGCAGTAGATATTCCAATAACAATACACATGATCTGGTTATTTACTGCCAATAAAAATTAGGTGATTTTATGATTATAAGAATAGATAGTAATTTCAATATCATTGACAAAATAGATGAGCCAGATGATAAGCTAATTATAGCTACTGAAATTGGTGTTAAGAAATTAAAGTTTTATTATGTAAATGATAGTGCTGATTATGTTGTTAATATCTCATTTAAGAGAGCAGACAATATGGTTATTGGTGGGTTTAATGTAGCATTAGTAGAAGATGAAAATGGTATTAAGTATAGAGAATTCATACTTGATATTGAAGAGCTAACAGCTATAGCTGGAGCATTACAAATCACAATAAGGTATGAGAAGTATTTTGATAATGAACTTATTTTCTCAAGACCGATAAATATGGTAGTTGCAATATATGAGGCAGTAGCAACTGGAAATGATACTTTAAGTTTTTTAATAGAGGAGTTAGAGCAAATTAAAAGAGAACTTGAAGATATAAAAGAAAGTGATGTAGCTGGTGATGTTATTTATGTAAGACACGATAATTCCATTGAAAAAGCACCTTTATATATCAAAGAAAAATAAAAAAGAAAAGAGGTATTAAAGAAATGAATTTAAAAAATTTGGAAAATAAAACCAAAAAAGAATTGATAGAGATTATAAATAATCAATATCATTTAGCAAGTGCAGTTGATGCGAAAGATGAAGAGATTACTAAACTTACAAATGATTTAGTAAAAACACAAGACAAAATCAATGATCTAAACAAAAAGATTATTGATTTAGAAGTTAAGATAAAAACTGAAGATGTTGAAGAATTAAAAGAAGAAAACGAACAGTTAAAAGCTGATATAGCATTTTTAGAAAGGAAGTTTTTATCTATGACTGATATATTTGCTTATAATCTAAAAGACCAACAAGCATTATTAGAAAGAAATAATTTTTCAAGAAATGAAATATGGGAAGATTTTAATTTATATAGGCAAAACAAAACACAAAGAGAAAAAGGGAAAGAGGTTAAAAAATAATGGCTGATATTAGAGTAGAATTACATAAGAAAAATGCAAGTAATGGTTTTGATAGGCTGCTTGTGGAAACTGATATTAACTCAGTAGAGGGGTTATTAAATAGTGATAGTGTTATTAACACAGCATTATTACCACTTTGGATTACTGGTGGAATGAGATATGGTGGTGGAATTGCATTTGATAATGATAACTTCCCAAGCCAAACGACATTTGAAAGTTTTTGGAGCTTATATAATTTCACGCAATTTGTAAGTGATGCATTTTACCAAATAAGAGGTAATTATTTCATAGCACCAAATACAATGACAGTGCAAATGAGTAATTTTCAAATCAATGCAGGTGGAACAATAGGACCAGTAGATGTAGATTTTAACTTAACAACAGTAAGTGCTGATGATATTCTAACAAGTGGTAATTATACTTATTTAGATTTAGAAGCTGGCGATTGGATGGTTATTTCAACTACAACATTTTTAGAAAAGACTGGAATTGATAATGCTAAATTAACATTAAAAATAGATGTAGTAAACAATACATATCCTTTTGCAAGTGATACAAATCATGGTGTAGTAAAATGGGCGACTGAAATTGATGTGAATAATCATAATGCAGTTAAAGCATCTACATTATACGCACAATTAACAGGACTAATTACAGCATTACACCATGAAAGTGGAGTAACAGCTGGAAGTGGCAATTATTTCACAGTAAACGCACAAGGGCATATTACAGCTAAAGAAATGAGGACTGCAAGTGAATCAGTAAGTGGTTTTATTGAAATAGCAACAACAGCTGAAATGAAAGTAGATACAAATGATGCTTTAGCTATGACACCAAAGAAAACAAAACAAGCTATAGATTGGTGGGGTGGATTAAGATATTATGCAGCTTTACCACCAGTTGCTGATGTAGCTGAGGGTTGTATTGTCGCTGTATTAAAGTCATAAGATTGG
>Ga0302236_1001267_pt1 | contig 18288 bp, 18 predicted proteins | sample AAG_UR_Gly_MG_FD_193509 | JGI IMG/M metagenome (GOLD analysis project Ga0302236, IMG submission 193509) | Enriched activated sludge microbial communities from anaerobic digester in WTTP, New Holstein, Wisconsin, United States - AAG_UR_Gly | ecosystem: Engineered > Bioreactor > Anaerobic >...
GCATCCATACTTGGTAAAAACTCTTCACAAAATCTTTTCTTCATATTAAAGATACTTAGAGCCTGCCTCTTCTCCATGCTTGACTGTAAGTTATGATAGTCCGCTAAAGCTTTCTTCAACTGATTCTCAACAACCAACTTCTCATCCTCTACCTTATCTATCGTAAGTGCCAATTCCTGTATCTTCTTCTGAAAATCTTGCACATTTGTATCCTGTTTTGTATTTTTATCTTTTTTCATAACTAACTATCTGAATTTATCTCCACCCTGACATAGATGCATTTAAAGCATTCTTTACTTCATTTAATGCAGGAATTACAACAGAGTAATCCATTCTCTTAGAACCTAAAACTCCTACATATGCTTGTTCTTCATCCCAAAATGGAATCTTTGTAAATGCAATGGCACAATCAGTTAACTCTTTTATCCCAGATTCTCCACCAATTAACAATGAAACTCCTGAACTAGAATATTTCTTTACCATATCCCTCAAGTATGTGTCATCTTCTAAAATACTAAATATTGTTTTTAACTTCTCAATATCTTTAAATTCGGAATATTTAAAGAGCTGTGTAATTCCAAAATATCTAATCTGATCATCTAATACTAAGAAAACTAAACTTTCTGTTTCTTTAGAAAGGATCTCTAAAATCGATTTAATTACAACATCCTTATCAAACCTATCTCTGTATATTCCCTGTCTAATTTCAACACTCACTAAAGGACTCAACTCTCTTCTACCAAGAACATTTGTCACATACAACCTCAATGCTTGATCTGTTGGTAGTCTTCCGGAAGATATATGACTTTTTTCCAAAAGTCCTAAATCCATTAACTTTACCATTTCATTCCTAATTGTTGCTGAGCTAACACCTAAATCATATTTTTCAACGAGTGATAATGAACCTACCTCATCCGCTTCCTGCATAAACTCTTTTATAATTGCAGTAAGTATTTCCCTTTGTCTTTCTGTTAAATCCATTTTAGCAGACAATTAAGTTATTTGCTAAGTATATTGTAAGCAGACAGAAGTGTCAAGTGCTATTTGATCAGATCTGATATACTGTATTCTCATGGAAAATGATACTGAAATATTCTACTCTACAATTGAAGAAAGCAATGAACCCAAGGAGATAGTTGAAGAACAGAATCAGATAATTACGGATACTGCATTGCTAGAATATCCCAGAATTTTTGAAGAAATAATTTTAGATGATGGTAGTAATGTTGCTCTTTTACGAAATAATAGAAGAATACCTGAAGAACAAAAAATTTTTCTTCCTGAATATCAGTTTATAGCAATGTCAAGACATGGATTAACACTATTTGACTGCTCTTACTCTAACTTAGAATGGGAAAGAACAAAAAAGGCAATTGAATATTTAATAGAGTTAAGTTGTGGAGAAGAAATTAAAGATTTAATAGTGTCTCATTGGCATCCATTTAAGAGAATTAGAAAAACAAAAGGATTATTAAAATTAAAAAAGAATATTAAATCTGTGTTGATTACTGGTGTAAATTTACTATACGATGTAAAAGGTTTTTATGATAATTTCCTTAAATCTACTGAATATAATAATTATTAATAGATTACCATCTCCTACTGTAAAAGATATACTTGCAATATTGTTTTTATTCTATATATAATTAATTGTATAAGTTAAATGGTCGTATAGTTATGGAACCAGAAGGACCGTCAACAAATTTTGATAATACTGAAACAGATACAATAGCACAAGATACAAGAGTAACTATAGATCCTGTACATCCTCAAAAAGATGAAAGTATAACACCTACTACTACTACTGAGAATACAAATGTAGAGGAAATAGGAACAGAGAACAAAAAACCAACAACAGAGGAAATACTTCTCTATAACAATATATTTAATGAACACATGAGAAGTAATTGGGGAGAAATTTTTGACAGAATAGAAAACTCAGAAGGTAAATCTGTTCTATACTCAAAAATCCCAGATAGAAACGAAGCTGTATATTTTCTTACAGATTCCGGTATGATTGTAATAAACCAAAAGATACTAGCCAGTGGACTTACACCAGAGAAAGTTACCAGTTTAATTAATACAGCAAAAAATCTATTTGAGGGGAAAAATGATGGTGATTGGAATGTTTTTGATGGTAGATTTGAAATAGAAACAGAAAGTTTAAATTTTGTATTTATGCCAAAACCTTTTAATCATTGGAGTGATGAGGATATAATAGAGCAAAAGAAGATATTTACAGAGATAAAGGAAAGATTAAACACTCAAAAAGCAGTCCAGAGAGTAATAAGTTTTCTTTAAGAAGAAATACTGATTCCGAAGATATTATAACCCTAATCTTTTATATGACTTTATTAAGTATTGCTACAAATCAACTTATCTGCTATACTTCTACACATTATGGAAACAATCAAATTACTCGAGAGAGATTTAAATGGGAAAAAGAACAAAGTTTTGTTAAGCGAAGGATTCGTCCCAGCAGTTGTTTACAATGCAAAAACAGAATCCAAAAATATCATGTTAGATCTTGCCACTGCAAAACAGATTGCAAGAGAAGCAACATCAACAACTATTTTAGATTTAGAGTTAGAAGGTAAAACTTTTAAAGCAGTTGTTAAAGAGATTGATGTAAATCCAATAACCGAAGATTTAAGACATATTGCATTTTTTGAAATTGATGAAACTAAAGACATGGTATTCTCTATTCCGTTTGAAATTGTTGGTATTTCACCTGCAGTTAAGAATAATCTTGGTGTTATGGTTGAAGTTATGGATTCTATTGAAGTTAGATGTAAAGTAAATGACCTTATTCCCTCCATTGAAGTTGATATTTCAAAACTTGAGCATCCAGGTCAATCTATTGCTGTTAAAGACCTAAATATTCCTGAAACAATCTCCCTTATTAACGATGAGTTAAAAAATGCTACTGTAGTCACAATTACAGAAATGCAAGAAGAAATTATTGAGACTGTTGAACCAGAAGAAGGAGAAGAAGGAGAAGTTGAAGGAGAAACGCCAGAAGAAGGAGAAACACCAACTGAAGCTACCCCTGAAGAAGAAAAGGTTACTGAATAATTATATATTAAATATATAATATGATAAGTGTAATAATTGCATCATTCAAAGAACCGAAAACCATCGGTAGATGTATATCTTCAATTGTAAATAGAAAATATTCTGGTATTCCAACTAGTTTTGAAATAATTCAAGTATCTCCTGATGAAGAGACTTTGAATGCTGGAAAGAAAGAAGCAAAAAAATACAGACTTGGTAAGAAATATATCCAGATAAAGGACCCTAAAAAGGGTAAACCATATGCCCTGAGAATGGCTTTTAAGCAAGCAAAAGGAGATATATTTATACTTACAGATGGTGATACATATTTTGAAAAGGATGCAATTAAAAAACTTTTAGAACCATTTGAGGATAAGAAAGTTGGAGGAGTTAGTGGTAGACCTGTTTCTCAAGACAAAAGAGATAATATGTTTGGATATTGGGGACATCTGTTATCTGATTCTGCACATGATAAAAGATCAAATAGTATGGAGAAAATTAAAGGTAAGGATTACTATATAAGTAGAGAAACATTTTTTCCTATGAGTGGATATATCATGGCAGTTAGAAATTTAAATATTAAACTACCTAGTAATGTACTTTCAGATGATGCATATATATCATATTACATTAGGTACAAGAATCTAGAGATAGCATATACACCAAAAGCTATGTGCTGTGTTAAGTATCCTACTAACTTTAAAGATTATATGAAGCAAAAAGTTAGATCTCTTGGAGGATATACACAATTGGAACAGATGGGCATTTTCAAAAAAGATAAACAGTCTAGAAGTTTTTGGATTGAATTGCAATATACTGGGTTTGTTCTTAAATATGCAAAAAACTTTAAAGAATTCATATGGTCACTACTACTCTTCCCTACAAGATTAATTACATGGATAAAGATATTTTGGGAAAGAACTATTCTTAGAAAAGATATGCCTAAGAGTGGGTGGGAGAGAATTGAGAGTACGAAGTAATAATTACTATTTCTGTTTAACGCTTTACCAAGTAAGACTCCTTTTTTTACATTAGTTTCTCAATCACTTTAAATCTGCTAATATATTCTTATGCAAAGTGGTTGGAATATTAATACAGAAGATGAGAATAAAGTAAGAAGAACTAGAAAGATAATTTCTGTTATCCTAGCTTTTGTTGGAGTAGGAATCATTGCAAGCCAAGTAATTCCACTAACAACCTCATATATTGATGGAGTTATCGCACAAAAAAGAGTAGATATGAAAATAGAGCCGGTACCAGAATCATACAAAAAATATATTGAGGATGAATTCGCCTACTACGATCCAGGTATTAGCTATTTCGCAAATCTCTCCGAGAAATTAGGAGTTCTTGGAGCATCAACAACTTACAATCCTACAACAAAAACTCAAAAACCAATTAAAGTGGATACTACATATAACAGAGATATGTATATTACAATTAACAGTATTGGGATAAAGAGGATAAAAATAACACCTAATGTTGAGAGTGTTAATGAGAATGTATATAACAAGTTCCTAAAAAACGGTGTTGCTCACTTCAAGGGAACACCTATCCCCGGAGATGGAGGGAACTCCTTCATATATGGACATAGTGCTGTAGAATCTTTTTTCAGAAGACATCAAGATTATCCAGAAACTATTTTTTCAAGATTGGATGGTGTTGATATTGGGCAAGAGATTGAAATAGATAGAGAAGGAACAATATTGAGATATGTGGTAAGGAGTAAAAAAATTGTAGATCCAGATGATTTTAGTATACTACAATCGATAAGAGATAAAGAGAATGTTACATTAATGACATGTTGGCCTCTAGGTATTGGTACACAGAGATTAATTGTTACAGCAGAGAGAAGAAATTAAATTTTACACTCAATTAAAAATATGGATATACAAAATACACTTCAAGATAAAAAGAAATTACCCCTCATAATTGTAGGGATAGTCATTATTCTAGTAATTCTGCTTGCTCTTTTCCTACTACTTTTTAGTAAAAAGAAAAATACCGTACCTACACAGGAAAGTGGAACAACCGGAACCAAAGTTTCTGGAGAAATTGTATATTGGGGATTGTGGGAATCACCACAAGTAATGGAATCCTTGATAACAGAGTTTGAAAGCAAAAACCCTGGAGTTAAAATTAAATATTCTCAACAAACATTTTCAGGATACGAAAACAGACTATATACAAGACTACAACAAACAGCTACAACATCTGAACCAGCTCCCGATGTGTTCAGAATTCATAATACATGGCTTCCCAAATACACATCCCTACTCGACCCTATGCCAACTAGTGTCATGACTAGAGATGAATATTCTCAAAAGTTCTACCCTACAGCACTTGCAGACTTCACGAGTAAAGACGGTGTGTCAATATATGCTATTCCACTAGAGATTGATGGGCTAATGGTCTTCTACAACAAACAAATTTTAGCTGAACAAAATGTAAAGGAGCCACCAAGAGATTGGGATGCTTTTATATCTCTAGCAAGAAAACTAACAAAAAAAGATAGTAGTAGAAGAATTACACAATCAGGGTTGGCACTTGGGACATCACGTAACATTCAGCATTCATCTGAGATATTGTTGTTCCTACTTCTACAAGAAGGAGTAGATTTAATGGACTCTTCTAGAACCAAAATTTCACTGAACAACTCTAAAACTATTGGAATATTTCAAACATATATTGATTTTGCGACAGGAAGTAATGCTGTATGGTCACCTTCTTTAAGTAATGACTTAAACATGTTCTACTCGGGTAAACTAGCAATGATGATTGCTCCAAGTTGGAGAGCTTTTGATATAATAAAATCTTCATCTGCAATAGAATTTAGCACAGCACCATTGCCACAATTAGAAGCAAATAAAAATGAGGTATATTACTCAACATATTGGGGAGAAGCTGTAAACAAGAAATCTACAAACAAAGAATTAGCATGGAAATTTGTAAAGTTCCTTGCTGAGAAAGAGCAACAACTCAAGATGTATTCTAATTCTTCAACGATTGGAGAGAGAGCTTTTGGTGAACCATACTCCCTAGTTGAATTAAATTCGGAAATGAAGGACAAGGCCTATGTAGATGCAATAGCCACTATGGCACCATATATGAAATCATGGCAACTAGGGGATGAGAACTTTGTTAGATCTGCAATAGAGGAAGCAGTTACACAGATTGCTGAGAACGGGAAGGATGTGACAACGATTTTGAGAGAAACTGAAAATACAATAAATACAAGACTTGCACAAACAAACAAATAAACAGTATTATATAGATAATGCCTAAAAGATATAGTACAAAAAAGTCTAAAAAGAGTTTTTTTCTAATTATAAGTTTAGTTTTTTTTCTTGCTCTACCGTTAGTAGCATATACCTTACTGGAAACTACTTTAGATACTAGAAGTAAAGCATTCGATAGGATAGAACTCAGTGATCAAAATCCCTGTATTATCTCTCTACCCAATGTAAATCCATACTCTTTAGAGATTGGCAAAAGTATAAGAATTCAAGTAGATGCGAAGTTTACGAATGCAGGAATTCAAAAATTAAATATTATAGATTCCTCAGGAAATTCTATATATTCAGAAGACTTTCCTGATGCTCCTCTACAGATAGGAACTAATTTTGTATTTACACCAGATAAAACAGGAACTGTTGATTTACTTGGTTCCATTGAAAAAACTGGAGGTTCTAGTGTTGCATGTAAAATCAGTAGCCCATATGATATTAAAGGTATAAGAGCAGTTGAGAATAACTCCTCACCAGAATTTACCTCACAACCGAAATCATCAAAACCTGGACAAGATATAAAAGCAGGTGTTCAGTACGAATATATTTTAACTGCAGAAGATAAAGATAGTGATAGAATTAACTATTTCTACTCCTTTACACCAAGAGCTGACTGGTTAAAAGCAATAGTTATTGAAGATGGATCAAGTGGTAAGTTAACTGTTACATTTAGAGGTACAACCGATAAACCTGCAAGTTACTTGGCACATGTAGTGATTCATGATGGATACAGTATGCATGTAAGAACACAATCTTGGGTTATTAGTGTAAATCCAGAACAGAATGACATACCAATTGTAACAATTATAGATCCTCTTACTGCTCTTAGAATAGATTCTGGCTCTAGTTTTGATGTTTCTTGGGCTGTTTCAGATTTAAATCATATTCCCAAATTCCAATTATACATGGCTAAAAACCCTACAGATGAAAAGAGCTGGGTTAAAGTTGGAAATGATTTAGCTTATGATATAAATAAGACAACAGTACCTACAACTGGTCTCCCTTCTGGAACATACAAATTGATTGTTAAAGCCACTGATAATCAAAATCCTCCCAAATCAGGAATTGGTGTATCACCAGAGATTGTAATATCAAGACTTTCGGATAAAGATCCAATTACAGATGATATTATTCTTCTTCCAGAACCACAAGTAATAAATATGTCTCCAACATCTTCGGATAACATCTCTAATAGACGAGTAACAATTAAGGGAACCATCATTGCTAGTGAAGGGGCAAAGATAAATGAGTCTTCAATTGTATTTAAGCTAGATGACAAACCTGTTACATCAGATATTAAGATTAATAAAATAACAGATGCTGAATATACATTGATATATCAACCAACGGAGGATCTTGCTGATGGTACCCATAAGGCAGAAATATCCTTCTCTGATACTAGCAATAAAGAAGATTCTAAATCCTGGGAATTTACAATTAACCCTGGAGCAGATGATTATTCTGAAGTTTACAAAATTTTTGGCAAAGAAGTCAGTAAACGAACATTATTAATAATTGGTTTTGGGCTTTTCATTATAATTTTAGCAATATGTATTCCCGTACTTATCTCCTTAATTTGGGGCAGAGGTAAGAAGGATGAAACAATCTCTACATATACTAGTAGAAATATTCCTAACTCTAAAGAGTATGAGAATCAAGTATATATTCCACCAAGTGTTGATATAGACATTAAAGAGAAAGTTGATACAGTATCAGCAGAAGATAAGAGGAAAAAGGTTGAAGTATATGCAGCACCATCCATAGATACTATAGAAAAAGAAACAGAACAAATAATAAAGCCTGAAAGCAAAACAGAAACATCTAATTTAGAAGAACCTGTTATTAAAAAAGATGAAGAGATAAAAGTTCAAGACGATATTAAATTTGAACCAAAAGTATTTAAACCTGAAGTCAATGTTACAAAGAAAGAACCTGTTATCAAAAAAGATGAAGACATAAAAGCACAAGAAGATATTGAATCTGAACAAAAGGTGTTTGAGCCAGAGAGTAATGTTACAACAGCGGAACCTGTTATCAAAGTTGAGGAGCCAATAATAAAACAGGAAGAAGTAAGAACACAAGAAGAAATTAAATTTGAACCAAAAGTATTTAAGCCAGAGATTAATGTTACAACAGAGAAACCTGTTATTGAAGAGCCTAGAACCAAAGAAGACGGAACACCTCCAACTACAGAAGTTCAAAACCAAGATCAACCAATAATAGAAGAACCAGAAGCTCCAGATCCATCCATATTCCAAACAATAGCAAACCAAATAGAAGAACAAACATCCTCTAATAGTGAAACAAACTAGAACTTGGTATAATAACCAATTATGAAGAATCTCTCTTACAAACAAATATATGAAGCATATCTAGATTTTTTTCAAAGAAATGGACATACGGTAATACCTAGTGCCCCACTAGTCCCAGAAAATGACCCATCTGTATTGTTTGTTAATGCTGGAATGTTTCCCCTAGTTCCATTTCTCAAAGGACAAGAACATCCTAAAGGTAAAAGATTAGTAAATATACAGAGATGTATTAGAACTGGAGATATAGAAGAAGTTGGAAATAGATATCACTGTACAGCATTCATAATGCTAGGTAACTGGTCACTAAATGACTACTTCAAAAAAGAAGCTATTAATATGACTGTAGAGTTCTTTACCAAAGAATTAGGTTTAGATATTAACAATATATATGCATCAGTATTTAAAGGTGACCAAGACGCTCCTCAAGATACAGAGTCAATAGAAGTATGGAAAGAAATATTTTCTAAACATGATATTGATGCAAAAGTTGGAGATGGAGAAAGAATTCAACCACTTGGCAAAAAAGAAAATTGGTGGGGATTAGAATCTGGTGGACCGTGTGGACCAGACTCTGAAATCTTCTATGACACTGGAAAAGAAAAATGTGGAAATAATTGTAATGTTAGTTGCAACTGTGGGAAGTATGTTGAGATTGGTAATAATGTTTTCATGGCATATCAAAAGGATGGAGATAAGATAACTCCTCTTGGCAGACACAATGTAGATTTTGGTGGAGGATTAGAAAGATTAACCGCCCTACTTCAAAATGTCGATAGTGTATACGACACAGACATATACAAACCGATAATGAATAAAGTTAAAGAACTCTCGCAAATAGAAGATATTAAATCTCAAAGAGTAATAGTTGATCATATAAAAGCAGCAACATGGATAATTATGGATGGAGTAACCCCATCAAGAACACAACAAGGATATATATTAAGAAGATTAATCAGAAGAGCTGTAAGACATGGGAAGAAGTTAGGTATAGAAAATTCTTTCTGCAAAGAAATAGCAAATATTGCAATAGGACAATTTAAAGGTATATGGGAAGGATTAGAAACAGAAAAAGAAAATATTCTCAAAGTAATTGAAGAGGAAGAAGAAAAATTTAATAGAACACTAGAAAAAGGATTAAGAGAACTAGATAAAATGGTTCAAAGAAAAGACATTATTGATGGTAAAGATGCATTTCTACTCTACGAAACATATGGGTTGCCTCTTGAAGTAACAGAAGAAATACTTCAAGAAAAAAATATTAGTCTTGAAAACAGAGAACTTTTCCAAGAAGCAGAAGAAACACATCAAGAAAAGTCTAGAACAGCAGCAAAAGGATTCTTCAAAGGAGGACTAGCTGATACTTCTGAAATGTCAATAAAATATCACACAGCAAGCCATTTACTCCTTGAAGCTTTAAGAAGAATCTTGGGAGAACATGTATATCAGAAGGGAAGTAATATTACTCCTGAAAGATTACGAATGGACTTCCCAAATGAAACAAAACTTACACCAGAGCAAGTAAAAGAGGTTGAAGACATAGTGAATGAACAAATTCAAAAAGGTTTAGATGTGACATTTGTTGAAAAAGAAAAAGAAGAAGCATTAAAATTAGTGCCTTTTGCAGCATTCTCTGAAAAATATGCAGATAAAGTGAAAGTTTACTACATCGGTCCTACTGACAATCCTTTCTCAGTTGAGATCTGTAATGGTCCTCATGTAGATAATATTAAAGAACTTGGGAAATTCAAAATAACAAAACAAGAAAATGTTGGTGCTGGAGTTAAAAGAATTAAAGCTATTTTAGAATAACTATGGAAGTAACCTACCCTATACTAGCAATAGACTATGGAGATAAACACTTTGGTTTAGCTGTCTCTGATACAAAAGGCATCTTGGCACAGCCATTAGACACAGTATCAATATCACAAAACAGAGATATTAATGATGTAATAAAAGACATCCTCGATGTAGCTGAAGAACAAAAAGCAAAAACAATATTAGTTGGAATGCCACAAGAATTTAGAGACCAACATAAAAAAACTACTGATAAAATTAAAAATTTTATTAATAGACTTAAAGACTATACAAAAATCCCCATCATTACATACGATGAAAGTTTCTCTACAACTTGGGCACAGAATATGTTAATATCTTCAGGACAAACTACTAAAAAAAGTAGAGAAAAGATAGATAGTATTGCAGCAACAGTCTTTCTACAAGAATTTTTAAATTCAAATCATAGATAAAATGGAAAAAGATAAAAAGTCTTCTTTTGGTAAATACATACTAATCCTTACAATTATAGTTTTACTAACTGGTGTATTGGTTTACAGTGGATATAACAAAGCTTTACAAAACCCTAATTCTGATAATTCTGAAACTGTCTCTTTTGAAATCAAAGAGGGAACACCAGTTAATACAATTTTAGATAATCTAATAAGCGCAAATCTTTTAAGAAAAAACTACCTTTATTTCATGAAAGCATACCTAAAAATTAACGACCTAGGCGGGAAAATACAGGCAGGAACATACCATATCCCACAAAACTTAAATATTATAGAACTAATACAGACCCTACAAAGTGGGAAAGAACAAGATATTTGGGTAACAATACCTGAAGGTATGAGAAAAGATGAGATTGCAAGTGTTTTAGAGAAAGAGTTTACAAAATATCCAAGTGTTAAATTCTCTAAAGAAAATTTCCTTAATCTAACAGAAGATGTTGAGTTTATAACTCAACTCCAATTACCAATTGAAACAACAGATTTGGAAGGTTTCCTTTTCCCAGATAAATATGCATTTTCCCCTAATAGTACAACAGAAACTGTAGTCACAAAACTAGTAGAAACATTCAAGGAGAAAGTTAAAGAAAATATCACATACGATGATTTAATAATGGCAAGTATTGTAGAAAGAGAAGGTTTTAACTCTACGGATAGACCGATAATTGCTGGTATTCTATTAAAAAGAATAAAAGAAGGATGGTTAATGCAAGCAGATGCCACTCTTCTTTACCAAAAGAAAGACTGGAAACATGTAATAACACACCTAGATTTAAAAGAAGACAATCCATACAATACCTATGTAAAGGCAGGACTTCCACCTACCCCAATATGTAATCCAGGTCTTCAAGCTATCAATGCAACTCTTTCTCCAGAGGAATCGCCTTACTACTTCTATATTCATGACAAAGAAGGTGTTGCGAGATATGCAGTAACAAATGATCAACATGAGAGTAATAAAGCTAAATATTTAAGATAAACATGCCCTAAATATGGTCCTAGACTTAGATTTAAATGATAGTGACTTAGAAAAAAGTGTCCCTCAAGAGTCAAAAACTACAGTCATTAAACAGGAAGTGATAGATAAAAAAACTAAAAAGAAAAGTATTTGGTGGAAAATAATAATTTTTATTCTTCTCTTACTAACTATTGCTGGTGGTGGATATTTCCTCTGGAAAACAGGAAAAATATCTAAAGATATAGGTTTCAAGTTTAACCCAGGAGAGATAATAAGTACAAAAAAACCAGAGCTTAAAAAAGATATAAATGGAAAACTTACTAATGTTCTACTTATAGGTGTTGATAGTAGAAAAAGCAACTATATTTCTAATACTGATACTATAATTGTTGCCTCATACAACCATGAAACTAAAAATGTCGTAATGATTTCTGTTCCAAGAGACTTTCATGTAGAGATAGAACCTGAAACAAATTGGTATAACAGAATAAATTCTGTATACGCATCTGCAGAATCTAAAAAAGAAGGAGAGGGATTTAACAGATTAACAAAGGTAGTAGAAGAAGTAACGGGTCTACAGATACAATACTATGCAATGGTAGATTTTAAGGCATTTGTTGAAATTATTGACCTTCTTGGTGGTATCAGTGTTAATGTTGAAAACAGTTTTGTAGATTACAGATATCCAAGCGGATTAAAGTACAAAACTGTAAAATTCACAGCTGGTCCACAAACTATGGATGGTGAAACTGCACTAGAATATTCAAGATCTAGACACTCAATGCAAAATAATGAAGGAACTGATTATGCAAGAGCAAGAAGACAACAGAAAGTAATAGCTGCAATTCAAGAAAAAGTAATGCAAAGTGAAACTCTAAAGGATCCAAAAGCAATAATGGGAATATTCTCCTCACTTGTTAATAATATAAAAATATCCGAATTTACAATCACTGATATTCAAGCAGCACTCTTACTGTTGGAAGAATACAAAGATACAAACGCTAACTCATACTCTTTTGTATTAGAACCATATACTGGAGATAGAACATTAGTAGAAACAAAAAATACACCTAATGGAGCATTTGCATTAGGACCAGTTGAAGGATTAGGTAAATACACAAAAATACATGAATATATAGAATTAGCTATAAAAAATCCAAAATTATACTCCGAAAATCCAATAATATTTGTATATGATATAGGTTTAGGAGCAACAGAAATTAAAACAACTATCTCTGAAATGAGAGAAGAATATCCATATATCAATATTATACAATCATACACTTTGTTTAGAGATAAAGAAGGTGTATATGTATACTCTAATGAAGAGAAGTATTCTGAAACAATATCTGTATTTTCAAAATACTTAAAGACAGAGAATAATACAAAGCCTGAATTTATAAAATCAAAATTAGCACCTGCAGGAGTAATTATTCTTATGGGTAAACCGGTTCAATTAGAACAATCAGAAGGAAGTGGAGTATAGGCTATACCATGGACAATCAGAATACCTATCATTACAATCTGCTCATAAAGATATTGATAGGAAGAAATCAAACACCAATATACAGGTCTTAGTTCTCAATGCAGATACATTAACCCCACAACAGATTCTAGATACAGTATCATCACAAGATCTCTTCTCCTCAGAAAGAATAATTCTTCTTAAAAGAGTATATAGAAACAAGAACAAAGATGATTTCTTAACTGAGATAACAACAATCCTCAAGACTAGCTCTTCTAGCGACTATATCATCTTCTGGGAAGACCAAAAGATAAAAGCTAATACAAAATATTACAAATTCTTCAAAGAAAATGATGCAATTACTGAAAGTAATAAATTAGATAAAAGGACATTTTTTACATGGTTAAAGGAAGAATTAAAAGAACAAGGATTAAAAATACAGAATACTGCCACTAGACTATTAGCTGAAAGAACAAATTATGACCCGGAAAGATGTTCTAATGAGCTTAAAAAATTAAAACTCGTTATAAAAGATAATGAGATTACTAGAACTGATGTAGATAGTTTAATCTCTGATACACTAGAAAAAGATATATGGAATTTAATAGATGCAATAAATACCAAAGATACAGAAGAGAGCACTAAAATACTTGAAAAACTCATATCTCAAAATATAGATACAAATTATATAATCTCTATGCTTACTAGAAATTTAAGGTTAATAACTCTAACAAAATACCTACTAGAAGATAGTTGCTCTACTGGTAATATTGCAAAAACACTTAAAGTACCTCCATTCACAGTACCATCTCTAATGAATTCTTCAAAAAAGTACTCTAATAAAAAAATAAAGATGCTGTATACAAAAATGTCTAATTTAGACTACCAAATTAAAAAGGGTTTAATAGAACCAAATTTAGGAATCACCCTACTCTCTTCAATACTATGAAAATTATTGACACAAGAACTTTATTAACATAAACTCTATTTAGGTAATGTTCATAACCATTGCCTGTTCTGAAATATGGGAGAGGTACAAAGAGTTACAACAACAAAACAATCAAATAAGCTTGTAAATACACTGTTAATAATTGCTGGAATATTAGGACTTGCACTCATTGGAGTTGCAGTCTATTTTTACATGATAAAACCCAAGACTCCTTCAACAACAACAGGAGTAACTCAAACAAAAACATGTATTTGTTACTATGTAGATCCTGCAAATACAACTGAATGCGGAGATCCAAGAAAAGGTTTCTTATTCAAACAGGTAAACACACAAGGAAGTAGCTCATGTCAAAGTTCATGTCCCACAAGTGATTTGGTTATGAACTCACTAGAAAGTACTACAAAACAGGAACTAATCCTATCCTGCTCCTTACAAAATGTCCAAGATACCAGATGTGCTGAAATGACTATAAAAAATAGTGATGGGAAAATAATAACGGGAGATATTGATAAAGACGCAGAGATTACAATAGAGGCTAAATTCGATAAAGATTATCCAAATCCAAAGTTTAGAATTAATAATACAATTGTTGAACCAGATACAACTTCTGATGATGGTATGAGAATAAAGAAGACACTATCATCTTTTACAACAACTTCTGTAGATATTGTAGCAACAGCAGATGGAGAAACAGGTGAAGAGATAAACTCCCCTCTATGCAAACGATTAATTGAAGTAAAACAAACAGGAGAATCGAGAGTCGTTGGACTACTACTATCTAGAAGAAATACTGAAACAACAACAAAGATATCTCAAGCAATATTAAGAATAGCAAATATCACTAGTACTGATGGTTTAACAATTAGTTTCTCTTTTGATAATAAAAAATTCTCTAAAATAGATATGACAAAAGGTTTTACTTTCAATACAGACAAAGGAGAATTCTCAATAATAGAACAAGACCTTTACAACACAGAAAACTTTACTCAAGGGGTAAGTTTTACACAATTAGATGAATTTGTAGGAACATTAGAAATCAAAGCAGAAATTTTTAAGGACAGCGTTTCATTAGGAAATGTTACGAATAAAATTGTCTTTGATGATATGACAAAACCTGAACCAGATGAACCAACAATAGATGAACCAGAACCAGAAGCGCCCACACAATCTAATTTTTCATTAACGACTACAACTAACCTAACCTGTGTAGAGAGAGTTGCACCAAATAATTCCGTTATATTCACTACTAACATAAAGAATGACGCTGAAGCTCCCCAAAGCATCTTATCTATAAAGGATAAACTACCATTAGGTTTTGTATACACTCCAGGTTCATCCAAAATCAATAATCTTCCTGTTGCTGATAGTACATATCTAAAAACAAACCAAATAGGAAATACAACTGAGCTAATCTGGTCCATATCTACAGGTTGGTTAGTAGGTACTAATCAGTCATTAACACTTGTCTTTGAGGCAATTGCAGGAGATAATGCACTCACAGGTAATAATCAAAACGAAGTTGTAATAGAACCAGCACAGGTACCTTTAGACCCAGCAAAATTAAGAACCTCATCCGTTATAAAGGTAGAACAAAGTTGTAGCCCAACAGCAGCTGAACCAGAAGCTGTACCAGAAACAGGAATCTTTGATAATACAATAGTACAGATATTAACTGGTCTCTTTATCTTAACACTAGGCTGGTATATATATACAAAACCATTTGGACAGGTAATTGTAAAGAAACTACTCAATTCCACACCATATAAAGAAGCAGAAATGACATCTTGGAAATTCTTTAAACCAAAGAAATATTTTGAAGAAATCACAATCAAGAGAATGAAAAAGATGTAGTTTTACTAGAGATTCTCAAGAATAAATTCCAGTGCTCTCCCATTATTTCCGAATCCGACATTATCGGAATTGATTAAAAAGTAATATCTCTCTTTTGTTAAAAGTTTTTCTAAGACAACCTCATGTCTTTGATTCCTATATCCATAAACAGTATCTATACCAACTTTATCCAAACTATTCCTATTCACCCCATATTGTACAAAACCTAAACATTTCCCCTCTGTTTCCCAAACAATTTTTACACTAAAATCATCATCTCCCTTCGTAACAAAAAGATTATACGGAGTACAACTATTCTGAGGAACAAAGAAGTCATCAAAACTAACAACATTCTTCTTTAAAAACAAAACCACTGAAATAGAAACAACTATCACAGTCAAACCTATTATAACTCCAAATAATTTCTTACTCATCTCTTTCTTGTACTAAAATATAACTTTTCTGCTGAAATGAATTATACCCATCAGACACCTTTAATACAAAAGAATATGTATTAGCAAATTCAGGAGCAACACCCATAACTACACCATTATCTAAATATAACCAATCAGGAGCATCTATAAGCTCTAGTGATAGATCAGAAATATCAGTATCAATATCAACAAGTCTTGGAACATATTCATAAATATCTCCTACATAAACAGATATGGGAGCTTGAGATACAACATACGGAATACCATCACCAACATTCTTTTCCTCCTCTTCCTCTTCAAATTGACTATCTTGTACTCCTAAAATTCTTTTCTCTGTACTGTTTTTCAAAACCATATAGATAACTCCAAAACTAAAGATAAATAATACTATCAATGAACTCAAAAATATCTTAAATTTCCTACTCTTCTCCATATTAAAAGAATACCACAAATACAAATGTTTACAAAACAAAAGAATACAGCTATAATACCTCAAATAACAATAATTCTATAACATAACAGAAATGCCAAATTTAAAAACATCTATAAAAGAACTAAGAAAAAGTAAAAGAAAAGAAAAAATAAATGATAGGCTCAGAAATAGAGTAAAGAAAGCTACAAAAAAGCAAGCTAAACTACTCAAAGATGGAAATCTAGAAGAGAGCAAAAAGAATATAAAGAATGTTTACAAAGTCTTAGACAAAGCAGCTAAAAAGAATGTTATCAAAAAAGGTAAGGCTAATAGATTAAAATCAAAACTTACCAAAAATTTAAACAAACTTGCCCAAGATAATGTCAAAACTGCTAAGAAGAATTCTTAAAATTTCAGTATGGCCTGCAGTCTTAATGATTGCAGGAAAGCTGTTTGGAATAATTATTGCAAATATTGTATATAAGCTGGACTTTTTTATTGACAACCAGATACAAGGAATCTTTTCAATCCAACTTTACTATACAGATAGTAATACCACTATCTTAGTAAATTCTATCTCTAACCTGTTCATGATCATCGTTCTTGCAATACCTACTATCTATTTCATAATAAAGACATCAATATATCAAACAACATTTCAAAATCCAAGAACTATTGTAAAGATTACTAAATTAAATATTATGAATTGGATTACAAAAGATGATACTTCCTTCTTACTCATCTTCATTTGGTGTTCATTCTTACTAGTCACTTCACTGATTGTTATCGCACAAACAATTCAAGGAATTAACTATTCATGGATTGGAATCTTGGCTGGAGCATTGGCAATCTTTTCAATTTGGGGTACTATAAAGACATATGAGTTAGAAATTGATAAGATATATCCAAGAGAGAAGGAACTCTATTAAAGTATGGCAAAACAAAATTTACTACCACAAATATTTGAACCTTTAGCAATTGCTGCACTACTAGCACTTTTCATAATACCTACCCTTACTGTCATCAACTTATCTCCAATTACACAGGAGTTGAAGGAATCGAATGTATTAGGAGTGACAGATTCCACACAAAATATTGTAGTAAGAAAAGTTGGTGGAATACACGATATTTTCCAAAATGAAACATTAGAGAAACAGGATGAGACAGAATATATCTATTCCACAAACATTATGAAAAGAGAGGGTAAGAAAGCATATTCCAAACCAATTATTACCATTAAAAATACAGGAACAACTAAAAGCACACTATCCTTCTACGGCTATACCGATAGTACTACCAAATCCT